>Ga0315277_10007427_pt1 | contig 14219 bp, 12 predicted proteins | sample YL17G05_15_MG_FD_203695 | JGI IMG/M metagenome (GOLD analysis project Ga0315277, IMG submission 203695) | Sediment microbial communities from Yellowstone Lake, YNP, Wyoming, USA - YL17G05_15 | ecosystem: Environmental > Aquatic > Freshwater > Lake > Sediment | place: USA: Wyoming | collected... | reverse complement strand
CTCGCATGAGTTCGCCGAATATCTGCCCAATCCTATCCTTATGGTTTGGCCAGTCCAATAGCTTGGCTCTAGCATATTTGCCGCCCTTGATCATCATAGTCGGGAGTCCCAGTGCTGTGACTTCCTCGTCACTTGTAGGCTCAACTCCAGCGAAATACGCCATTTGTGAGTCCTCATAGTGCGATGCACCGTAAAACTTGCGGCCCTTGAGCGAGGAGAGTCTCGACTCAAGTCTGTCCCAGGCTGTTTGGACTCCACTGGGAAACTCATCAGCGCGGGTGACCATCAGCCTTAGGTCGGGCAAATCCACGATCGTCGCCTTGTATGGCATGAGTAGCCTCCTTTCGGTCGGATGGATGACACGCTCTTGCTTGTGATTCAATTCTACCACGAGTTGACCTCATGTAGAAGAGACTGAGAATCGCTAGCTCAGTGAAGTTTGAGATAGCTTGAGGCTCTAGCGTAACATAAACAACGGTTAGCTCTTTCATTCATTTCAACCCAGAAGCCGTCGCTATCACATAGGCACCCGAGCTTGTGGAGGTCTTGAACAGACTACCATTCACGTAGATTTCAACTGTTACAGTTCCATATTCACCCTGATTTTGTGCAGATATATAAACGAAATCATCGGAGAATGAGTCATATGAGTATTCTTTGGGAAGGTACACATTATTATACTGTTCTGTTCCGCCCTGAGCATTATTCAATGTTACATCTACCGTACTAGCTGTCCCTGTTATTCTATATACAACTTCAGGGACTTTCTCAAAGTAAGCAGTAATATCCTTATCGGAGTCTATGGTAATGATAACAATGGTCGACGTACCTGAGACATCGCCACCCCAGTGGTCAAATTTCCAGCCAGAGGCAGGTGATGCGGTAACAGTTACCTTGGTGCCGTTACCATACTTATGGGTACCTATACTAGGATTGATAGTCCCCTGGCCAATAACGTCGATGCTTAGGTCATGGCTCGGAATAGCTTCAAAGTTGCCAGTGAGGCTCTTATCCGAATCCATAGTAACCGTAATGGTAGATGCAGTGCCTGATGCACCACCACTCCAATAATCAAAAATATAACCGCCAGCTGGGCTTGCTATTAGTGTTACCTCATCACCAGATTTGTATTTGCCACCTGAAGGGGAGATTGACCCCGCTCCTGAGGGGTTAACACTTACACTAAGTGTGTAAGTATGTGCAGAGGTAACTACAGCTTCTATTATGGCTATTATTACGATGATAGCTACAATACAACCTACGATGATTCCTGCTATCTTTTTCTTTGGTGTCTTCGCCTTCTCGGCTGGCTTCTCCTCCTTGACAGATGCTTCAAGCTCCTGAATATACTTCTGTTTCTCTTCAGGGGTAAACCCCTTCTTGAGCCTCTCGCCACAGTCAGGGCAAAACGAAACATCCTCGCTTACTTCTTTCCCACAATGAGAACAAAATGCCATTTCTTCACCTCCTCTTAATTTAATTATATCCCTGGCCAACTGCTAATGGAAGACATGTGTGAGTGGCGGATTTTCTCAGAGGAAATTGTATTCAGTGGCACACTTTATTTTTGACCGTGCTCAGTGGCCAGACCAAGCCGTTGATGGTTAACTAGGTTCTAGTTGGTCTATCGGTTCATCTGTATCCACACAGGTCAAATTGAATAGGTTAGTGGTTGGGACCGGCTGCCCCGAAGCTAAAGAGCCAGAGCTTTGGCTTATGATTATATTCCTGACAGGGGCAAAGTATAGGCGGTGAATTGGCGAAGGCCCGAGCTTTTGCAGACAGGATATATGTTCTCCTGTTCCGTAGCCTTTATGCCGGGCAAATCCATAGCCGGGATAGATTTGGTCAAATTCTTCCATCATACGGTCTCTGGTGACCTTGGCTATGATAGAAGCACAAGCAATGGAGAGGCACAATTTGTCACCTCTGGTTATTCCTCTTTGAGGGATGGGACATTGTGACAAAGTTACTCTATCAATAATGAGGAAGTGCGGCTGTTTGGGCAGTTTTTCCACCGCCTGTATCATAGCCAGCTTGGTGGCCTTGAGGATATTCACGGAGTCAATCACTTGAGAAGGAACGATGCCAATGCCCACAGCCACAGCCTCCTTGTTAATCAACTCGAAGAGGGATTCCCGTTTCCGGGAGGTTAATTCCTTGCTATCCCGAACTAGCCCAAGCCAAGGGAAATTGGCCGGGTGAGGCAGGATAACGGCGCTCGCCACTACCGGGCCGGCCAGAGCGCCCCGCCCGACTTCATCGATGCCCGCGATAAGCTCGTAGCCCTGCGATTTGAGCTCGTTTTCGTGATCAGAGTTTGGAAATCGAGGCAAGACTTTCCTTTTCATCGTCCTTAGTTGTGGGCTGGGGACTTTCAATAATTCCGCCCCCCAGTACCTCATCAGCATTATAGAACACAATGGCCTGCCCGGGGGTTACCGCCTTTTGTGGCTGGGTAAAATGAACCTCCACGGAGTCATTCCTGAAAAAGAGAATGGCTTCTGCTTCTTTTGACCTATAGCGTATCTTGGCTTGGGCTGTAGTGGGCTCCCGCGGTGCCTTGCCTGATATCCAGCTCAATTTTCGGGCAGTAAGTTTCTGACTGTAGAGCTCTTTCTCATGACCCAGCACAACCCTATTGCTTTCAGGCTCTATCCTTAGGATGTAGAGTGGCTCACCGGAGGCTAATCCCAGACCATGCCTCTGCCCGATGGTGTAAAAGGCTATTCCCTGATGCTGACCTAATTTCCTTCCCTGGGTATCTACGATATCGCCAGGCAGAGCAGAAAATCTCTGGCTGAGAAAGGCGCCATAGTTCTTCTGGGAAATGAAGCAAATATCCTGGCTGGATTTGGTGGCTGTGGGCAGTCCCGCCTGCTTGGCCATCTGTTTAGCTTCGTCTCGACTATACTCGCCTAAAGGAAACAGGACATGCCCGAGCTTTTCCTGGGTTAGAGTATAAAGGAAATAAGATTGGTCTCTACGGGTGTCTTTTGCTTTAAACAAGCGATGGCCATCACGGGAATGCTCTACTTTGGCGTAATGGCCTGTAGCCAGATAGTCAGCGCCCAGTGAGAGTGCTTTATCGAGGAGGAGGCCAAACTTGACATAATGGTTGCAGGCAACGCAGGGATTGGGAGTCCGCCCCTGTTGATATTCCTGGCAAAAATAGTCAACTACGCAGGACTCAAATTCCTTTTGCAGGTCAACCTGATGATAGGGGATGCCTAAAATGCGGCAGATATTTTCCGCCCGCTGTGCCTGGTAATCGAGGCGGGGAGAATCCCAGAGGCGCATATGTATGCCTAGCACTTCATTGGCGGCTTCTTTGAGCAACAAAGCAGCGGCGGAAGAATCTACCCCTCCGCTCAATGCCACAGCGACTTTTCCTTTGGGCATAGGTGCGCTATAAGTATATCGCACGAAACAAAGCGCAGCGAGATTGCTTCGTCGCTGGCCTCTTCGCTTCGCTCAGAGCTTCGGCTCACCCTCGCAATGACGGGTGGGAGGGTAATAGCTGGCTCACTCTATCCCAGATAATCCCAGCAACTTCTCGTTTGGGCAAAGAAGCATCTATTACCAGCCAGCGGTCAGGCTCAGCCGCAGCCATCTTGAGATATCCCTCCCTTACCCGCCGATGGAACGATAAATCCTCTAGCTCAAAGCGGTCTTTCAAGCTTTGCTTTCGTGCTAATCCCTGCTCAGGTGAAATATCCAGGAGGATTATGAGGTCGGGATTGAGATTCCCTGTTGCCATATTGTTGACCATCTTTATGGCAGTAAAATCAAGTCCCCGCCCATAGCCTTGATAGACCATGGTGGAGTGAGTGAAGCGGTCGCAAAGAACCACTTTACCTTCTTCTAAGGCCGGACGAATTACCTCAGCCACCAATTGGGCACGGGAAGCAGCCAGGAGAAACAGCTCAGCGTGAGGCGAAATAGAGGAATCGCGTTTCCTCTTAAGTGTTTTTCTTAACTCGTTACCCAGAGCTGTGCCTCCCGGCTCATGGGTTAATACCACGGGGATGTTTTGTTGCTCAAGCTTTTTCAACAAGAGCCTGGATTGGGTGCTTTTGCCGCAGCCTTCGCCCCCCTCGAAGGTGATGAACAGTCCCAAGGATTACCTCGATTTCCTTTTGCCGCCAGTTTCCACGCTCCGGTTACCAGGGTTGAAACCGCGGCGTCCGGCCAGGATACGCTGTATATTATGGACATAGGTAGATTGAGCCTCACGGGGATAGAGGGCGTCCAGGCATTGCCTCATTTGAGCGGCATTATTGCTTTTAAGGACATAAATTGGTATACCCAGCGCTTCGGCGTCCCGTATCTTTTGCGGCTTGCGGCGGTAATTACTTCGTGTGGTGAGGAAAATGTCAGCTTGCTTAAGGTCAGCGACAATTTTCAACTCCCTTCGTCCTTCCTTGGCAGTTTGTTCCAATCGAGCCCGGTTAGCGCCGAAGAGGTAGAATCGCAGCGTTTTTTCCGGCTGCTTCTCTTCCTCCTTGCTCTCCCATGTCAGAGGAGAGGTTATCGCCTCCCTTTTTACCTCACCATCTTCATCCATCGAGCGCGTTTCGGCCTTGGGGGGTTGCCCATGCAAGAGAGCATCAACAGCCTCGGTCACGTCAGGATGTACGGTTACCTTGTAATAATCTACAATTTCCACCACCATATCAAAGGTGGGCGGAGCCTTGCGCTCCAGAATAGATTTTTGTGTGTGCCGTCGCCTGGCTTCTTCATCTCCCAGGGTAACCGTCTGGACGCCGCCGATAAGGTCAGACAAAGTAGGATTCATTATCAAGTTTTCCAGAGCGTTGCCATGTGCCGTGCCTACCAGTTGCACTCCACGCTCAGCAATGGTACGAGCCGCCTGGGCTTCGAGTTCAGTGCCTATTTCGTCGATAACGATGACCTCAGGCATGTGATTTTCCACTGCTTCAATCATTACCGCATGTTGTTCAGCGGGGGCAGCTACTTGCATTCGCCGGGCATGCCCGATAGCGGGATGAGGAATGTCTCCATCCCCGGCAATTTCATTGGAGGTGTCAATTACGATAACCCGTTTTTTGAAGTCATCAGCCAGCACTCGGGCCACCTCTCGCAACATAGTGGTTTTGCCTATACCGGGCCGCCCCAGGAGCAGGACGTTTTTGCCTGACTCAATAAGGTCTTGAATCATCCCTACGGTACCGAACACAGCTCTGCCCACACGGCAGGTCAGGCCAATTATGTAGCCATTTCTATTGCGTATGGCTGAGATGCGGTGAAGGGTGTGGTTGATGCCGGCGCGATTATCCCCGCTGAATTCGCCGATGCGTGATACTACATAATCAATATCAGACTGGCTCACGTCTTTGGAGTTAAGGATTAACTCCCTGTGAGGAAAGCGAGCTTCGGGGACACGCCCCAAATCTAAGATTACCTCCAACAGCTCGCTCTGGTCGGACTGCTGGTAGAGAGGCTCACGGATATGGAGCGGCAAGACATCGAGTAGCGCATCTAGATCGTCAGTAACTACCCTTCGCATCCTGTGACAATACCTTTTTTCACCTTACCAACCCCTGGGGGACAACAATTCTTGCTGGGGTATAGCTTTTATGTCCAGACCGGGCATGGCGGCTCCCAAACCTTTAGATACCTCAGCAAGGATAGCGGGGTTCTGGTAGTGGGTAGTAGCTTTAACGATAGCTTGCGCTCTGGTTGCGGGGTCGCTGGACTTAAAAATCCCCGAGCCCACAAATACTCCCTCAGCCCCCAGTTGCATCATCAAAGCAGCATCGGCAGGTGTCGCTACACCGCCGGCGGCGAAGTTCACAACAGGTAACTTCCCTGTTTTATGAACCTCCATTACTAATTCCAGAGAAGCACCCAGGACTTTCGCCTCAGCTACCAGTTCATCCTGAGGTAAAGCTTGAAGCCGGCGAATCCCATCCTGAACTGCCCGCATGTGTCGGACAGCTTCAACGATGTTGCCTGTTCCCGCCTCGCCCTTGGTGCGAATCATCGCTGCCCCTTCGGAGATACGACGTAATGCTTCGCCCAAGTCACGGCAGCCACAGACAAAAGGAACCTTAAAATCATGTTTCCAAATATGATGGCTTTCATCGGCGGGAGTCAGCACCTCGGACTCGTCAATGAAATCAACGCCGATCGCCTCCAGCACCTGAGCTTCGACAAAGTGACCGATGCGGCACTTAGCCATTACCGGAATACTGACCGTTTCCCTTATGGCCATAATAACGGTGGGGTCGGCCATGCGAGCCACGCCACCGGCGGCGCGGATATCTGCCGGCACCCGCTCCAATGCCATAACAGCGCAGGCACCGGCTTCCTCGGCAATTTTAGCCTGCTCCGGGGTGACCACATCCATAATCACCCCGCCCTTCAGCGTCTGTGCCAGTCCCGTCTTAACTTTCCAGGTACCCTTTTCCATCGATTTTTATTATAACGTTATGCCAGTCAAATCACAAATGCCGAAGTCCAAATGACCAAAGGCTGAATAAATGTCAAAGCTCAAATGCCAAAGCTACATCTTTTTGTCATTTGAACTTTGGACCTGATTTGACATTTGGGCTTTGTCATTTGATATTGTTTGGCGTTTGTCTCCGCCTCACCCTCAAATTGAATAGGGTCGAGGAGTTACCCTCGACCCTATCTTTTTGCCTCTGCTCACCGCTGCCTAATCAACCTGAAGCAGGACAGTATTTTATGGTCCTGGCGAGTATATGGTTAGTGTAGGGGATGCGACGGTGCAGTCATTGGTCGAGTTTGTGTCCCCCTCCAGGTAAACACAAGCATAAGAAGTCAGGTTTAAGTACTGCCCGGCTAATAAACCCGCCGGAATGTCGAATAGTATATTAGTCGGAGACGGGAAACCGATCCAGTTGATTGTCTTTGTGTAGTTAGTGCATACCACCAGCTTCAAATCTACTTCTACATCCAGGTTCACAGGCTCGCAGTAGTAGAGATGAATCATGTCGCAAATGTTGACAGGCAGTCCCCCAACGGTACACTTCTGGTTCGATACCTTTGCCGAATGATCCACGGACACCGCACCTAAGCCGTTGAGAACATGGAGCATAATGGTCGGCCCTTCTTGTCCATCGTAACCTATGTTATGAACCTGGAGCCAGGATGTCTGGTGTACTGTGACAGGTGCTCCTGTTGCCCCGGACACATGCTCTGTGTACTCAGCATCGATGATATCACCCGGGTACACCGGCTGCGGCACGCCGGGTGGAACCTCCACCCCGTTTATGGTCCAGCTCTTGAACGTAGCGGAGGCATCCAGCGGCGACGCCAGGTAGGTCGCGAAGTTCAAAGTAAAGGTGGTGTTGCCGCCCGCGGTCACACTCTGAGTTTCTGAGGGTGTGATATTAACAAAGTATGACGCGGCGGGACCGCCGGAGACGTAGGTACAGTTCCAGCTACCGGGATCTACGGTAAAGCTGTCTGGAACCTTAGTACCACTAATGTTCGCCCCTGACGCTGGTGTTAGCGTGTAGTTCACTGCTCCTGTTCCCACCCCTGGCCAAGGAGCACCATCAAGAGTGGCGTTGACGTTAATAGTGCCTGTTGTTGGTGTTTGTGTGCAGCTCGGGGCCAAAACTGCAAGTGAGATTAATAAGACCAGGCAAATAGCTAGAAGTCCTTTCCTCATTTCACCTCCTTTTGTAAAATAGTCTAGTAACCAAAAAGTGCTGCGATTTATTTATGTTCCATCACACCTCCTCAGCAGTATTTCAATGGTCTTCAGATAGACCAAGTTCCCATCCATGGTAAGACTAACACCCAAGCTACCGACTAATATGGTGTCGCCGTCGGCACCGTCTCAGTTTGTGCAAGGCAAAACTAATTTCTTTGGAATCTTACTTAATATATTAAGACTATACCTAATCTCCCCACATTGTCAACCATTGTTTCCGAGAATTTCTATGGATTGGCGAGAAGTCACCGAATTGAGTAGTAGATGGCTGGCCTACCAAATCCGGAGATGCTATCATTAGACTCGGCACTGAAATCCCATTTGTCATTGCGAGGCACAATAGTGCCGAAGCAATCCCGGGTGAGCTGGTGGGGAATGAAATTGCCACGCCTTCAGCTCACAACGACAAGAAGAGGCAGGCTCTCAACGATAGATGTGCCTGATAAATCAGGCAACTACGAAAATCCGGTGGTCCGGGCAGCTCTCTTTCTACGCACGGAGAAAATCACCAGTCCCACTATCACCGCCGCCATAATCCCACCAATTAGTAGCCAGTTGACTGACGGAAGCTTCTCAAAGGTGATAACTCTCAGATTCCATTTGGCAAGCTCAGTCTCCGGGCCCACGGCGGCCACGGTGCCGTTGGACTTAAGTCCCACTGTGTGATAGCCGCCTGCGGCGACCTGGATGATGCCTATCCAGCCGCCCCAGCCGTCGACATTGCACTGCCCGGAGGCGTCGTCTCCCACGGCGACCACGATGCCGTTGGACTTTAGCCCCACCGTGTGATAGATGCCTGCGGCGGTCTGGTTGATGCCCGTCCATCTGCTGACTTCGCACTGCCCCTCGGAGTTCCGTCCCACGGCGACCACGGTGCCGTCGGACTTAACCCCCACCGTATGATATAAGCCTGCGGCGACCCGGGTGATGTCCGTCCAGCCGCCGACATCACACCGCCCGGAGGCGTTGTCTCCCACGGCGACCACGGTGCCGTCGGACTTAACCCCCACCGTGTGATACCGGCCTGCGGCGACCTGGATGATGTCCGTCCAGCCGCCGACATCGCACCGCTCGTCGTCGTTGTATCCCACAGCGACCACGGTGCCATCGGCCTTGAGCCCCACGGTGTGCCAGCCGCTTGCGGCGACCTGAGTGATGTCCGTCCAGCCGCCGATATCGCACTGCCCGTAGTTGTTGTATCCCACGGCGACCACGGTGCCGTTAGCTTTAAGCCCCGTCGTTTGATAGCCGCCTGCGGCGATCTGGGTGATGTCCGTCCAGTCGCCGACATTGCACTGCCCGTAGCGGTTGTCCCCCACGGCGACCGCGGTGCCGTTGGACTTAAGCCCCACTGTGTGAGACCAACCTGCAGCGACCTGGGTGATGTCCGTCCAGTCGCCGACACCACACTGCCCGTAGTAGTTCAACCCCGCGGCGACTATGGTGCCGTCGGACTCAAGCCCCACCGTGTGATACACGCCTGCGGCGACCTGGACGATGTCCGTCCAGCCGCCGACATCGCACTGCCCGTCGTCGTTGTCTCCCACGGGGACCACGGTGCCGTCGGATTTAACCCCCACCGTGTGATGGTTGCCTGCGGCGACCTGGACGATGTCCGTCCAGTTGCTGACATTGCACTGCCCGTAGTAATTGTCTCCCACAGCGACCACGGTGCCGTCGATCTTAACCCCCACCGTGTGATGGCTGCCTGCGGCGACCTGAACGATGTCCGTCCAGCCGCCGACATCGCACTGCCCGTAGTAGTTGTCCCCCACGGCGACCACGGTGCCGTCGGACTTAACCCCTACCGTGTGGTCGTAGCTTGCGGCGACCTGGACGATGTCCGTCCAGCCGCTGACGTTGCACTGCCCGTAGGCGTTCGCTCCCACGGTGACCACGGTGCCGTCGGACTTAACCCCCACCGTATGATACACGCCTGTGGCGACCTGGACGATGTCCGTCCAGCCGCCGACATTGCACTGTCCCTGGACGTTCCATCCCGTGGCGACTACGGTGCCGTCGGACTGAAGCCCCACGGTGTGACTATAGCCTGCGGCGACCTGGACGATGTCCGTCCAGCTGCTGACATTGCACTGCCCGTAGAAGTTGTCTCCCACAGCGACCACGGTGCCGTCGGCCTGAAGCCCCACCGTGTGACCGTAGCCTGCGGCGACTATGGGCGTTACCTGCCCTTGAGGCGTATTCAGAGCCATTGTCGAAGCAAGTCTGGAGCTATCTACTGCCAAATGACTAATAGAATGGTCATCTGGTCGATGCACAGTTGCTGAGGCTCCCACTACCGACGCCGGAAGAATCAGGCTGAAGGCGAGAGTGATACAGAGTAGGGCTGGTAGGAGCATTTTTCTGTTTTGCATTGCGATCTCCGAAGTAATAGTAGGCAGTTTAATAATCCCCCTGTCATTCTACGGTCGCCCGGGGCGATCGTAGAATCTAGAGCCCCGTCCTCTTTCGTTTCACTCAGGGCCAAGGGACAATTAAACGGCCTCAATAGTTCAGTCTTCCCGAAATCTCTGGCTTATCGTATTATTATATGGCCCCCACGCACTGTCAAATTTTCACTCTGTTGGGAGGAACTTGCCCGTCACGCAGGCATACAATGACAAGCCGGTGATTATCTTAACCACACAAATCCTTAAAATCCTAAGCACTAAATCCTAGACAAATTCAAATAACCAAATTCAAAATCCAAAACAGCTTTGAGCATTTGAGATTTGAGTTTTGAGCTTGTTTAGGGTTTAGAATTTCGGATTTTCATCGCTAGAGGCTCTTTTTGGTTTCCTCGATCTCCTTCTCTACCTCCTTTAGTTCCTCTTCCAGGTCTTTCTTATACTCCTCGAGCATGTCCAGATACTCCTTTCTGTCGGGAAAGGGCTTGAATCTCCGGAAGTAGAAACCGAAAGGAGGGAGGCCAAAGTAGAACCTCGGGGATCTCCTACTCGACATTTCTATTCATCTCTTGAGCTATTTACCCCTGAGAAAGCTTGTTTTTCAGGGGATCCCAGATTCTTGTCCATGGGTGGTATTAAATTGGCCGTCGCTTTGGCACTCCCGGACGACGGGGATATTTGCTCGGTGTCGGGCATATTTTATCGATAATTACCAAATAACGCGCAGCATTGAACTCGTCCAATTCTATTCTCTCTATTTGGTCTAATGTGCCTCCCAGGACAGCAATGGCTTTTCCCGCCCTATTTATCTCCTGCTCGATCTCCCCTTTCTTTTGAGCGATAAGTCTTCCCCCGATCCGGCAGAAGGGCAGAGTTAGTTCCACCAGGGTCGGCAACGGGGCGACAGCGCGGGAGAGAACCAGGGCAAATTGGTCACGATAGAGTGGTAGGTGAGCTGCTTCCTCAGCTCTCTTATTCAGTACCTCGACATCTTCTAGCTCCAGTTTACGGATAATGTGGTGGAGGAAAGCGGTCTTTTTTGTCGTGGGCTCAATAAGTACCAGCCTGGGCTGAGGGAAAAGAATCTTGAGTGGCACTCCGGGGAAACCGGCACCTGTGCCTACATCTACAATATTGAAATCCGGCCTTTCCATTCTTTCCTCAGGCAAAGCTAGAGTGATGGTCAGGGAATCAAGGAAATGCTTTACCTGTACCGAGGAGTAATCAGTGATGGCCGTGAGGTTAATTTTTCTATTCCATTCAATTAGCTCCTGGTAGTAAAGCTCAAATTGCTTTACCTGCCTGGCATTGAGCTTTATCCCCAGCTTGCCTGCTCCTTCAATAAGTTCTTTCATCGCGAGCCACGCTTAAGATTCAGAGGCTGTTCAGCAACCTTTCCGCCCTGAGCCTGGCGAAGGGCAACCTAATTTTATCATGACTGCCGCTCATGATTCCGCTCACCACGAACGGTTAATAAACGATCTCCAACATATTATTCGACAAAAAATAAGAAAAATCATATAATTCTGATATAGCTTACTTAGGAGGTGAGAATGAAACAGAGAGAGAGGCGTGTAATAGGCAGGTGTTTTGGCACTGCTGTGCTTGGGCCCCGAGGACAGTTGGTGATTCCCGTGGAAGCCCGAAAAGAACTTGGCATAGATACTGGCAATAAACTTCTGGTTTTCGGTCATTTTGAGGGGCGGGGGCTTATCTTTATCAAGGTTGAGGCAGCAGAGGAATTGCTTAACATTATGAGCAGCGGACTCGATGAGATTGCCAGGTTGATCAAGGAAAGCAAAACCTCTGATGTTGGGATGTAAGGTGAAAGCAAGCGAAGTTAATGCCCCGGTCAAAATAGTAGTACGTTATTTTTCGCCAGAGAATACAGAGTTGGCTATAATGAGAGTTTCGTTGTAATAGAGAGGGAGCATAAAGGAAAATGAAGAAAAGGTTAGCAATAATAATAACAATCTGCGTGGTTGTTATCGGTATAGTGCTCGGTGTCGTACTTTCCAGAGGCGCCAGCCCCCAATCTACGCCGACGACCGTCAACGTTACCCGGGGCGATATAGTAAAAACCGTTTTAGTGGATGGCAATTTGCTAATGCCTAATAAAGCATATTTATCATTTGGCGCCACAGGCACAGTGGCAGAGGTGCTGGTTTCCGAAGGGGATAACGTGACAAAAGACGAAGTATTAGCCAGGCTGGATGCGCCGTCTCTGCAATCAAGTGTAGACATGGCTAAGCTGCAAGTCAAAATAGTACAGGAACAAGTGGAGGTAGCCCAAGCACAATATGAAGCCTCTTCGACGGATATAACCGAAGCGAGTTTGGAAACAGCAAATCTGAATTTGAAAATAGCGAAACTCAACCTGCAATCCGCGGAGCTCAACCTGGACAAGGCAGTAATAACGGCTCCCTTTGATGGCGTCGTAGCTGCCATCACCATAACCGGAGGAGAAGAAATCTCGACAGCGGCATTGGCCACACCGGCAATATCTCTGGTTGACACCAACGAGATAGAGATGCAGGGCTATATTGATGAATTAGATGTTGCCACGGTCAAACTGAATCAAGCAGCAAATATCACATTAGATGCCCTGCCCGACGAGGAAGTAACAGGCAACGTGACTTTTATCTCCCCGATAGGCACAGTTCGAGCCGGGATAGTATCTTACGCCACCACCATAACTCTGGAAAATCCCTCTGCGGAGCTAAAGGACGGCATGAGCGCTACTGCCGAAGTCGTCGTCGAGCATCGTGATGATGTATTGTTGATACCGAACACAGTTATTCAGGGTACCCTGCAAAACCCAATGGTTGTAGTGCTGGTAGATGGGCAGCAGGAAGAACGGCAAATTACCCTGGGGCTCAGCGATGGGTTCAACAGCGAAGTCTTGACGGGACTGGAGGAGGGGGACGAAGTGGTAGTGCCAGTATCGACTTCCGGACAGCAATCAGGTGGCTTCTTCGGTATGTAAGCAATGCTTGAACTCGAAAACGTAACTAAAGTGTATAAAGCCGGGCAGACCGAAGTCCCTGCTCTGCGGGGTATCAGCTGCCACATCAAGACAGGGGAGATGGTGTCTATCGTGGGACCCTCGGGCTCGGGCAAGTCCACCCTGATGAATATCATCGGCTGCTTGGACAAGCCTACTTCCGGGAAATATCGTTTAGAGGGCATTGAGGTGGACAGGCTTAACGATAATCAATTAGCCGAGATAAGAAGTAAAAAGATAGGCTTCGTCTTCCAGAGCTTCAACTTATTGCCCCGGGTCACGGCTCTAGCCAATGTGGAACTGCCACTTATTTACGTCGGTGCCAGCAACCGACGGCAAAGAGCGCTACAGGTCCTGGAGTCCGTGGGATTAGCGCATCGGGTCAGTCACACACCAAGCGAGCTAGCCGGAGGGGAGCAACAGAGGGTGGCTATCGCTCGAGCCTTGGTCAATAATCCCTCTCTTATTTTAGCTGATGAACCCACAGGCAATCTTGACACCAAGACTAGCCAGGAGATCATGCTGATTTTTAAGAAACTGAATGAGCAGGGCATGACCATCGTTTTGGTCACTCACGAGCCGGATATTGCCGCTTATACCCAGCGCACCATTAGAGTTCGCGATGGCCAGATTGAGGGAGGTGTTTGTTAAGGACGGTGCAATGCTTGAATTTCAAATAGAGATAATGGAATGAAACTCTGGGATTGCTTCTCTACTGCGCTGCGAGCTTTGCTTAGTAACAAGCTGAGGTCAATTTTGACTATGCTGGGCATCTTGATTGGCGTGGCCGCCGTCGTCGCTGTGCTATCTCTGGGAGCGGCACAACAGGCTTTGGTGGAGCAGTCTTTTGCCACCCTGGGGTCTAACCTGATATACGTTACGCCTCCGCAACTCGGCATAGGCGGAGTGGGGGCTCAGTCAACGTTGACTTTCGAAGATGCGCAGGCGATTGCCAAGTATGCTCCTTCTGTAAAGGCGGTGGCACCGACGGCGCAGACTTACGGCCAGGTTGTAGCTGGAGGGAAGAGTCTGAGCAACACAATTATCACTGGGGTAACCCCCGTAGCGGAACAGGTGAACAACTACGTCGCGGCCGAAG
>Ga0315277_10007426_pt1 | contig 14219 bp, 11 predicted proteins | sample YL17G05_15_MG_FD_203695 | JGI IMG/M metagenome (GOLD analysis project Ga0315277, IMG submission 203695) | Sediment microbial communities from Yellowstone Lake, YNP, Wyoming, USA - YL17G05_15 | ecosystem: Environmental > Aquatic > Freshwater > Lake > Sediment | place: USA: Wyoming | collected... | reverse complement strand
GCCGAGAGGGCCCGCCTGACCCATGCCATGTTGAAAGATCTCGCGCACGAACTCAGCGGAGCGCTCGAGCAAGCGCAAGCGGCACTGGGAACTGGCAGCCCACCGGTGGAAGCCGAGCTGGCAGCCGGTCTGAAAGAGATTCCGAGACTCGACCTGGGATCCCTCGCCATCGAACTCCGGCCCTCCCTTTACCGGTTCCTCGGGAAAACACTGGCGCGGTGGGGGGTGGCAACGGTACTCGAGAAGCGGCTCGGCTCGGATGTCGATCGAGCGTTGCATGATTACGGATCGTTGTTCGAAGCGTGGGCGCGGGGCGCACTAGAAGCGCTGAGAGAGAGATTCGACACCTATGCAGATGCTTACCGTGCGCAGTTCGAGCGGCTCGGGCGAGACAGGCAAGCCGGGGCGGGGGAGGAATCGGGAATCGAGGGCGATCTGGAAAGCCTCCTTGGATCCGATTCCGTTTTGCCGAAACAATGCCATGCATCTGTCGACCTCCACCAGTCAGCGCATTAGCCGGACACTCTGACGATGCAGCCGTAGCGTGACGCAACGCAGTTGACCTCCAGTGAGAGGCGCTCGCTGAATCGAATTAGGACCTCCCGGCGATAGCCACCGCAAATATTGGAAACAAATCGATGGTGCTCAAAGGTGTTGACGTCCCGTTTTCACATGAATATCATAGCTTCCACTGGCAATGGAGTCTGCCCAAGCGCGTTGATTTGCCGCTAATGACTCCTACGAAGCTGGATCAGGTTTCGATAGGAGAGTCGGATGTTGGGAGCGCATCCAGGCAATAGGGCTGGCCGCCATCACTCGCGCACACATATCCCGAGGCTCCAAACTCAAACGATCAATATCAGCAAACAGACTGCTCCGCGTAAAATCGCGGGAGGCCGGCAGGTCTTGCTTCCCCCGGTATGGCGCGGCGCGTCCACAAAATACACAGATTATTTCCGAACAGGTCCTGAACGTAATTCAGTGGGAGGCCTTTTATGAATAATGCAAGGTGGATCAGAGCTATTTTTGTTTCCTCGGCGATGCTTGGGACAGGCGGTTCAGCCCTGGCTCAATCGGAGAGTGAAATCACTCTGCCCAGGCTGGGGAGCGTGGAATGGCTGATCCTGTGGGCAGTCCTGGCATCAGCCTTCGTCGCACTGGTTTATGGGTACTACCTCGTGCGAAAAGTCCTCCGGCAAGACCCGGGACCGGCGAAGATGGTCGAGGTGTCCACCGCGATTGAGGAAGGAGCAATGGCGTATCTCGGACGGCAGTTCCGCACAATGATCTGGTTTGTCATCGCACTCACGATTGTGCTCTTCCTCGTTTATCAGAACGTCTATCCCGATTGGAAATTCCCGGCAGGTATCGCCGCAGCTTTCCTGATGGGCGTGATGGCGTCCTACGGAGCCGGCTATGTCGGGATGTGGCTGGCCGTAAAAGGAAATGTGCGGACGGCGAATATGGCGCGCACCAGTTTTCCAGGGGCATTTAAGCTGGCGTTCCGCGCCGGGGCTGTTTCGGGGATGTTCACGGTTGGTTTTGGCTTGCTCGGGGCAACGATCATCTTTCTCGTCTTTCAAGAAAACGCCATGAAGGTGCTCGTCGGTTTCGGCTTCGGCGGTTCGCTCGCGGCACTCTTCATGCGCATTGGCGGCGGGATTTACACGAAGGCGGCCGACGTGGGCGCGGATTTGATCGGCAAGATCGAGAAGGGGATTCCGGAAGACGATCCGCGAAACGCTGCCGTGATCGCCGATCTGGTCGGCGACAACGTGGGGGATTGCGCCGGCATGGCGGCTGATGTGTTTGAAAGCTACGAAGTAACCCTGGTAGCGGCGATCATTCTCGCGGCCGCTGCGTTGCTCGATCAGAGCTTTAGAAACCACTACGCGGATCAAGCGTCCTCGTTTGCGCTGAAACTCATCCTGTTCCCGCTCCTGGTTCGGGCTGTCGGCGTCTTCTCCTCGATTGTCGGCATCTGGAACGTTCGCATGCGGGGCGGAGCCGGCCAGGATCCGATGCGGCCGATAGCTGTCGGCTATTGGGTTGCCGGGCTTGTGTCCGTCATCGGGATCGCGGTCATCAACTATTTCTACTTGGTTGATCCAAAGACCGGGAGTCCAGATTTCCGCTTCTTCCTGGCGACGACGATGGGGATCGTGCTTGCATTGGTGACACTGTGGATCACAAACACCTTCACGCACCCCAACAAACCGGCGGCGACGGAAACCGCCGTATCGACCAAGACCGGCGCGGCGACGATGCTGCTGACGGGCATGGGCGCGGGGATGGAAAGCACGGTGTGGGCAATTCTGGCCATCGCCGGAACGATTGTCGCCTCGCTCATCATCTTTGCGGGTAGTGCGGCGCTCGCCGCGTATGGCATCGCGCTCGCCGGGCTCGGGCTTCTGACAACAACCGGGTTTATCCTGGCGATGGATACCTATGGGCCAATCAGCGACAACGCGCACGGCATCTTCGAGATGTCGGGTATCGCGGCCGAGTCCCACGAGGTGGCGCGCAACCTCGCCTGGCTCGACGCGATCGGAAACACGACCAAGGCCTTAACCAAGGGTCTGGCCGTGGCGACGGCAGTCATTGCCGCTGTTTCGCTCTTCAGATCGTTCATCGATGAAGCGCGGCTCTTCAATGTGGGCATTCAGATCAATATTCCGCAGGTCTTTGTTGGCCTGCTCATCGGCGGAGCGGTGCCGTTCCTCTTCTCCTCGTTCGCGCTGAAAGCTGTGGGCCGGGCGGCTCACCAGATAGTTGAAGAAGTGCGCCGTCAATTCCGCGAGAAGCCGGGCATAATGGAATGGAAGGAGAAGCCGGATTACGGGCGCTGCGTATCGATTGTGACGGCGACTGCGCAGAAGGAACTTATCGGCCCGGGTATTCTCGGCATATTCACGCCTATTCTCGTAGCCTTCGCGCTCGGTGCCGGCGCGGTCGGCGGCTTCCTCGCCGGCTCCATCTTGACGGGGCAGTTGCTCGCCGTCTTCATGGTGAACACGGGCGCGATCTGGGACAATGCGAAAAAGAAGATTGAGGATGGATTTCTCGGAGGCAAGGGCACAGACGCTCATAGGGCCGCGGTAATCGGCGATACCGTCGGCGATCCGTTTAAGGATACGGCAGGACCTTCGCTGAATCCCTTGATTAAGGTGATGAACCTTGTGAGCATCATGGTTGCCCCGTTTGCGATTCGAGAATTTTCCTGGGCGGTGCGAGGCACGATTGTCGTCGCTTGCCTGATTCTGATCGGCATCGCCGTGGCCTTCAGCAAGCGCGGCTCAATCGCGGCGAAAGCAGAATAGTCCAATGCGCCGGCACAAGCTCTCACCGGCAAGGTCAGGAAGAATGTTTAGAACTTTCGACGATCATGGGTGATCAGCCTGCAATCGTGAGATCAAAAGGTAAACATTATCATCAATGCGGACGGGCTCATGGCAAAGGACAGGTCGAGCGTCACGCCATGCCTGGAGTGGAAGCCGGGGATTGCGATGCCGGCTTAAGCCGGGCAATCAGCAGGGCGCCCACGATGAACAGGATGGCGCTGTAGCCGAATGCGACGGTGGTTCCGTACGCAGTCCACAGGAAACCCACCATCAGACTCGAGGCAAAGTCTCCGATCCCGTTGACAGTCGCCAGGGTGCCGAAGGCCATCCCTTGCTGAGCTTCGCTTACCAGCTCCGCGCAAAGCGAATCCTCCAGCGTCTCTTCGACGGCCACATAGATTCCGCCAAGCACGAAAACGGCTGCCAGTGTCACAGCCGTGAGCGGGGCAAACATGATGATCACCGCCATCACTGCCGCCAGGAAATAGCCTGCCGCCAGGAGATTGCGCTTATCCAGGCGATCCGCCAGCCAGCCCGAAATAAAAGAAAACGAAGCATAGAGTACGTTATGCAGAACATAGAGTCCCGCCGCAAGACTGGCGGCTTTCGCCGCGCCGAGCGACGGTAGCAGTCTCTGCGCTGCCAGCAGAATGAGCAGCGTGTGGGCAAAATCCCCAACTCCGAAGATGCCGACCCCGATCAGGTATTTCCGGAATGGAGGAGGCAGAGATCTCAGGCTCTCGCCAAAGGTGATGTGGGGAACCCGGAGGCGGTCCTTTTCCTGGACCAGGAAGGCGATGACCGCCGTGGCCAGAAATCCAGGAATCAGGGTCCACGCGAATACGGTGTGATAATGCGAATGCGTCACCTGAAGCAGCAGCACGGCCGATGACGGTCCGACGATAGCGCCAAGCGTGTCCATCATGCGCTCCAAACCGAAAGCGCGGCCATAACTGTCGCGATTTACAGAAGCCGCGAGCAGGGCCTTGCGGACGGGCGTCCGCACTCCGCGACCAAACCAGGCGAAAGAGCGGGCCAGAAGGACATGCCAGGCGGAGACCGCGAGGCCGATGGATCCCGTCCCCAATGTGGTTATGAGGTAGCCAAGAACCGCTATCTTCTTTCGGCGTGCCAGCCGGTCGGTGTAAAACCCTGACGCCATCTTGGCAAAACTCGACAGGCCGTCGGAGAGGCCTTCTATCAAGCCAAGCCAGGCGGCTGCCGCCCCCATGGAAGCCAGAAAAGCAGGCATCACGGTAGTTGCTATTTCATGGGACCAGTCGCTGAACAGCGAGGCCAGACCGATGCCGAGCACTGTCCTGTTCAGCCAACGAGTATCACTTCGGGGCTGTCTCGTTTGACTCATTTCTCCCATGGATCCTCCAATAGCGTTGCGGCCCAGGGATTGAACAATACGGCTGATTCTTTTGAGTAAGAGTCGCCCACTGTCATTTCACGACCAGAACGCTGCATGGGGCAAGACGGGTCAGGTTCTGCGAAGTGCCTCCCCACAGTTGATCATAGATCTTTGAGTGCCCTGTGAAACCTACAACCAGGAGATCGAAGCTTCCCTCCCGAGCGAATTCGACGATGGCCTTTACTTCGTGACCCACAATGACGCTGGACTGGAGAGTTTTTCCCTTGAAGGCAGCGCGCACCCTGCATTGCTCGACCACCTCCTCGCAATACTCGTCCTGTCTCTCTTTTTCGCCCTTGAACTCATCCATGGTCGCAGGGTAGCGGGGCAATTTCTCCTCCACGCTGACCATATGGAGATCAGCATTAAGAAAAACTGCGAGCTCCAAAGCGGTATTGAATGCCTTTTGTGCACCTTCGGAACCATCATTAGCGCAAAGGATTTTTTCAAACATCGCGTCGCCCGGCCTTCCTCTGGATTCGTACGACTTCCACATCCGACATGGCAATCAGGCCTGTGTCGACAATCTCTTCCACCGCCGGCAGGAGGCGCTGAATGTTCTGTTCGGAGTCCACGATCGTCACCACGATCGGAAGGTCATGGGTGAGCAGGTGGGACCGGTGGATCTCGGCGGACTCTCCGAATCCTTGCAGCCCTTTGAATACCGTGGCCCCCGCGATCCCAAGCTCACGGCATTTTTGCACGATCGCATGATAAAGGGGCTTTCCACCGTACTGGTCGCTTTCGCTCAGATGAATACGTAACAGCTTAGCCGGCTGGCTGGGTTGCATCGGAACCCTCCTTCAAGGTACGGGTGTGAACAAGGCGGATGACTTCCACGTCCGATGTCACGATCATGCCGTCTTCGAGCATCGTCTCCAGAATATCACTGGCCTCCCGGAGCTTTTCCTCCGAGTCGATCACGGCAATCATTACGGGCAGGTCGCGCGAAAGATGCCAGAAGCTTTGTTTGTGGGTATGGCCTTTCGCCCCGTAACCCAGGACGCCCCTATGAACGGTTGCCCCCGAAATGTCCAACATGCGCAGACGCTGGACAATCGCCTCGTATAGGGGCTGATCATCCCATCGATCACCTTCCCCAAGGTAAATCCGCATCATCTTGGCTTTTTTGTGGATCTTCTCGTGCGCCTGCCGCGGCTCCGCCTTTTTCTCCTTCATTGCGGATTTTATTATTGTCGTGTCCTGCACCTCGATCAGGCCGTCGGTGACCATATCGTAAAGCGTGGGCAGGATCTCCTGCACCTTCTGCTCGGATTCGACAAATTCAATCCGGATCGGCAGATGTTCCGTCAGCACCTCGATCTTGGTGGTGTGCATCATCTGGTGCGCCCCAAATCCCGCCATGGCGCGGGAGGCTGTCGCGCCGGCCACGCCCTTGTGCAGAAGGAAGGTGAGTACGGCCTCGTATAGCGGCCCCAGGTGATAGCGTGTATCTTCGTTCACATAGATCGTGACCTTTTTTGCTGCGCCCTTGGTAAGCATTTCATGCTCTCCTGTCCGCAATTCCACATCCATCCGATTCGTACATCATGGTCTTCGACCCGCAAGCATCGCGCCCAACCAGACAGCCATATATCCAAACCTTACGCTCCCAATGACATTGACCAAGCCGATCCAGGGGCCCCCATCCTTGATCGCTTTGTATGTTTCATACTCAAAGCTGGAAAACGTGGTGTAGCCGCCGAGAAATCCAACCACCAAAAGCAGGCGCCAGTTCGGATGGGGCGAACCGCTCCGTCAACAGTGTCATCGGCAAGCCGATGAGAAATGAGCCGGAGACGTTCACTACCAGTGTGCCCATGGGGAAGCGGCCGCCGATTCGCCCCATGATTGCCGAGCCTGCCGTGTATCGAGCCAGGGACCCCACGGCTCCTCCCAACATTACGAAAAGATATCTATCCAAAGTGTGTGTTCCCCGGAAAATGGTGAGCCTGTATTTCGCGCATCCCAAAATTACACCTCTTTCAATTCAGGGACCAGCTTGGAGCTTGTTTCCATCGGCGGCTCGGCCTTCGGCAAGAGGTGCTTTGGCAAAAAGTAGGCATTGGCAATCGCCGTAGGAACCACTGCGCTGCCAATCACGGTCGCCACAAGGTGGGAATACTGCGCCTGATCAATAATGCCGTTATTCAGCCCGAACAGGGCGGAGATCGTCCCGAAAGTCAGCCCGGTCGACATCATGAGCGAGTAATAGAGGCCGTCGTGACCCAGGTAATTAAATGATCTGACCGTCGGTACCAGGCTGGCCAGCTTGGACAGCATTTTAGCAAGCAGCAAAGCCACGAACGCCATCGGCGCGGCGATTAATGCCGGGATGGATACCAGCGAGCCGGCGCGAATGAAGTAAAAAGGCGTAAGTAACCCGAAAGTCAGCGTCCTCAGCCTTCGGATCAGGATGTGATCCTTCCCGACAGTGCCCGCCAGCACCATCCCGATGATGTAAGCCGGCAGAACAGCTTCGCTTCCGGCCCATGCCGCGAGCCCTCCCATCGCGAACAGAAGAAACAGGATGTATTTTGCCTCAAGCTCAGACACCCTTCCCCCGAATCGCTCGAAAATCCATGGTGTTACGAACGGCAACAGGATAAACACGAGAAGACTCAGACCTACGAAAGCGAGCGTCCTCCAGGTGAACGGGGCAAAGATCAAGCCCAAGCCGATCACGGTGCCGAGGTCGTTGATGAAGCAGGCGGCCAGAATCCCCTTGCCGAAGTTCGTCCGGTTGAATCCGAGTTCGAGCATCACCGCATAAACCACGGCCACCGAAGTGGTGGAGAGCGCGATGCCGGCCAGCCAGCTGGCACGTGCGGACCAACCCAGCATAAACCTGGCAACCGCGGCAGCTCCCAGGAAAGGAGCTAAAAAGCCGACCAGGCCTACGACGGATGCTTCTTTCCACTTGGTGCGAAATATCGATGGATCGAGTTCGGCTCCGGCCAGGAAGGTCAGGACGATGGCGCCGGTGCCGGCCAGAAAGCCTATCCATGGAGCTTTTCCCCCCAGGGCCGCCGCGCCAATGGATGCGCCGATAATCAATTGGGCCATGGTTCCAACGACTATCTCGGTCAATGCCGTGGAAATCCGGAACCAGATTGAAAGCAAGGTCGCGATGAGCGCCAGGCCAAGCCATAAGGCGGCAGTAATCCACACTTCCCCCATGAGCAGAACCTCCGATTTTCAAGCTTGTACGGGAATTACTGATGAGGACTCTCGAAATCGACCCCCACAGTGATTTCACCGCAGGAGTCATTGGCCGCGCGCAGCGACGTAAGGCGAACTCCACCGCCAAACTTGAGATTACCGGAGATAAAACCTGTGATCAAGATCGGAGTGACAGGACATGCATTTCCGGGAACAAACAGCGGGATTTTAGATTGTGATCAAGAGAGATCCCAAGGACTGCCGGCTGATCAACTCTGCTCGCTGCCTCGGATCCGCAAATCCTTAAGAGCACATACTCAGACCTGCGCCGGATGTCTTATCTTTTCGTTACAAATCAGATTCTCAGGATCGACATTGACTATTTTATCCCTTCCGCCCAGTTGTACCCTAAAGGCAGGGGAAAACAGCTTTTGCCCGGCAATGCCGCCGTGTTGTTTGGGCGAATTGCGCTGAAGAACTCGAGAGACGTGGTTATTGCCGTTCTTGCTGCCTTTATGTTCGGATTTGGGGTCAATCCGATCTGGGCGCTCCTGATCGCTGCTATTTTGGGGCTCGCGCGAAGTCCCAAAACGCCCATTCGACAGTCACTGACTGAATCGCCGGCAAGACCCCATTTTCCCACGGCTCTCTTATTACTCGTAGCGCCCTCCGCCGCGGGTTTCGGCCTGCTGTTCCGATTCCAACGGAAGCTTTTCGACCTTGCTGCGCTCATGTCTATCGTAGACCTGTCTGCCTTCGGGGGCGGGTTCACTTCCATCCCTCTCATGTTTCACGAAATCGTTCAGGTGCGGGGATGGTTGGACGGCCCGACTTTTTTGAACGGAATCATCCTGGGGCAGATTACTCCGGGTCCTATCGTAATTACGGCGACCTTCGTGGGCTACGCGTTGCATGGCCTGACTGGAGGGCTTCTGGCCACAGTCAGTGTCTTTTTGCCCTCTTTCCTGCTGGTGGTTGGAATTGCGCCCTTGAGCAGTCGTTTGTTTGCTTCACCCCATCTCAACAAGGCCCTCGGTAGCGTCCTATGTTCGTTTGTCGGCCTTCTATTGACTGTTACTGTTGGATTCGCCCTGAACGTTGACTGGAATCTGGTTCACATCATTCTCAGCGGCGCCGCATTTGTTGCTTTGCTCTTGAACGTCGATATTCTCTGGGTAGTCCTGGTTGGAGCGCTGGTCTCAATTATTGCAGCATAGGCGTCTCGGGTATTGGCAGGCGTGCGACACACTGATGCGCAGACCTGGACCGTCTGAGATTACTCCGCGAGGGCTGTAGAGAAGCGCCGGCAGCGGCAGAACGGTGAATTCCAGCGGGCCCAAAAAGGCGACGCACGTGGATTACCACTCGCCGGACTTGGCCAGTTTCTTGATCTTGCTTTTAATCAGGCTCCTTTTCAGGGCACTCAAATGATCGATGAAAAGGATTCCATTCAAGTGGTCGATCTCATGGCTGAAACACCGTGTTAGCAGACCCTCGGCCTCAATCTGGATTTCATCGCCATGAATATCCTGCCCGCGCACGATCATCTTACGCGGACGCACAATAATGTCCCTAAAATCGGGAATGCTGAGGCAACCCTCATCGTTTTTTTGTTCGCCCTCCGCGGATACGATTTCCGGATTGCAGATCACGATCAACCGGCTGGCATCTTCTCCCGCTGAAAGGTCCACCGTGGTAAGGCGGATATTGAGACCCACCTGCGATGCCGCGAGGCCTATGCCGGGTGCGGCATACATCGTTTCAATCATATTCTGCGCAATCTTCTCGAGTTCGCTATTGAAAAAATCCGCCGGCTTGCAGACGATTCTCAGTTCAGGGGCTCCATACTTGAGGATTGGCAACAACATAAGCACCGAGTTTACTGAGGGCAGGTCATCTTGTCCAGACAGTGCGAGGAATTAGAGACGAATTGTGGGATCGACAAACGATCTTCAGAATATGCACGCTCAGGCTCGCGGAATGGGGGCCTCTTTCTACTTTCACACCGGTACAATAGGACCTCATTACATGGCGCACCGGCGGGGGGTATGCTTGTCGATGCGGGGGAAGGACCATGCGTTACTTGATTCTTGCGGACATACACGCCAACATCGACGCGCTCGAAGCCATCGATGAAGCCTACGACCGCCTGGTCGTAATGGGAGACATTGTCGACTACGGTGCGGCGCCGGAGCAAGCGATCCTGCGGCTGCGCGAGAGGGGAGCAATCGCGGTCTGCGGAAATCACGACCATGCGATGGCAACCGGGGTCGACTGCCGCAGCTCTCCTCTTTCCTATGCCCTCTCGGTGGCGACGCGCGAGCACTTTCGACCTCTGCTCAGTGATGATGCCATGGCCTACTTGCGTCAATTGCCGGCGCGTCTTTATCTCAATGCCGAAGATATGCGTTTTCATCTCGTGCATGCCACCCCGCACGACCCCATGTATGAGTATTTGAGCGGCGATGCGGAGGAATCGGCCTGGCGGCTGGCGGTTGGAGCGCTGGCGGACAAGGACGAGTGGCTCTTTGCGGCCACACGCACAGGCCATTCATCCGGCGGGTCGGCCGGCTGACAGTTGTCAATCCTGGAAGTCTGGGCATGCCCGTAGATGGCGATCCGCGGGCGTGCTACGCGCTATGGCGGGACGGCGATGTGGAACTTAAGCGGGTGAGCTATGATGTCGACCGTGCAGTGCAGCGCCTACGCTCCAGTGGGCTCTCGGAGCAAGTCGCGACCGGTATGTCAGCATTTCTGCGCTACACCGGCCGAGATCCTGAATCGGCCGGGCGCCGCGATTGACACTCCGGGGCCCGTCGCACATAATTACCCAGAGGTGTTGGAGTTCACCTTTAACCGCCCCTTCGGGCAGATAACTCCTACAAGGGAATCCTCTTGATAGGAGCTAAACCCGAATTCACCTTTCCAAGTCGAAAGCGACAACATCAATTTCCCGGCAGCTGGAGCGGGGCTGTAAATCTCAGAAGCCTCATTGGGGCCGCTAGCCGTGGATATCGGAAGGCATGTCCCTGATGGAAGCGCGAGATTCGCTCAACGGACCCCAGGAATTGCGTCTCGTGACAAGCTGCGAATATGTGGATCGCCTTTTATCGGAGGTCGAGTCCATTCTGGCCGCAGGCGCCGCGAAAAGCCCCTTTCAGAAATACAACCTCGACTTCTCCCCAGCTCAGGGCAAAGTCATTCAGGACTACATCGCACGCATCCGAGCGCAAATGGTCCGACTATTGGAGGCTAACGCCATCCGGCCCGAACGTCCCCATATTGGCGCCATCCACGCCATTCGCACAAACCTCACCTTCGTGCAGATCACCCTGGAGGAAATGACACCATATTATTTGCGCGGATACGGGCAGGTGCCCGAGTCTTTGATCCCGGTTCTGAACGGCACGGTGGCGGAGCTTGAGGGTTTGGTGGACAAGCTCGACGCTTACCTCGCGCAGAGACTGGGGCAGGAGCTTCAGGACCGGCTTGGGAAACTTGACGCGGCGGGCCATGACGTCGACACCCTGAAAATGCTGGAAAGCTTGATCTCCAAATATGGGTTGGTCGAATATCGTCCTGCTCTCTCGCTGATCCTGGAACGGATGGAAACGGACACATTTGAGATAGCAGTGTTCGGCCGTGTCAGCTCCGGAAAGTCGTCGCTGCTTAATTATATCCTCCGATCCGAGGTGCTGCCGGTGGGTGTAAATCCGATCACGTCCGTGCCAACGAGACTGATCTATGGGGCGCCCCCGAGAACAACCGTCTGGTTCTCGGACACCAAGCCTCAACAATTCGAGGTCGAGCGGCTCGCCGAGTTCGTCACAGAGAGATACAATCCCGCAAACGTGAAGCGCATCACGCGGCTCGTCGTAGAACTACCGTTCATGGAGAAGTATGAGGGAGTCGTGTTCGTCGACACTCCCGGCTTGGGTTCACTAGCCGCGCTTGGGACAGCGGAGACCATGGCATACTTGCCTCAATGCGACCTGGGCATCGTGCTGATAAACGCCGGAGCGACGATCACGCAGGAAGACATCTCGACGATCCGGACTCTTTACGAAACAGGCATTCCGGGCATGGCCCTGCTGAGCAAGGCGGACTTGCTCAGCGAAGGGGACAGGGATTCCGCAGCGAGGTACATCGCAGGAGAAATCGAGTCACAGCTAGGGCTGAGACTTTCCGTCCACCCGGTCAGCGTAATGAAAGAGCACTCCAGCCTTCTGGAGAGCTGGTTTGAGCACGAGATCGTTCCGCTCCGCGCGCGCCACAAGGATCTGGCTCAACAGTCGCTCCACCGCAAAACAGCGGCGCTTGTCGATTCGGTTGCCGCGGTGCTGCGAGTAAAGCTGGGGAAAAAGGGTCGGATTCCGGAAGGGTTAGAGGAACGGCTCAAGGAAGCGGAAGCAAACTTGCGTGCAGTCGCCGGCAAATTCCATGAGGCGCGCGAATTCTACCACGAAGCCGCCGGGCAGGTCCGTGAACTGGGACCCACCACCCTCACCAAGGCCGCATCCGATATCGTAGACCTCTGGCGCAGGAAGGACCGTACCGAAACGTCTGCTGAAGGAATCGTCATCTCGGCGATAACGCTCGCGGCCGCCGAGAGGGCCCGCCTGACCCATGCCATGTTGAAAGATCTCGCGCACGAACTCAGCGGAGCGCTCGAGCAAGCGCAAGCGGCACTGGGAACTGGCAGCCCACCGGTGGAAGCCGAGCTGGCAGCCGGTCTGAAAGAGATTCCGAGACTCGACCTGGGATCCCTCGCCATCGAACTCCGGCCCTCCCTTTACCGGTTCCTCGGGAAAACACTGGCGCGGTGGGGGGTGGCAACGGTACTCGAGAAGCGGCTCGGCTCGGATGTCGATCGAGCGTTGCATGATTACGGATCGTTGTTCGAAGCGTGGGCGCGGGGCGCACTAGAAGCGCTGAGAGAGAGATTCGACACCTATGCAGATGCTTACCGTGCGCAGTTCGAGCGGCTCGGGCGAGACAGGCAAGCCGGGGCGGGGGAGGAATCGGGAATCGAGGGCGATCTGGAAAGCCTCCTTGGATCCGATTCCGTTTTGCCGAAACAATGCCATGCATCTGTCGACCTCCACCAGTCAGCGCATTAGCCGGACACTCTGACGATGCAGCCGTAGCGTGACGCAACGCAGTTGACCTCCAGTGAGAGGCGCTCGCTGAATCGAATTAGGACCTCCCGGCGATAGCCACCGCAAATATTGGAAACAAATCGATGGTGCTCAAAGGTGTTGACGTCCCGTTTTCACATGAATATCATAGCTTCCACTGGCAATGGAGTCTGCCCAAGCGCGTTGATTTGCCGCTAATGACTCCTACGAAGCTGGATCAGGTTTCGATAGGAGAGTCGGATGTTGGGAGCGCATCCAGGCAATAGGGCTGGCCGCCATCACTCGCGCACACATATCCCGAGGCTCCAAACTCAAACGATCAATATCAGCAAACAGACTGCTCCGCGTAAAATCGCGGGAGGCCGGCAGGTCTTGCTTCCCCCGGTATGGCGCGGCGCGTCCACAAAATACACAGATTATTTCCGAACAGGTCCTGAACGTAATTCAGTGGGAGGCCTTTTATGAATAATGCAAGGTGGATCAGAGCTATTTTTGTTTCCTCGGCGATGCTTGGGACAGGCGGTTCAGCCCTGGCTCAATCGGAGAGTGAAATCACTCTGCCCAGGCTGGGGAGCGTGGAATGGCTGATCCTGTGGGCAGTCCTGGCATCAGCCTTCGTCGCACTGGTTTATGGGTACTACCTCGTGCGAAAAGTCCTCCGGCAAGACCCGGGACCGGCGAAGATGGTCGAGGTGTCCACCGCGATTGAGGAAGGAGCAATGGCGTATCTCGGACGGCAGTTCCGCACAATGATCTGGTTTGTCATCGCACTCACGATTGTGCTCTTCCTCGTTTATCAGAACGTCTATCCCGATTGGAAATTCCCGGCAGGTATCGCCGCAGCTTTCCTGATGGGCGTGATGGCGTCCTACGGAGCCGGCTATGTCGGGATGTGGCTGGCCGTAAAAGGAAATGTGCGGACGGCGAATATGGCGCGCACCAGTTTTCCAGGGGCATTTAAGCTGGCGTTCCGCGCCGGGGCTGTTTCGGGGATGTTCACGGTTGGTTTTGGCTTGCTCGGGGCAACGATCATCTTTCTCGTCTTTCAAGAAAACGCCATGAAGGTGCTCGTCGGTTTCGGCTTCGGCGGTTCGCTCGCGGCACTCTTCATGCGCATTGGCGGCGGGATTTACACGAAGGCGGCCGACGTGGGCGCGGATT
>Ga0315277_10007424_pt1 | contig 14226 bp, 14 predicted proteins | sample YL17G05_15_MG_FD_203695 | JGI IMG/M metagenome (GOLD analysis project Ga0315277, IMG submission 203695) | Sediment microbial communities from Yellowstone Lake, YNP, Wyoming, USA - YL17G05_15 | ecosystem: Environmental > Aquatic > Freshwater > Lake > Sediment | place: USA: Wyoming | collected... | reverse complement strand
CCTAAATTTTCGGATAAAAAAGAAAATTCAAGAGAAGAGCAAGCCTACAGAAAAATACCCAGTTCGAGGATTAAAAATCGTTTGAGATTAGATAAATATGATGAAGATGGTCGACGTCCATTACGAGTAATAGAAACTGATCCCGATCAAGTGGAGATTTTACTTAAGCAACATACGGGTGTACCTTCGGAACCGGTAGTAAAAATTAATGAACCAGTAAATGAGGGTGATCTTATTGCTGAAATTCCTAAGGAAAAATTAGGTGCTCGGTTACATTCCAGTATTAAAGGCAGAATAACTTATATTGACGAGGAAAGGATTATTATTAAAAAATAATAAGGAAAGATAGGTAAAGAATGGATATAATCGTTCTTGGAGTATTAGAATTTAATAGTATAGCAGTAGGTATAAAGGCATTAGATAGCATAGTAAAAGCTTCTCCCGTAAAAGTAATAGATGCGAGGACGATTTGTCCGGGAAAATTTATAGTTCTTTTTACTGGTGATGTGGCATCTGTTGATGCTTCTCTTACCGCTGGCAAGGAAATTGGAGAAGGTTACCTAGTTGATGAATTATTTATTCCTAATTTACACCCTCAGATTATTCCTGCCATTATCGGTACGGTTGAATGTAAAGTTTGGGATGCGGTGGCAGTAGTAGAATCTTTTTCAGTAGTTGCCAGTATTGAAGCTGCGGATATAGCTGCTAAGACTGCTAATGTTCTAATTAGCGAGATTAGATTGGCTATGGGGATAGGTGGTAAATCTTATATTAAAATGATCGGAAATATAGATAAAGTAGAAGCTGCAGTTAAAGCTGCAGTAAAGATAATAGGTAGTAAAGGTCTGCTTTGTAAAGAGGTAATAATTCCTAACCCTCATCCGGCGATTAAGCCTTATTTTATTTATTAAAGCTAAGATTCTTAATGGATTGAATGTGAAAAAAGATAAGAGATAAATATTTATTATATAGGTGATCGATTATGAAGATAAATGAAGAAGATCTGAAATTAATAATCGAAAGTGTACTTAATAAGTTAGAAGGCACCAAACTCGATATAGAAATGCCAGAGAGTTTACCAATAAGCACTTTAAATCAGGATGGTATTTTTGATGAGGTAAATGCTGCTGTCGATGCTGCTGAGAACGCTCATCTTGAGCTGATCAAATTAACTCTCGAAAAGCGAAGAGAGATAATCCGAAGTATACGCAAAATAATTATAAGTAATCTGGAAGAAATTTCTCATTTAGCTGTCGAGGAAACAACCTTTGGCCGGGTAGAAGATAAGATTGAAAAAAATAGATTGGCTGCTTTAAAAACACCGGGAATAGAAGATCTTGAACCTATAGCTTATACTGATGATAACGGGATGACTCTAACCGAGCGAGCAGCTTATGGAGTTATTGGATCAATTATACCATCTACCAATCCCACTTCTACGGTTATTAATAATGGTATAAGTATGATTGCTGGTGGAAATACCGTGGTTTTTAACCCTCACCCTATGGCAAAGAAAAGTTCTTGTTTTACAGTTTCCTTAATTAATCAGGCTATTGTGAAGGCTGGAGGACCTCTCAATACTTTATGTGCTATTGCTAATCCAACTATTGATTCAGCTCAAACTTTAATGAAACATCCCAAAATTAGATTATTGGTAGTAACTGGTGGTCCAGAGGTAGTCAAAGTAGCTATGAATAGTGGTAAAAAAGTCATTGCTGCTGGGCCTGGAAATCCTCCCTGTGTCGTTGATGAAACCGCTGATCTGGAAAAAGCTGCCCGGGATATTGTTAATGGGGCAGGGTTTGATAACAACATTGTCTGTGTTTGTGAGAAAGAAATTTTAGCAGTTTCTCAGATTGCGGATAGGTTAAAAGAGGAAATGATAAAAAATGGTGCTTATGAACTAAAAGGAGAGCAGATTCAAAATATTACTAACCTGATTATTGCTGACCCTGGAAAACCGGGATATGAGGGAGCACCAAACAAACAATATATTGGAAAAAATGCCAGTGTGATTGCGCGGGATATTGGTTTAAATGTCTCTGACCAGGTTAAAATATTGCTTTGTGAGGTCGATCGTTATCATCCTTTAGTCTGGACTGAACAGCTTATGCCGGTAATCCCTCTGGTTCGTTTTAATAATGTTGATGAAGCTATCGATTTTGCGGTGCAGTGTGAGCATAATTTTAAACATACCGCCTCCATTCATTCAAGGAATATTGCCAAACTTTCCAAGATGGCTAAATTGATGAATTGTTCTGTTTTTATAAAAAATGGACCATGTTATAGCGGATTAGGCTTTGGTGGAGCTGGCTATGCTTCTTTTACTATTGCCACACCTACCGGAGAGGGGTTAACCCGAGCAAGGACTTTTACTCGCGAAAGACGATGTGTTCTGGTAGGTTATTTTAGAATTGTCTAAAAGTGAATTTAATTTTAATAGCCGAAAATTTGGAGGTTAGGGATGAAACTGGGAAAAGTAATTGGTAATGTTGTTTGTACCCAGAAAATAGATTCTTTTCAGGGTATAAAACTATTATTACTACAGCCCCTTAATGAAAAATTAGAAGAAACAGGAGAACCTGTGGTGGCTTGTGATACAGTTCAGGCCGGTTTAAATGATATTGTTTTCTATGAAGGTGGTAGAGAGGCAGCTTTGGGACTTAAAAATTGGTTTAATCCTTCTGATTTAACTATTATGGGTCTAGTTGATCAGGTAAATATTGGAGAGTAATTATGATTTTAGGTAAGGTAATCGGTAATGTGGTTTCCACCATAAAGCTTCCGGTTTATCAAGGCTATAAGATTTTAATTGTACAACCTGTTAATGATAAAGAAGAACTACAAGGAAAGACCATTTTAGCATTGGATACTGTCCAAGCAGGGATAGGAGATACGGTTCTGGTAATCGATGAAGGGAATTCTTCTCGTTTAATTATGAACAATTCTACTGCTCCAGTTAGAACTATGATCGTAGGGATTGTCGATTCAGTTAATAAAGCTAATAATAAAGGTAAAGAAAATGACTGATATAAATAAAGTAAAAATTATTCAAAATGTGGTTAGTGGATTGTATTCTTCAACCATACCTCAAAAACAGCTGATTAATCTTGATAAAGCTAGCAGCAAAGTAAGATATGTAGCTATTGGTTCAGACCACGGAGGATATGAAGCGAAGGAAATTCTTAAGCATTTTCTTAGAAATATCGGCTATCGAACCACAGATGTAGGAACTTATAGTCAAGAAAGTGTAGATTATCCGGATTTTGCCCTTAAAGTAGCAAAAAAAGTGGCTAGCGGTGAATGTGAAAGGGGAATTATGATTGATGGAGCAGGTATTGGCTCATCGATGACTTGCAATAAAGTTAAGGGTATAAGAGCAGCTCTGTGTTATAATATTAAAACTATTGTAAATAGCAGAGAACATAATAATGCAAATGTATTAACCCTGGGTGGCCCCCTCCATACCTCAAATGAATTATGTGAAATGGTAAAAGTCTGGTTGGAAACTCCTTTTGCTGGTGGAAGACATTGGAGAAGAATTAATAAAATAATGGCCTTAGAAAAGAATTAATAAATATTTTTCTTAGAATTTTTAAAATGAGCTTTTGAGTAAAAATTAGAAAAATAGAGGTTTAAAATTATGGATAATATAGATAAAAAAGAATTAATTGATAAGATTGCTAATGAAGTAATCTCGAAATTAAAAAAATCGTCTTCTTATGGTAATGTTTCTTTTGATTCTTCTACTAATTCTTCTAGCGGTAATGAAATTAAAACACCTGCCGATGTTGCTCATTACATTGATCATACTCTGCTAAAACCTGATGCAACTGAAGACCAGATAAAAAAGATATGCGAAGAAGCGGTAAAATATAGTTTTTATTCGGTTTGTGTTAATTCAAGCTGGGTAGAATACTGCACAAAAAAGCTAAGAGGGACAAAAGTTAAGGTTTGTGCAGTAGTAGGATTTCCCTTGGGTGCAACCGATAGCAGAACCAAAGCTTACGAAACACGTAATGCTATTGAAAATGGAGCAGATGAAATAGATATGGTGGTTAATGTGGGAGCTTTAAAAAATGGTGATCTGAAAACTGTAGAAGTTGATTTAAGGGCTGTATTAATTGCCTGTAGGAGCACAACCATTACCAAAGCGATTATTGAAACTTGCTTACTAACCGATGAAGAAAAAGTAATTGTCTCACAATTAGTAAAGAAGGTTGGTTATAATTTTGTTAAGACTTCAACTGGTTTTTCTACTACCGGTGCAACCGCCCATGATGTTGCCTTAATTCGCAGGACAATCGGTCCTAAAATGGGGATTAAAGCAGCAGGCGGAATCCATAATTTCGAAGAAGCTTTATTAATGATTAAATCAGGAGCAACCAGGTTAGGCTGCAGTAGCAGTGTAAAGATTGTGAGTGTTTAAAACAAAAGACGAGAAGGAATAAAAAATGAAAGATGATTACAAAGAACTGGTTAAAGTTGTATCTGAAATTGTTTATCAAGAAATATCTCAAAAAGAAAAAAGGTCAAAACTTTTATCTATCCCGGTAGAAATATCCACCTATCATGTTCATTTAACCAGGAATTCTTTGGATATTTTATATGGAAAAGGTTATGAGCTTACCAAATTACGGGATTTATCTCAACCCGGAGAATTTGCGAGCAATGAGACGGTTAGTATAGTTGGTGCGAATATGAGACTTATTGAAAAAGTAAGGATTCTCGGGCCCCTTCGAGACTATACCCAGGCAGAATTATCTATTACCAATGGATTTTTTTTAGGATTAGATCTTCCTACTAGAATATCGGGAAATATAAAAGATTCTCCACCATTTATTATTATCGGCCCAAAAGGTGTTTTAACTCTTTCAGAGGGAGCTATTCGAGCCGCCCGCCATATTCATATGACTCCGAAAGATGCGGAATCTTACCAGGTAAAAAATGGTGATAGAGTTAAGGTGGAAGTATCAGAGACTCATGGAATTATTTATAAAGATGTAGTAATTAGGGTCTCTCCCAATAGTAAGTTAGCTTTTCATCTGGATACAGATGAGGCCAATGCTGGGAACGTTAAAGGAGCAACTTTGGCTAGAATTATTAAAAAATTCTTTAATTAAATCAATATTTTAATTTTTAAAAAGTAATCAATTAAATTAAAAGGCTACTTAATAAGGAGAAAAAGTAATAATTATGAGAGCAGTAAAATTATTTGCTCCAGCAAATCTAAGTTGCGTGGAGACGGAAGTTCCTAAAATAAAAGATTCCAACGAAGTACTTATAAAAGTTAAAGCTTGTGGAGTTTGCGGATCTGATATACCAAGAGTAATGGTTAAAGGAGCTCACCAAATGCCGATTATAATCGGCCATGAATTTAGTGGTGAAATAGTGGAGATAGGTAAAAGCGTTTCTTCTTTTAAGGTATCAGATAAAGTTACAGCTATGCCATTAATTCCTTGTGGAAAATGCGAGTTTTGTCAAATAGGAAAATATAATCTTTGTGATGATTATCTATATTATGGCTCTCGTATTCCTGGTGCAATGGCAGAATATATTGTAGTAAAGGAAAGCAATGTTCTTAAATTACCTGAAAATGTAGATTATGAAAGTGCTGCCCTGACTGATCCAGTGAGCGTGGCATTACATGCTATAAAAAAGGCAAATATTAATGCTGGTCAATCAGCAGTAGTTTTTGGTTTAGGAGCTATTGGACTTATTGCCATACAATGGTTAAAAATTTTAGGATGTTCCGAAGTTATGGCAATAGATATTTTTCAGGAAAAATTAGATTTAGCTAAAAAATTGGGAGTCGATTTAGCAATTAACGCCAAAAATAATAATGTTATTGAGGCAATAATGAATTACACCCATAATAAAGGAGCTGATATTGTTATAGAGTTAGCGGGAAATAAAATAACTCAATTACAAGCAATTCAATCAGCAAGTAAAATGGGTAGAGTAATTTATTGTGGAATATCTTACGATGATCTTTTGCTTCCAAGTAAAGAAGTTAATAAGATACTCCGAGGAGAATTATTGGTTATTGGTTCATGGAATTCATCTATTGCGCCTCTTCCGGTTAATGAATGGAAATCCTCTTTAGATTTTATGGATAAAGGAAAAATTAAGGTGAAACCATTAATAAGCCATCGAGTAAAGTTAGAGGATTGTAAAGAAGTTTTTGAGATGATGTACTATAAAAAAGAGATATTTAATAAAGTTTTATTTATTCCGGATTTATAAAAAGTGACAAAGATAAAAAGTAATAATATCAATAATTTTATTATACCGAAGGGCAGAATACCATGAGTTTACCCATATGTGAATGTAAACTTTCCCGAAGTGCGTCGAGCATAACTTAAAAGGTAAAAAAGTGTCACGGACATGCCTGTGTAGGCTCCACTAATCAATATAAAATTAATTAAGGTTTTTTGGGGTAAAAAAGTGGATGATTAATATACTTTATAAATAATTATAGTTGAGGTCCGTCAAAACTCAGTTAATACGATGTATAACAATGATGGAGTTTTCATAAAAATTTTATTCAAATTTGAATAGTAATTTAAATCTGGATAGATAGGGAGAGAGGAATAAATGGAAAAAAAATATATAATGGCAATTGACCAAGGAACAACAGGTACACGGGTTATCCTATTTAATCATGAAGGCCAGGTTCATTCAAAAGCTTACAGGGAGATAAGGCAGATATATCCAAATCCTGGTTGGGTTGAACAAGATCCAATGGAATATTGGGATACCACTATGGTTTGTACAAAGGAAGCTTTCGAAAAAGGTGGAGTTAAGGCAAGTGAAATAGCAGCAATAGGTATTACCTGCCAGAGAGAGACAACTGTATTGTGGGATAAAGATACTGGGCTACCTGTTTATAATGCAATTGTTTGGCAGAGCCGCCAGACTGCAAGTATATGTGAAGAGTTAAAAGCAAGAGGATATGAAGATACTGTCAAAAACAAAACCGGCCTTTTAATCGATGCCTACTTTTCTGGAACGAAGATTAAATGGATTATTGATAATGTCTCTGGTGTTAAGGAAAAAATATCGCAAGGGAAAATATGCATGGGTAACATAGATAGCTGGCTTATATGGAAGTTAAGCGGAGGGGCTTATCACGTAGAGGATTATTCAAATGCATCAAGGACAATACTTTTAAATATACATACTTTTGAGTGGGATAAAGAGTTGCTGGATATTTTGGATATTCCTGTAAGTATTTTACCACGGTTAAAACCTTCAAGTGGTATAATTGCGACAACAAATAAGGATGTATTTTTTGGGGAGGAACTACCGATTGCAGGTGATGCTGGTGACCAACATGCCGCTACTTTTGGACAGGTATGTTTTCAGCCGGGAATGGCAAAAAATACTTACGGTACCGCACTAGCATTAATGATGAATATTGGAGAAAAGGTTTTATTTTCAAAGAATGGTCTGACCACCGATATCGCTTGGGTCGTTAATAATAATGTTGAGTATGCACTTGAAGGTGTTGTATTTGCGGGTGGGGCAACAGTCCAGTGGTTAAGGGATGGATTGAAAATAATTAATACTGCTCATGAATGTGATTTGCTGGCAGAAAAAGTAGCAGATACAGGAGGAGTATATTTTGTTCCAGCATTTACAGGATTGTGTGCTCCGTATTGGGATATGTATGCAAGAGGCTTGGTAATAGGTATTACCAGGGGGACTAGTAGAGAGCATATCGCCAGGAGTGCTTTGGAAGCAATAGCATATCAGACCAGAGACGTACTTGATACCATGACAATAGATTCTGGTATAAATGCAAAGTCATTAAGAGTAGACGGTGGAGCAACTAATAGTAACTTTCTAATGCAATTTCAATCCGATATACTTGGTATACCTATTGAAGTGCCGTCAGTTACTGAGATGGCAGCATTAGGTGCGGCATATTTAGCAGGTCTTGGAATAGGTTTCTGGGCGAATAAGGAAGAAATTTCAAAACAATGGAAGTTATCAAAAGTATTTGAACCGAAAATGAAAGAAGATAAGAGAGAAGAATTATATGCTGGATGGAAAAGAGCTGTTAAGAGATCACTTGTTTGGGATAAAAAAGAAGATATTTGTATATGAAGGAAATTAAGGCTGTAGAATTTACTATAAATTTTAATATAGAAGGTCCTTAAATTATCGTTTTTTATTATTCAATTAAAAGGAGGAGAAAAGAGATTTTAGCTGCAATTTATAAAGGTAGAAATAAAATTGAGGTAGAAGAAATTCCCATACCGGAAATCAACGAAAACGAATTACTAATAAAGGTTAAAGCCTGTAATATTTGTGGTACCGACATTAAAATATTAAAGTATGGATATCGCCAAATGAAAGAAGAAGAACATAGAATTTTAGGGCATGAAGTTGTAGGAGAAGTGGTTAAAAAAGGAAAAAATATATCTAGATTTAATTTAGGGGATAGGGTTGCTATAGCTCCCAATGTTGGGTGTGGCTATTGTTATTTATGTGCAGCAGGATATAACAACCTATGCAACGATTATGAAGCATTCGGAATTAATTTGGATGGTGGATTTGCTGAGTATATGAAAATTACAGATAAAGCGATTATTGGTGGAAATCTAATTATAATACCTGAAAATCTTAGTTTTCTGGAAGCTTCCATTAATGAACCCTTCTCATGTGTGTATAATGCTTATGAATCTCTAAAAACCAGTCCAATCGATAATGTCTTGATTGCGGGTGCTGGTGCTATTGGTTTACTTCACTTAATTCTTTCGAAAATTGCGGGGGCAAAAAAGGTAATGGTTTCAGATATTAGTGACGATAGGTTAAAAATAGCTAAAAAATATGGAGCAGATATTACTTTAAATCCTTCGAAAGTTAATTTAAAAGAGGAAGTATTTAATCATACTGTAGGAAAAGGAGTTGATGTTATAATAACTGCTTGTTCAGTTCCTTCTGTTCAGGAGGAAGCACTAGATTTAGCTGCCAAGTTGGGAAGGATTAATTTTTTTGGAGGATTACCTGAAGGTAAAGATAGTATTATGTTTAAATCTAATATCGTTCACTATAGGCAGTTAAGGATAACCGGAACTACCGGATCAACTATTTCACAATTTATAAAATCAATGGAAATTTTGAGCAAAAAAGAATTTGATATCCGAGGATTAATTACTCATACTTTTGGTTTGAAAGAAATTGAAGATGCTTTTGAGAAAGTAATTTCTGGGAAAGGTTTAAAAATCGCCATAGTTCCTTAAAGATAATTAGAATATGCATATCGAAGAAGATAACCTTGAAAATGCAATTATAAGATCGATAATACCCCGAGTTATTTTAGGAGTTCCATTAATTTAATATAACTTAAAAATACTATTGACTAAAATAGAATTTAAGTAACTTTATTTAGAGAAAAACGAGGTGTAATATGGATAAAAAATATGTGATGGCTATTGACCAAGGGACTACTGGTACAAGGGTTATTTTGTTCGATCGAAAGGGAGAAATACATTCTATGGCCTATCAAGAAATACAGCAAATATATCCTAAACCAGGATGGGTTGAACATAAACCTTTAGAGTATTGGGATACTGCCATGGAGTGCATAAAAGAAGCTTTAAAAAAAGGTAATGCTTCACCGGCGGAAATTGCAGCTATAGGGATAACCAATCAAAGAGAAACCACTGTATTATGGAATAAGGATACAGGGGAACCAGTTTATAATGCTATTGTCTGGATGTGTCGCCGATCTGCCGATATCTGCGATGATTTAAAAAATAAAGGTTATGAAAAAATAGTTAGGGAAAAAACTGGTTTAGTGATAGATGCCTATTTTTCGGCTACGAAAATCAAATGGATTATAGAAAATGTACCTGGGGTAAAGAAGGAGATTGCTAATGGTAAAATATATATGGGGAATGTTGATTCCTGGCTTATCTGGAAATTAAGCGGAGGAGCTCACCATGTGACAGATTTTTCTAATGCCTCTCGAACTATGCTTTTTAATATTCATACACTTCAATGGGATAACGAACTATGTAATATGTTGGATATACCTGTAGATATTCTGCCTGACGTATTACCCTCCAGTGGTATATTGGCCAAAACGGATAAACGGGTATTTTTTGGAGAAGAAATACCTATTGCTGGGGATGCAGGAGATCAGCATGCAGCTACTTTTGGACAGATTTGTTTTAAGCCTGGTATGGTAAAAAATACCTATGGTACAGGGCTTGCTTTAATGATGAATATAGGAGAAAAGCCAATTTTGTCGAGAAGTGGACTTACCACTGATCTGGCCTGGAGTATTGGGGGAAAGGTGACCTATGCTTTAGAAGGAGTGATCTTTAATGGTGGCACGGTTATACAATGGCTAAGAGATGGATTAAAAATGATAGAAAGCGCAAGAGAATCAGATGAGCTAGCTGAAAAAGTAGAGGATACAGGAGGTGTTTATTTTGTACCTGCTTTTACTGGTCTTTGTGCACCTTATTGGGACATGTATGCTAGAGGAATGATTATTGGAATTACTCGAGGTACTACTAAGGAACATATCGCTAGGAGTGCTCTTGAATCTATAGCCTATCAGGTCAGAGATGTATTAGAAGCAATGAAGGCTGATTCTGGTGAGGAAATAAAAACTTTAAGGGTAGATGGAGGTGCCTCAAAGAGTAATTTTTTAATGCAATTTCAAGCTGATATATTAGGTGTTATAGTAGAAAAACCAGCAATTACTGAAATGGCATCTTTAGGAACAGCATACCTTGCTGGTTTAGGAGTTAATTTTTGGAACAGCACAGAAGAGTTGGAACATCATTGGAAATTAGAGAAAGTATATGAACCAAAGATGAAAGAAGATCTAAAAGAGGAACTATATAAGGGTTGGAAAAAAGCGGTCCAGAGATCTTTAAATTGGGCTAAGTAAAGTAAATATTTTTCTTTTTTAAAATTTAGATTTTTGGCCAGAGAGGTATTCAGTATGATTTATTCTAATCAGCTGCTTAGATTAATAAATGAAATGAATCTAACCTATGAAAATCTAAGCTCAAAAATAGATAATGCTATACTAAAACCTAATATGAAGATTTCAGAAATCAAAGCTTTTTGCGATCAAAGTGTAAAATACCAATTTGCCTCTGTAGCAGTAAATTCAGGGTTTGCTTCAATTGCTAAATGTTTTACCAAAAAAAGTAATACGAAATTATGCTGTGCTATTGGTTTTCCCTTAGGATTAACTTCAGTTTTTTGCAAAGCAGTAGAAATAGAAGATGCAATTAATTCAGGAGCGGATGAATTGGATTTTGTAATTAATATTGGGAGATTAAAATCTCATGATTATTTTTATATTGAGAATGAAATAAAAGAACTGGTAAAAGCTGCCAAGGGTAGGACAACAAAGTTAATAATAGAAACATGTTATTTAAATAAGAAGGAAAAAATTAATATTTGTAAATGTGCTTTAAATACCGGTGTAGATTTTATTAAGACGTCTACTGGATTTGGGAAAAATGGAGCAACAGTGGATGATGTAAGGTTAATAAAAAGTATGGTAAAAAATTATTGCCAAGTAAAAGCTGCGGGAGGAATTAAAAATTTAAAAGATACTTTGAGATTCATAAGAAGTGGAGCAGATAGGATAGGTACTAATTCTGGAGTAAAAATTATGGATGAATTTAAAAAAATAATAAAAACCTAATAAAAGTGTGAGGTCAATCATAAAAAGGGTGGTTAGTAAAAAAACGAAGAAAAATAATTTATTTAAGAGATGCTTTGAAGGCAAGGTTGCAATGATATCTGGTGCAGGTCAAGGGATAGGTAAGCAAATAGTATTAGATTTGTATTCAGAGGGAGCTAAAATTGTAGCTTTTGATATTAATGAAGAACAAGTAAATAATTTAAAAGAAGAGATTAACTTTAATAATAAAAAAATTATTATCTTTCAAGCTGATGTTTCCAAAAGTAATCAGGTAAGCAAGGTAGTAAAAGAAACCATAAATTATTTTGGTAAAATTGATTTATTAATAAATAATGCTGGAATTTTGAGTTATTGTTCCATTGAAGAGACCACAGATGATATCCTAGAAAAAATATTGTCAGTTAATTTAAAAGGAGTTATGTATTGTGTTCGCGAAGTGGTGCCTTTCATGAAAAAAAATCAGTATGGACGAATTGTAAATATTTCTTCAATCACTGGGAAACGAGGAGATAATAATACTTCACCAGGTTATGGGGCTTCCAAAGGTGGAATAATTACTTTGACCAAATCATTAGCCAGACAATTAGGTCCTTATGGCATTAACGTTAATGCCGTAGCACCGCATGCTATAATGACTTCTATTATGAATGGTTGGGATGAAGAAAAGAAAAATAAGATGAAAGAGTTAATACCCGTTAGACGTTTAGGAACTGTTAAAGATGTATCATCGGTAGTATTGTTTTTATTATCAGATGCCTCTGCTTTTATTACCGGAGAAACAATTAATATCAATGGTGGATATTATATGGATTAAAATATTTGATCATATCCCACTCACCATTGTGGGTAGGCCTTATTTTTGAATTCCAGGTTCCTAAAGGGTCAATTCGCGTCGTAAAATAGTGGTAATAAGCTTATCTTTTTTCCTCATTATCATTATATCAGACTTCCATTCCATAGCGATGAATTTTATGAGTAGGATATATGGCAATATGTGGAATGGTTACATCAGGAGTCCTGGTGGCAACATAAAGGGTTAGTTCAGCCACATTTTCAACATCAATACAGCTAGCATAGATTCCCTCTTGGTATTCCTTTTCGTCTAACCATCCATCTAAGTATGCTTTCAGAGAACCATCATAAAGCCCCTGGTCAATTATTTTGGTCATTGGTGTCTTTACATGAGAAGGATTGATCACGGTCACACCGATATTCTTATCCTTGCCTTCAATTAAAATATTTTTACTAAAACCCATCATACCATGTTTTGAAGCCCGGTAGGGGCTATGGCCAGGTCCTGAGGCAAGCATGGCAGAGGTAGATCCCATGTTAATAATTCTACCGCCGGACTTCTGTTTTTCCATATACCTGAATGCCTCACGGCAGCATAAAAAAACACCGGTCATGTTTGGACCAATTGTTTTATTCCATTCCTCTAACGTAACTTCAGAAACTGGTGGAGAAAGCGAATCACGGCCGGCACTATTGACTAAAATATCCAGATGACCCCATTCCTCTACAGTATCCTTAAAAAATTTAATGACCTTATCTTCATCAGTTACATCAGCACAAAAAGTAAGGCAGATACCATTAGTATTGTAAATATCGGCTTCTACCTGTTTTAAACGTTTCTCATCAATATCTATCAAGGCAACTTTGCAGGCATTAGCAGTAAAAATCTTTGAGACGGCTTCTCCAATTCCAGAAGCTGCTCCAGTTACGATGGCTACTTTACCTTCTAATCTTTTTTCTATATTCATTATTAACCTCCCAAATTATTATAAAATAAAACTAGGTTATATTTCAATAATAATAAAATAAATATTTATTTTATTCAAATTTTATTCAAAATAATTGATTTTTTTAAATAAAATACCTATTACCTGTCCGCATCTAACTGTAGTATACTTATATCTTTTAAATAATCAACGTACAAAAGACAGTTGACAGAGAAGCATTAAATGTAGTATTATGTCAATAAATTAAGATATATTGTTAAAGAATACACATTAAGAAGATAATAAAGAAAAAAGGAGGGGAAGACCGTGAGATTAGAAAATAAGATAGCAATAGTGACTGGTGGCGCACAAGGCCTCGGGGAAGCTTACTCAATCGGGATGGCTCGGGAAGGAGCTAGCGTGGTTATCGCGGATGTGGATGAGCTTTTGGGACATAAGCTCGAGGAACTGATCAGGAAATCGGGAGGAAAGGCTCTATTCGTAAGGACGGACGTGAGCAAAAAAGCAGACACTGAGGCGATGGTTCAGAAAACAATCACAAAATTCGGCCGTCTGGATATCATAGTAAACAACGCGGGTATTCTGTTTACCGCACCGGTGGAAGATACCACTGAGGAAATGTGGGACAAAATGTTTGCGGTGAACGTGAAAGGACTTTTCTTTTGCTGTCAGGCTGCCGCCAAAGTGATGAAAAAACAGAAAAGCGGGAAAATCATCAATATCTCTTCTATCGCAGCAATTGGTGCCCAGGCTGGACTCTGTGCCTATAGTTCATGCAAAGGGGCCATACTACCTATCACC
>Ga0315277_10007423_pt1 | contig 14226 bp, 9 predicted proteins | sample YL17G05_15_MG_FD_203695 | JGI IMG/M metagenome (GOLD analysis project Ga0315277, IMG submission 203695) | Sediment microbial communities from Yellowstone Lake, YNP, Wyoming, USA - YL17G05_15 | ecosystem: Environmental > Aquatic > Freshwater > Lake > Sediment | place: USA: Wyoming | collected... | reverse complement strand
GTTTGAAGAAGTGGAGAAGATGATGGAAGACGAATTCAAAACGTTCACTTCACGAATCCCAAAAGATTACGTTAGAGAACGCAAACTTCCAGACGGATCGACAGCCCGTGAATGGGGACCGTTTGTCTATGGATACAGCGTAAAAATAGGCCCGGATGGAAAGCCGGAGATCCGCGAGTTTGGAAACGTCAAACCGACCCCGCGTGGACTGCCTCAGGTGCAGGAAGAACGCGAGCCGTTAGTTGACATAGTTGAAACAAACGGTGAAATTCATATCGTCGCAGAATTGCCAGGTGTAGACAAGAAAGACATCAAGTTAAGCGGGACAGAGGAATCGTTGACTATCGAGGTTGATAATCCGCAACGCAAGTACTACAAGGAAGTCAAGTTGCCTGCGAAAGTGAAAGTCAGGGAAGCAAAAACAGCATACAAAAACGGCGTCCTTGAAGTGACTTTTCCAAAGCTCACAGGCGAAGACCATCCGAAGGGTGAGCCCATAAACATAGACTAACCATCACACGGCCTTACTCACATTGGACACGGCAAGGGTAGTTCGTTAGCGCATGGACGAAAAATCAGAAATCGACATACTCAACGACGTCTGCAAGAAAGCAAAAGCAGACGGCAAACTGACGGGCAAAAACTTGACGAAGCTCTACGAGATCTTTGGCCAAAGATTCACGAGAGCCTTTGAAGCCTTGAAAGAAAACCGAGTGAAAAAATATGTTTTCAAACCCAGCGGCAGAACAGTCTGGATTGTCGTAGGAAGAGAGCGAGACTACCTCATAATGGCCGAGGCTGAATTCTGCACATGCGACGATTTCTACTTCCGCGTCCTCGACAGAAAAGTGCATCTGTGCTACCATCTTATCGCACAGAAATTGGCTAAGAATTTGGACTGGTATGAACTCGTAGAAGAGCATGACGAGTTATACGATTCGCTCATGAGTGAGTGGAGAAAGGCTACTGCTTAAATACTTAAGAGGTAGCATTTTACTTTAAACCCCTAAACCTTTTGGGTTTTCTGTAGAAGTGTATTCCCTTCATTTCGTCGTACTTGGTGAATCCGGCTTCCCCGAGTTGCTTGACTTCTTCCTCTGTTGTTGCTGTCGCTATCTCAAAGTCTTCGTCTCTGAACTCCAATGTATGAATATACTTCATCGTGTTTTGAACACTTTTGTGTCTCAGCATTTTTTTGATGGTTAAGACGTTGCCGTTTGTGTAGTGTGCTAGCATTGAACCGCCCCAATGTCTGTATGACCTGAAGGAAATCTCTAGGAGTTTTGGGTTTTGAAGTTTCATGGCAGCTCTTTTTCTAAGGGATTGTAGGCATTGGCGAACTACTGCATAGGACGTTGGGAACACTAGCTTACTTGTTTTCGGAAGTGCGTTCAACATTGATAGGAGTCTGTTTGAAACTTCTACTTGCCCAGGTAAATGGCCTTTGACTGGGTGATTTATCGTTATGATATTGTCTTTGATGTCTCGCCATTCTAGTCTTAGGATTTCTCCTGGATCGGCGAAGGTTTCTTTCAGGCACTGCAAATAAGCAGCCATTCTCTTGCTCTGTGTGGAATTGATGAGAGCGTCTAAGTCTTTTTCGTCTGGAACGTACAGTAGGGTTTCTTGTTGTTTATATCTGGGTTTTGTCCATGTGATATTTTCCATTCTGCAAAACTGGTCGTAAGCATAGGTGGCTAACATCTTAACGCTATCTTTCCATTTGTGCCTGGCAATCTTTGTTTTGACATCCTCGGGATTTTGTAGGTTAGCGCCATCCTTAACGAGTATTCGCATTAGATCCATGTATGAGGTGTCTCCATAGTAGCCTTGCCTCTCTAAGTATGCAGCGTACTTGATCAGTGAGCCTTTAGCGTCTTGTGGCAAATCTTCCGCAACAGTTTTAGATTCTGCTGCGTTGTTCAAGTTTTTCGCTTCCTGTAAGACAGCGCATACTTGACGCTTAGAAGGTAAGGCAGATGTCGGATTTAATGACTGCCTTTCAATCGTTGAGACATGATGCATGGTGCTTGAACGATCTGAACCCACTTCGCTGAAGCGGAAATAGCAACATCTACATAGAAAACGCTGAATGACGCCCTGGGTGGTATACCGCTTGCCATCTTTGAAAAGAAGATTAGAACCACACTCAGGACAACTAAGCATTTTTGAAATCAGCTTTCCGCTTTCCTAATCTTGTCGTGCTCAACATCAAGAATGAACTGATCATCGTCTGCGAGTTCTTCTAGGTATGTCATGATTTTCTGTCGGGTTAGTCCAGTTTCAATGCCCAATTTTGAAACTGTCTTTTTCAATGGAAGTTCTTCTGGCTCTTCCCTTTCTTTTTTCGCATAGAACATCGCCTGAATAGTTCTTGCCATTCTATTGATGCGTTCTCTCCTAGCTTCCGCTCCATCCATCCTAACCATCAAGAAACCCCCAGGGGTGTGTATAAGTGAGTGTGTATATGATGAAGTTCTGTAGTTCTCGGTTCTCGGTTGAGAGCATACACTCATACACTACAACACACACTCACACACAAACTTCACAGCGACTTCATCCTCAATCAAATAGAACGATATGCTCGCGGGTGGGTTCTGTGAGTGGAATGCGCCTCCATGTACACACACTCTCACATACACACCTAGACCAGTCAAGTTGATCCCTCGCTACAGAATGGTGGACATTCAGTTTTGTGTTGGGTGAGTTGTCGGATTTTGGTGAGTTCATCCGTTATGAGCGCTAGTATGCATGCTGTCATCTGTTGGCCGTTTGTTTTGCAGTAGCGGTAGTCTGGGCAAGAGTAGCAGAATGTTCGACGGTACAAATACAATGGAGTCGAGCGACGCTTCATGTAAGAAGTTTTTCTCGAGGTGTGGACAAGGCTTTCTGTCATGTTTCTGCTAACGCTCCCTTATTCTTCTCTGTCGGCGTACGCAGTTTTAGATCACTGATGATAACCCGCAAGCTTGCGATAACCGCTTCTGGCGAGGTGCTCGCTGAGAATATTACAAGTGCCTTTGTGTTGGGCACAGCTTTGAGTTTGTCGCCAAAACTCTGACGGATCCTCTTTGGTAGGTATACATGTCCTTGCGGGCCTGTCTTGAGATCAAAATCCAACCTTTTCACCTTACAAAGGTTTTACCAAAAACTTATATAAACAGTGCAGAATGTTGCACTGGTGCAAACTGGCGGTTTCCTATGCGATTTCATTGGAAGAAAATCGAAGGAATAGGCGGCATAAAGCAGATCCTAAGGCTCTGGCGCAATGATTTCAACGAAAAAATAGAGTTCAAGGATCTTCTTCAGCGAATAGACAAAGAATTTCCATTTGATCTCAGTTGGAGAACAAAGATCAACTATCTCGGTGAATTGGTTGACATAAAACTGTTAGGAAGAGAGAAGAAGGGACGCCAAACATTCTATTGGCCCCTTCAGCCCGCAGAAATCGTCAGAGCATGCATTCTAGAGCTTATTTCCCAAACTCCAGAAGACTGTATTTTTCCAAGTGGTTTCTTGACGTTTTTTGGTCTCAATTTGAAAGTGCTCACTGTAGACGAGAAATATAAACTCATAGAAATCAAGGATGAATTTGAGAAAGCTTTCAGAAAGTTCATGACATTCAAAGCTGAAGTCTGGTTGAGAAAGTTGGAAGCAGAGTGGAGGAACACTATTGGAAACAAAGAGATTCATTCAGTCACTAAATGCATCTTTTGGCTGGGGTATGTAGACAGTTGGATTCGTCTGACTGAGCACAATGAGAATGCAGAAAGAGCGCTGAATATACCCGCATTTATCGCCAACATATGTGAAAAAAATGGTGTCAAGATACCACTAGAAAAGAACAGGTTGCTGACAGAAAAGGTCCACGAAATATTCAGGAAAGATAGGAAGAACTTTGAGAAATTGACTCACATTTTTGGTCAAATCTTCAGGGAGGAAGGAACTGGACCCCTAGCTCTTGTGGGCGCAACTCCGATTAGGAAAACGCCCCTGGGCGAAGGCTTGTATCACCTCAAATATGCATTGGAAAAGGATTTGGTTGAAACTGTACTACCTCAAGTAGATATGACCAAAAGAGGGTCATATACGACCAAGCTCAACGAAAAAATAGCTACACTCTCTGAGAAGGAGAAGACAGCAGAACGGCTGAGCAAATTTCTGTTCTTTGCCGATGCATTATCAATGGAGCAGTTGGAACGCGATCTATGTGATTGGGTCAATTCGGAGATCATCTAGGACCCAATCAGGAGTCATAGTGCGCACTCAATACATGGCATGTGGATAGATCATGAAGGCTAGAATCAGCAAAACTTGTTTCCAGAGTCCTATAGTGTGTTGAGGAGTCTAGTCCCGAATAAATAAATGAATGAACTTGAGCGATTGAGAGTTTTTGAGCGGAAAAGGTAGGCAATAGTTTGAAGATCACGATACCTACGGAAATAGCCACCCATGTAGGTCTCAAGAAAGGCAATTCTGTTTCTATGTGGTGCGACAACAGCCATATCATAATAGAAAAGAAGGAATAGGCATGAATGGAAAGACCGACAAGGCTGAACTCTTGAAGAAACTCGAAGAGTACAGAAAAAGAAAGTACACAGTTGAACAGGTTGACTATGCTTTTGGCAGCACGAACAATCAGGTCAGCGATGATTTCAGAGTTGACTTAGACACAGCCTTGTCAGAGCTGCCCGGCGAGATTGTGGACTGGGTAACAAGCAACATACTGTTTGTTTCTTCAGAAGATTTGGCTTTCTTTCTGAACCGTAAGGAGTTGATGCATGTCAAAGGACTTGTCTTTCTGTCTGAGAAGTTGAAGGATAAGTCTAAGGATAGGCAGGTCTTCTGTATTGCTCATGAGGTTGCGCACGCTAAACTTGGACATAGGAGTGCGATTGGCTGGACATCTAAAGAAGAATATGAGCAGCAAGAGAAAGAGGCTGATAACTTGGCTAGAAAGTGGCTCAGACAAGAATGAGAACATCAAATAGTAGGGAGAATGGTAGATTTCATCAGCAAATCGAGGGAGAAAGGAGAGGAAAAAACTGAGCCTCTTCTGCCACTCTCGCTAACACAAGTTTACAACGCAACATTTAGGTTTGCCGCTGTGCAAAACAGAGAATACTTATAGAAAAGAAGGAATAGGCCACAGCTTCACTTTTTCTCTGCTCTGTGCCTATCTGGAATGTCTTTTCTTCGAGCCTTTCTTAAGCCTCTGAGATTCTAGTTTCTGTTCATGGATTCCAAGACGTGCCCTAAATGCGGTTCACCAATGAACATCGATAAGGTCTTGGCATGCTACACTCCGGTAAGCCTGGTCACACCAGACCAGTTCATAGGCGATAGACTAGAAACTTTCTACTGCCCTAGTTGCGGTTATGTGGAACTCTATAGAAAGAAGAGCTAGGTTATGTGGACTCTCAGGGTTTGTCATAGAAGATGGTTTCACAAGTGTAAATAGCAGGTTGCATCAATAACTGACCCTTGTTCTTTAGGGGAAGGGGAGGTGATATTATGAAAAATAGGAAGGATTTGGTTATTGTTGCTTTGGCTACTTTCTGCTTGACATCTACACTATTCATGATTGTATCTACGAGAAGTCAAACAAACCCATACGATGCGTGGATGGACTTGGACGACGACGGAAAAATCACTGTTCTTGATGCAATAGACTTGTCAAACGTGTATGGCACATCAGGAGACCCAACAAAAAACGTGACCGTAACAAATCCGAAAGCAAAGGTAATAGAACAAGACGTTAGCATCTCTATAACAGCAACAGGTGGCTACCCCGTCGGATGGGGACAAGGCTCAACGGATGCATTCGCAACCGAAGGTTACGACAGAATGTTCGTGTCCGCAGCTATAATCGATATTAGTAACCATAATAACGGTACCACACAGGTGTCCCTACAAGGAGTAAGTTGGATTTGGGCTACGATAAATGGAAAAATGATGACAACCTTGACTCCTCCTGACTACTACCAAAACCAAGTGAGACCCTATCTTTGGAACCCAAGTGACTTACCAGTTTGCAATGGCACGGAGGAGTTCACAGTGGAGGCTGCTCAATGTAGTGTACCTTTCTATGCGACCACGTGGTTCACAACTGGCTGGGTGCTACTCCGCGTTTCGGTCTACCTAACGGTTGGCACGGATTCGCCACGTTCGGTTCAAAACACACAAGTAACAAACTGGCCCAACTATCAAGCCCAGCCAGCATATCAATATCAAGGCCCTTGGGAAAATACAACGATAATTAATGGAGATCAATGGATTAGCGTTTACGTGGGTGTTGGCGGATACAGTCGTATATACATAAGTATTGTAATCGCCAATGCGAGCTATCACGACGTACCTGTCAAAACTTCAGTCTCGCTGAGTTACATCGCCTGGAACGAAGCTGGCGGTTACGAATACGTGTCTTCCAGCGTCGTGAACGCGACGTACTATGGCACGTCGTACCCAGTCTACAGCCTACAAGTTCCGCCTGAATTCAAAACTAAGAGTAGCGGCTGCGATCTCACCTTCAAGGTCAGTTCTGAAGCCTTCTCTGGTTGGATAGAATGGTACCCTTTAGTGTACTTAAGAAACGAGTAGCCAAACCCTCTTTTTCTTTTTTTCACTGAACCACTTCCATGAGATACTTGTCATGGTTCAAGCCTTGAATAAGCGTGTAGCCTTCATGCAACTTCTGAAGCATCTCGTCTTCATTATGAGCTACTAAGTATTTGCCGTTTCCATCATGGGTTCTTTTCGGCTTTTAGGCTAGTGCTTCTTCCGAACTTTTTTGTTGTCAAGTTTCTTGCTTCGTTTAACTTTCCTTCCCATTTCAACAACCTCCTGAAGGGTCGCCTAGGCATTTCTGAAGCGGTTTTCTTTATGTATTGATAATGAGTTCGGCTTATGAAGATTGCACTGGTCCAAGATTACCATTCTAACCTCTCAGAAATTGACATGGTTTCCAGTGGGTACATTATGAGACTATTAAAGAACCATCAATCAATGTTGAATTGTTCAGCTAACTCTTATTCTCCTTCGGTGGGTGTCTGCGCGCAGTCGGCAACTGAATAAATGAATGATCGTTGAAGACTATGGGTAGTGTTGGTTGTAGTGGTTTGCGAGGGTTATTGCGTCCAGGATGTTGATTACGCCGTTGTCGTCGAAGTCGGCGTCAGGGATGAAGCCCGTTTGTCCTGTGCTCTTACCGAACGAGGTCGAAAGGTCAATGGCGTCCAAGACGTTAACCCAGCCGTTGCCGTCGACGTCACCCATGATCGTCACCGAAACCAAACCATAGGTGAAGGTGTTGTCCGCCGTGTTCGCTTCGCCTTGAACAGGCCAAGCATAGGCGCTTAGGGTGTACCTGCCATAAGCAAAGCCAGCAGTGTCCCACGTGAAAGTGATGGTGTTAGAAGCTCCACTTGCTAGCGTGAGAGTTTGCGTTCCGATCCTAGTGGTATTGGCGTAGATGGTCACGTTGAAGGTTTCGGTGAAATCTCCATTGTTTACAGCCATGACACTCACGTTGAATGAGAATCCTCCTCCCACAACATTCTTAGCATATGTAACGTTTGCGATGGATATGTCGTCGGCAAGCACGGCTATGCTTGTTTGAGCTTGATTGTTGCTGTAATCAGACTCCGGAATTGAGTGGCCACCGTTGACGACGAGAGTAATGTTGTGTGTGCCTCTGGTTGCCATCCAACTTAAGTCCACGGTCTGATTTGCAAACGCAGGAAGGAAGCCAATTATTCCAGAGTTGACCTTTACTGAATCAACGTATAGATCGACAGGAACGTTAACCATTCCAACAGTTCCGAAATTGAAGATATTAGCTTCAATTTTCGGGCTTTGGCCTTCCTTTGGCTGAGAGTTTAGACATGCAACGTTCTCCGGATATATGCCAAAATCGGGCAAACTTGCCACCGTCCCGCTCAATTGCTCAACTATGCTGTCTGCCTCTGTCTGGTTTGAAGCAACAACTGCAAGTACAAGCTTCTTTAAGTGAAGTACAATTTCCATGTCTGTCGAAACGATGTAGTGACCACTGTTTAGGTTTTCCATTCGCAAAGTGACTGTGTTCTGGGCAGTCCCTTCCGATGCGTAGTTCAATATTGAAGCGTTGAATGGAAAGATATAGTATCCCTCTGGTATCGTGTCCGTCAGATTGCCAATCTCGATGCTGTTGATAAGTAGATGAATCTTGTGATTTCTGTACGTTCCCTTGGGCCATGGTAACGTAAAATGAACGATCAAAGCTGCTGGGTCCACATTAAGCTCAGGCGACGCAGTCCTCGACACACAAGACGATATAGCAAAAGTAGTAGTGAACTCCGGTGTGTTCGTGCAGTACCAAGAACGTGTACAAATGACTTCAGATTGGCCAATACCGGTAGATCCCTCCTCGGCCTTGACGTTCTGCCAGTCATTAAGGCACTGATAAATGTCTGCTGCAGCCACGGATGCATCAAAACAGAGTTTGAAGGCTACCCAGTCCGCAGGGGGGGGCGTAGCTAACCCGCAGGCTGTACCCGCTCCTGCGGCCAATGAATATTTCGTAATGATTGTCCCCTTAACATTATCCCCGCCAGTAACAAAGTCACAACCATCCATTGCGTATCCAATTGGGGGAGCCCCCGGTATATCAAAAAAAACTCCTACGCCACATAGAAGCAAAGGGTCACTCAAGCCTGCATGGCAAACAACCGAGTTGCTGACCCCACCCTGCGAGCCGACCCAAATCCTAGGGTCAAAAATGTACTCTAGGCTGCATTTTGTGTCAGTCGAGACTGAAGATGAGCCCATGGACAGTGTGGAGTTAAACTCTGACAGAAGAGAACCATTCAACATCGCAAAAGGAACAGTAAAGTTGATTTCCACGAACTTCATGGGTTCAAGTGTTAGAGAAAAAGTCTCGTCATAAAACTCTCCGTCCACTGTATTAACAAGTATATGGAAATCCTTCTGAGTAGATTCGTTTGAGATTATTACGTATCGGAGCAAATACGCGGAGTTTGAGCCCGCAGGTTCAATATTAGCAAGATCAAACGACACTTCTGGATCCCTTGAAATCGCATAATGTTCGTTCACGAGTCTTATGAAATATGTCGAATTGAACGGAAAGGGTACATAGTACGTGTAGTTTCCTTGAGTGTACATAGATGCTGGATCGTTGTTAGTAATGTTTATGCTACCAGATACGGAAAGACCTGAATCTGGCGAGAAGTAGGCGATAAAGGCAGTGAAATTTCCCTCTGGGATGCAACTTGTCTGAAACACGAGTGTGTTGTTCTGAATCGATCCCGGAACATATATCTTCTTGTATACATCGTGATCCCACCTCAAGACAAGTCTAATCGTGGCGTTCTCCTCAACCTCGCTTCGCTCTCCTCTAAAACTGAAAGGTGCTTGGTCGAGAGTTACGTTGGTCAAGTTTCCTGACAGATCATAAGTGGTATTTCCATCAGATGCGCTGAGCCAAATGATTTCTCTGGGATGAATTTCAAACAGCGGATTATTATCTACGGAAAAACTTCGTGTTTCGGTTGGGATTCCGTATCCAACAAGTTCAGCTTGGTAAGAGTAGTTGCCTGCTAAACCTACAACATTAAACAGAGCTTTTCCGGTTGTGTCAGTGTCACAATACTCAACGGCAGGACCTGTCTCGTTCCAGACGGTGAGGGAAACGTTAGCGCCGTACCCTGGTGTATTGTTTTGGTATACGTCTACTATTATCTGGCTTGCGAATATTATCGTTCCATTCGCAAGATACGATTCAACCAGCTGAGCCGGCAGAGGATTGGTATTCGGCGAATCGTCTGCGTCGTAGTAGTTGCTGAACTCTATGCTTACTCGAGGTATAGTAACAGAGTAGACGCTTTTGTCAGGTGGCAAAGTGAAATTCATCTGCAGAGATGCAATCACTTGACCCGCACTTGTTGCCAAAGCAAGACCTTGAAAGCCTGCAAAATCAGCTGTAAGCACAGGGACAGTTTGGAATGTCAAAGACCGTCCTGTTGGAAGATTGGCATGACAGACTGTTGGCTTAAAGGAGACTTTGCCGACTAGTTCGTCGTTGGTGTCTATGTACAGGTCGGTTATTGGATCTCCATAGTTCGTTGCAGTTATAGTCTTCGACAGCGTTACAGGATCTGTTGACTCTTCAACCAATGTCAGATTTATGTTCGGTTGTCTCACGTTAACATTTACCAATGCGTAATCTGTTATTTGTTCGGGTCCAAGGTTTGTCAGCTTAACCGTGAAGGTATAGCTCTGCTGCATTGCGTCTTGAGCGAATATGTTAAAGGGAACTGATCTAGTCTCGCCAGAGGCAACAGTGAGGTTCTCGTCGACTGAACCAGGACCGACGAAGCCTACTATGAGGTCTTGGTACGGATTCAATGCTTCCAGCAGCAGGTCATGGGGTTGTGTGTCGTTGTTTGTAACGGAGACGCTGGCGTATTGTGCATAGTCCCTCTGAATGTTGAAGGTGTAGTTCCGTTGAGCGAAGCTTATGCCGTTGCTGACGTGCAGAGCCCTTATGTCACTGCTAACGTTCCCATTTGCAGTCTCGCTGTAGGCATACCAGAGGTAGTCTGCGTTCCTAGTTAGATTAGACGCTGAGACAAAGTGACTTTCACCCGGATCACTGATAATACTGTTGAAAGTCAAGTCACCTGCTTGTTTGATGTAAACTTCAGAGCTTGCATTGGACGAAGTGCACCACGAAAAAAGCGTGTCTGTCGAGCCGATGATAGTACTGGTTTCTGGCTCCAAGTTTGTGATGATTGGGTTGAGAAATACAGTAAGCTGGGAGGATGCATTCTTCTCTACCCCAAGGCTTTCTTTCGCAAACACGCAGAACGCGTATGCTCCAACGGCTGACGGATCTTCAGGCACTGAAATCGTCAGATCGATTTCTGCTGTTTCGCCTGCAATAAGATATGTTGAGTTTTTGCTCAGGTCAACCCAAGTTGGACTAAGGCCTGAAACGCTGAGGTTGAAAAGGTCTGTGATTCCACCTTGGTTGTCAACTGTCACAGTATAGTGTGTAGTTCCACCGATACTGGTGCTGACCGTGGCAGGAGTGATTGATATATCATACTGAGAAGCGGGGGAGTCGATTGAGAAGTCATCAATTATATGTTTGTCATTGTATCCATTTGCATCGCCTGTTGCAGCTGAAAATCCAAAGCCGCCATAGGTCCTATCTAGGGTTCCGTTCCAACTGAGTATTCTTCCTGAATCGAGATCGACGGCTATTGATGATGATGCCACAGTTATGGTCACGTTATGCCAAGCATTGTCGCTTACTCTATCATCGCCCACGTGTGCAAGATGGTTTGCCCAATTATCCTTGATCAATGCAATATGGTTGTCCCAAGGATCCCAGTCATTGCAAAAAGTGTCAAATTCAATCCCGTAGCCTAATCCCGAAAATCCAAGATAGCCGCCGTGAGGAAGCGAGTAGTCGATCTGCTTGAAAAACTTGACAACGAATCCGTCAGTCGAAATTCCAGTACTGTTTCCTGCCCAATATCTAAATCTAACGGTAAAGCTCGAGCGCAGAGACTCATTTAGCCATATACCACCAGCCTCAAATGACACAGCATCTGTAAGAACCACATATTTGCCAATGTTGTCTCTGTATGCATTATCACAGTAGGTCCAAAGCCCACTGTCAACGCTGAAGTCATCCGCATAATGTTTGATGCTGTTTGGGTCCATACACCTTTGAATTTCCTCTTGGCCCAAGGCCCTATCGTATATTCTCAACTCATCTATCGTGCCATTGTAATAACAACCCCATCCTCCATGGTGCGACAAATGTAATTGCGAGCTTGAGTCAATATCTGTCTCAGGTGTTATTAATCCACTTGGACCGAAATTGTTTGGACCATATTCTGCACCGTCAACATAAACAAATAATTGGCCACCTTTTCTCACACCCGCAACATAATGCCAACCGAAAACGTTCATGAAAATGCTTTCCGCACCGACTGCTATTCCTGGACCGTCCAGCACAAATGCAAATTGTGCTTGAGAATCTGCAGAACTACCATGGTGAGCCAATAAAGTCAAGCTCAAGTCATACGCTAGATGTCTCTTACTTACTATGACGAACCCATAACTGTCCGAACCCCCACCATAGGTCCCATACAATAATCTGCCTATATTTACCCAAGCTGATATAGTCCAATTACTCGTATGTGGATTCAAGTCAATGTTTTCATCAACATTGATGTAGTCATCAACACCATCAAAGCTTAATGCCTTTCCATATTTTCCATCGACCCAAGCTGGTCCATTGCACAGAATTCCATCGTTTCCATTGCCGCTAGTGTCGTGGGCCACATTTCCTGAGCCCTCATCGCAATTCCAATGTCCAACCAATCCAGTCCCAACAGCGTTGGATCTTATCACAAAACCGGAGCTCATGAAGGGGATCAGCAGAACCATAATCATAAAAAACGATAAGGTTTTCATTACGTATCACCAAATCTGTCCAGTTACGCAATAAGATATTTCGTTGGCTCAGATACTTAGAATTTGCTGTACTCTCTTATAGAAGCAAGTTTCACTCGTACTCAAATCACGGGTGCGCAAGTAGCATAGAAAAAAGAGGGATTATGCGGGAGACGTCGCCACAAGCTTATCCTTAAATACTTAAGAGATGGCATTTCACTTTAGACCCCTAAACCTTTTGGGTTTTCTGTAGAAGTGTATTCCTTTCATTTCGTCGTACTTGGTGAATCCGGCTTCCCCGAGTTGCTTGACTTCTTCCTCTGTTGTTGCTGTCGCTATCTCAAAGTCTTCGTCTCTGAACTCCAATGTATGAATATACTTCGTCGTGTTTTGAACGCTAGCGCGCGCGTGTGAACGTCAGTGGTGACCAGAAGAGCCAAAATTTTGCGCTGGACAACATGGGACAAGATCATGAGCCCGAGAAAATGAAAGGATCATACCGACGCAGATTCAGAAGGGAGCGAATTGAATTGCTCCAAGATTATGGGTAGTGTTGGTTGTAGTGGTTTACGAGGGTTATTGCGTCCAAGATGTTGACTATGCCGTCACCGTTGATGTCAGCGTTTGGGTTCCAGTTCGAGGTGCCAGGTGTGGCGAGGAAGGAGTTACTCAGCGTTATAGCGTCCAACATGTTGACTGCCCCATCCCTGTTGACATCACCAAGAATAGCAGGGGGGTCAAGAGCCTCGAATGCCGCTTGATAGTAGACACGCCCTAGGCCATATTCATAGATGTAGGCAAAAGCACACCCTTTCTCCCACGTGGCTAGCACTTGTGATCCTTCGTGCGGTTCAGATATGGCCGCATTGCTCGACCCAGCACCCTCAATCAGAGTGTCTCCCGCAACGAGGGAAGAGTTGAACGGATTGTCAACGCTAACGTTAGCGTAACCGCCAGTATTCACGTAATTCCCATCACACCCGAAGTATTCTTTCATATCGACACTTGCATTGTCGGTCGGACAACAATAGGTCCACCAGTCTTTGCAGTAGCACCGGAAGAATTCAGGAACCCCCGAAAGAATTACGAGGCCCCCGCCATTCGCAACGAAGTCGCGTACCATCGCCACATGCCTCGGTTCAACAGCCCAATACGCATGGATCACCAAGAGGTCATAGCCAGCAAGACTCTCAGGCATGTCACCCGCGAACTCCACATTCAAGCCCGTGGTGTTCAACATATACGCTATCGACACGGTCCAGTTCTCCATATCTTTCTCTGTCGGCCAAGGACCCCAGTTCGTTCCATCGGTCTGGCCGTGAGCATCGTAGTTATCAAGCCAGTCGACGAACAAAGTCGAATTGCCGGTCTGAGCCGCCCACCTAGCTCCACCAGCCAAAAGGATCATCGACGGCGGAATCGTGGTAGGCTCGAAACCTAAGGTTTCCAGTTCCTGGCTTTTCGTGACCGTAGTCATCGACGTCGTAAAGAGAATCCCAACAAGAAAGGTCAAAATCGCCACCGTGAATACATCGGAAACTATTCTCATCAGTTACCCTCCTCCGATAACTATTTCGTGCTACCTACAGATAAATTTTTCCTATCACCAGATAAACGTTTTTGGCACGAGGATTCTCATTTGTCGTCACCGATGCCGAGACTAGTCGACTGGATAGCGATCTCTCCCGCGCGCGCAAGTTCCTCTTTGATGAGAAGAGTTTCGAGGTTTCGGCTACACTCATGTTTTGGTTCTGTTTA
>Ga0315277_10007420_pt1 | contig 14228 bp, 10 predicted proteins | sample YL17G05_15_MG_FD_203695 | JGI IMG/M metagenome (GOLD analysis project Ga0315277, IMG submission 203695) | Sediment microbial communities from Yellowstone Lake, YNP, Wyoming, USA - YL17G05_15 | ecosystem: Environmental > Aquatic > Freshwater > Lake > Sediment | place: USA: Wyoming | collected... | reverse complement strand
GACCCGCATGACTGGTGGCGTGCCGTAACGGCCGGGACCCGGAGACTCATGCAGGAGAGCGGTGTGGATCCCAGTGAGGTCATCGGGCTGGGGTTCGCGGGCCAGATGCTGGGAGTAGTCCCGGTTGACAGCAGCGGTATTCCCCTGCGGCGGGCCATCATCTGGTTGGACAGCCGCGCCGACGAGCAGGCGGACCGCTTCATCCGCCGCTTCGGCGGCAGGAAGATGGTCATCCGCGTGGCAGGAGCCGCTCCCTCCGGGAAAGACGTGGTCTGTAAGCTGGCCTGGTTGAAAGAGAACGAGCCGGAGGTCTACCGGTCCACAAGCGCTTTCCTCGATACCACGGGGTACCTGGTCTATCGCGCGACGGGAGAGATGGTCATCGACCACACCGGGGCGGGCGGCACCGGTATCATCAACGGCCGCACGCGGCGGTGGTCCCTCCCGCTCGCCAGGGTCCTCGGGCTGTCCCTGGAAAAAATGCCGCCCATCAGGTCGAGCATCGACGTCGTAGGCCCCCTCAATGACGTCGCTGCGCGGGAGATGGACCTGCAGGTGGGCACGCCGGTCATCGCCGGCATGGCCGATATCCCCGCCGCAGCAACCGGTTCCGGGGCGCTCGAGGACGGGGACGCGCACATCAACATAGGCACCTCCAGCTGGCTCTGCCTTTCCGTGTCCCGTCCCCGTAACCTGGGAAAGAATGGTATCGCCGCCGTGGTCTCCGCCGACCCGGAGATGTTCCTCATGATCGGGGAGTCGGAGACTGCGGGGGCCTGCCTGGAGTGGTTCGCCAGGTATTTCGCCCGCCCCGAGGAACTGCAGAGGGCGGGCGGTGAGCGCGAGGTGTTCAAGGTGCTGGACCAGGTGGTGGAAAAGGTGGAACCGGGCGCAGGCAGGCTGCTCTTCACCCCCTGGATGTTCGGTGAGAGGTCCCCGGTAGCCGACACCAGCATCCGCGCTTCCTTCATCAACCTCAGCCTGGAACACGGGCGCGACCACCTGTTGCGAGCCGTCTACGAGGGGGTGGCCTATAACCTGCGTTGGCTGCTGGACGTGGCGGCGGGGGCAGGTTGGAGTTGCGAACCCCTGCGTGCCATCGGGGGTGGTGCCAAGAGCGACGTGTGGATGCAGATCATCTCTGACGTGACCCGTCGCCGCGTGGAGGCGGTGATGAACCCGCAGGAGGCGGGGGCGATGGGTTGCGCCCTGGCCGCGGCGTTGGCCGCGGGAGCGTACAGGTCCCTTAGGGAGATAAAGCAAGTGGTGAGGATAAGGAAGTCCTTCGATCCCCGCGAGGACTGCTGCCGGGTCTACGATGAGCTCTACGCGGTGTTCCGCCGCATCTACCCGAAGCTTTCCGGGGTGTGCGGAAGGCTCAACGCGCCCGGTTCCTGCAAACTCTGAACGCCGCTCATGCGTGACGCATGGCCTGGATGGGATCCATCCTATGACGTAGAAAGCGCTCTTGACGCTCTCTATGATGTTCAAGACTCCTCCTCGGAATCGCGTTAGCTATCCGGACCTCTAGATCATCCCCACTTGCGCCGTGCATGGGATGGAGCCGTGTCAAGGCGGGCTTGATCGCCGTAGCCGGGTGCCATATCATGCATCCGCCGATGTCCACGATGTACAATACAGCTGGGAACAAGGCAGGAGATAAGCCATGCAGGAAGTGTCTAAGGGACCGAGGAAGATCATCGCGTGCGCCACGGTGGCGGAGGAGCTGCGCCTCATGGGGGTAGCGGAAGATGAGCTCCTGGAGTTGGAGTTCGGTCTCCACGTCTATCCCGAAAAGCTACGCGATACCCTGCAGGAGCAGATAGACGCTGTTCCAGGGGACGGGGATATCATCCTGGGCTACGGCTTGTGCTCCAATGCCGCCGTTGGGCTCACTTCGCAGTCCCACCGCCTTATCATTCCCTGGGTTGACGACTGCATCGCCCTCTTCCTGGGCTCCAGGAAGGAGCACTTGAGGAGGCTGCAGGAGGAACCGGGCACATATTTCCTGACCAAGGGATGGATAAAGGCCGCTGAACTCCCCATCAACGACTATATGCGCATGGTGGAGAAGTATGGGCCGGAGAAGGCCCTGCGTGTGATCAAGGTGATGATGGCGAACTATAAACGCGTGGTGCTCATCAACACCGGCAACTACAAGCTGGACGAATTCCGCGCGGCAGCCCGGTCCATGGCCGATGCCCTGGAGTTGAACTACGAGGAGATCCCGGGCTCCAACCGTATGCTGCGTACGATGCTCGACGGCGATTGGAACTCGGAGTATGTCGTCGTCGAGCCGGGCGAAGAAACCACCCTCTCCATGTTTCTGCAAGGTTGACCGGGGTCGTGTCTTCGATCTTCGGTTCATCTATCCTGCGATCTCCTGCATTATTCCGCCAAGGCCAATCGAAGATCGAAGACACGACCCCATTACCGTCCATTACCGTCTAGTGCGTTGGTGTAAAAGGAATAGACTGGGAGTCAGGCCCCCACATCGGGAAATGTGGAGGCGCTTACCCCAGGGTTTAACAGTTCGTAGCCGATGGTTGCTGTAATTCTTTAGTAGGCAGGTCCAAGAAGGAAAAGAGGAGAGACCACTCAAGTTTATTCCTGAGTGAAAGCAAAACAAACAGAAAAGGAGTGATCTCTCACATGTCTGACTTATCTCAACGGATCTCAAGGTTAGTGGAAGACTCAGACGATTTCAACAAGCTGGAGGACAGACTCATAGGAGGAATGTTGTATCGCATAGTGCGGTATAGTAACATAATTAGCGCGCGCTGGAGGATAAACGAGCCCGCTTAGCTCAGCAGGTAGAGCACATCCTCGGTAAGGATGGGGTCAGCAGTTCGAGTCTGCTAGCGGGCTCCATTTCTTCGGTTGACGAGGCGGTGTAGCTCAGTTGGTTAGAGCGCACGGTTCATACCCGTGAGGTCAGAGGTTCAAATCCTCTCACCGCTACCAGAACACGGACCAGGCGCAAGCCGCAAACATAAAGATGTTCCACAAGGCGGAGCCCCCGAGGAGGGCTTCGAATCATTATCGAGGAGGGTTAAGATGGCCAAGAAGAAATTCGAGAGGACCAAGCCCCATGTGAACGTGGGAACCATCGGACACGTGGACCACGGCAAGACCACCCTCACCTCGGCCATAACCAGGTGTCTGGCCAGCCAGGGCCAGGAAGTGGAAGTGCGGTCCTTCGACTCCATAGACAACGCTCCGGAGGAGAAGGAACGGGGTATCACCATCGCCATCGCCCACGTGGAGTACCAGACGGAGAAGCGCCACTACGCCCACGTGGACTGCCCCGGCCATGCCGACTACATCAAGAACATGATCACCGGCGCCGCCCAGATGGACGGGGCCATCCTGGTGGTCTCGGCGGCCGACGGCCCCATGCCCCAGACCCGCGAGCACATCCTGCTGGCCCGCCAGGTGGGCGTCCCGGCCATGGTGGTCTACCTGAACAAGGCGGATATGGTGGACGACCCCGAGCTGCTGGAGCTGGTGGAGATGGAGGTGCGCGAGCTCCTGACCGAGTACGAGTTCCCCGGGGACGACATCCCGGTCATCGCCGGCTCGGCCTTAAAGGCCATGGAGTGCGGCTGCGGCAAGCGCGAGTGCGAGTCCTGCGGCTCGGTCATGGAGCTCATGGACGCCGTGGACGACTACATCCCCACCCCCGCCCGCGACGTGGACAAGCCCTTCCTCCTGGCCATCGAGGACGTCTTCTCCATCACCGGCCGCGGCACGGTGGTCACCGGCCGCATCGAGCGCGGGGCCATCCACACCGGGGACGAGGTGGAGATCGTGGGCATCCGCCCCACCAAGAAGACGGTGGTCACCGGGGTGGAGATGTTCCGCAAGATACTGGACGAGGGCCAGGCCGGGGACAACGTGGGGCTGCTGCTGCGCGGCATCGGCCGCAAGGACGTGGAGCGCGGCCAGGTGGTTTCCATCCCCGGCTCCATCACCCCCCACACCAACTTCAAGGCCCAGGTCTACGTGCTCTCCAAGGAGGAGGGAGGCCGCCACACCCCCTTCTTCACCGGATACCGCCCCCAGTTCTACTTCCGCACCACCGACATCACCGGCACCGCGCAGCTCCCCGATGGCGTGGAGATGGTCATGCCCGGCGACAACATCGAGATGGAACTGGAGCTCATCAACCCCATCGCCATGGAGGAGGGCCTGCGCTTCGCCATCCGCGAGGGTGGCCGTACCGTGGGAGCGGGAAGGGCCACGGAGATAAAGAAATAGCGGGGGAGAGGGATGTGGTGGCTCGGACGTATGCGTGCCAGGCCTGGACTGATACCAGATCGCCACGTCGCTTCGCTCCTCGCGACAAGCGACCAGGCACTGGGACACCGTCGCGTTAGGATATTTGACTGGGGTCAGGCCGCCACACCTTCGGTGTGGAGGCGCTTACCCGCAGAGAATAAGCGCGCTATCGCTTACGCGATGCAAACGATCGTGACCAATAGCAGGAGAAGTGTAGCAGACGATTGACACGGTAGAGAGGTTTTGGTAGCTTAAATCTTCGGTTAAAAATGGCAGGTGAAAGAGGATGAGGATCATAGTAACGCTGGCCTGCACGGAGTGCAAGAGGCGCAACTATACGACAAAAAAGAACAAGACCAACGATCCGGACAGGATCGAACTTAAAAAGTTCTGTCCCTGGTGCCGCTCCCATACTTTGCACCGGGAGACACGCTAAGTTAATATATTGTAGAGCGAGGAGGGTGCTTCCAACTGTCAGCAGAGTGAGCACCCGGCTTAAGGGACAAGCGTAGGCCTGTAGCTCCAACTGGTAGAGCGCCGGTCTCCAAAACCGGAAGTTGGGGGTTCGAATCCCTCCAGGCCTGCCATTATTTTTGTGTAAAAGAGGAGGCGAAGATGCCGAGTCGAGAGATGCGCCGCATGCAGCAGAAGCTGGGCATGGAGAAGAAGCGCGCCCAGCAGAAGAAGTCCGGCGGCACCCGCAAGAAGAGCGGCCCCAAGAAGCAGAGAGTAACTGTTTCCCAGTTCCTGACAGAAGTCAGGGCGGAGATGAAGAAGGTGACATGGCCTACCCGGGACGACGTCGTATCCTACACCATAGTGGTGATGGTGACGGTGGTCCTCATGGGCGGCCTGGTATATTTCGCCGATATCCTGTTCACCAAGCTGGTAGACCTGGTAATACTGTGATGCGGGAGAGCGAGCATGGACCCTAGATGGTACGTGATCCATACATACGCCGGATATGAGAACAAGGTGAAGAGCAATCTCGAGCACCGCATCGACTCCATGGACATGGGGGAGATGATCTTCAAGGTCGCCATCCCGACCGAGGACGTCATGGAGATCAAGGGCGGGAAAAAGGAGGTCGTTCAGAAGAAGATGCTCCCGGGCTACATCCTGGTGCAGATGGAGCTGGACGACGACAGCTGGTACGTGGTGCGCAACACCCCGGGCGTGACCGGGTTCGTAGGTTCGAGCGCCAAGCCCACGCCGCTCACCGAGGTCGAGGCCGTGAAGCTCCTGAAACGCCCGACCACGGAGAAACCCCGCCCCAAGACCGAGTTCGAGGAGGGGATGAGCGTGCGGGTATCCGCCGGGCCCTTCGCCGATATGAGCGGGATCATCTCGGAGATCAATATCGACCAGAGCAAGCTGAAGGTGATGGTATCCATCTTCGGTCGCGAGACACCGGTGGAACTCACCTTCGATCAGGTGGCAAAGCTGTAAGGAGGAAGAGGTAAACGATGGCCAAGAAGGTCATAACCAAGATCAAGTTGCAGATAGCTGCAGGGCAGGCTAACCCGGCCCCACCGGTCGGACCGGCCCTGGGCCAGCACGGCGTGAACATCATGGAGTTCTGCAAGGCCTATAACGCGCAGACCCAATCGCAGATGGGGACGATCATCCCGGCGGAAATAACCGTCTACGATGACCGCAGCTTCTCCTTCGTCACCAAGACGCCGCCGGCTGCGGTACTGCTCAGACAGAAAGCCGGCATCGAGAAAGGCTCCGGGGAGCCCAACGTGCAGAAGGTGGGCCGCCTTACCCACAAGGACCTGCTGGAGATAGCCCAACAGAAGATGCCCGACCTGAACACCAGGGACCTCGAGGCGGCTGCGCGCATCATCGAGGGAACCGCCCGCAGCATGGGCATCACCGTAGTAGAATAGACAGGCCAGACTCCAGGTGGGAGGGCTCAAGCCCGCGATGACCACGGAGGTAAAGAAAGCATCGACGGGACTTCTCGGCAGCGGATAAAAAATCCCATCTGATCTGTATAGAAGAGCAGCACACCCTTTCTTTTCGGCATGATGTGGGAGGGTGCAAACCCGCCGGGACCACGGAGGTGAACGGATTGACAAAGAGAAGCAAGCGCTACCAGGAGGCACTCGAGCTCTACGACCGCCAGAAGCTCTACCCTCCCCAGGAGGCGGTGGACATCATCAAGAAGATGCCGGGAAGCCGCTTCGACGACACGGTTGAGGTGGCATTCCGCCTGGGTGTCGATCCCCGCAAGGCGGACCAGATGATCCGCGGCACGGTAAGCCTTCCCCACGGCACGGGGAAGGAGGTATGCGTACTGGTTATCGCCCAGGGAGACAAGGCCCGCGATGCGGAGGCGGCGGGCGCGGATATCGTGGGAGGACCCGAGGTCCTCGAGAAGATCCAGGGCGGCTGGTTCGAATTCGACGCCATGATAGCCACCCCGGACATGATGTCCAAGGTGGGGAAGCTGGGCAAGTTGCTGGGGCCGCGAGGCCTCATGCCCAATCCCAAGGTGGGCACGGTGACCTTCGAGGTGGATAAGGCGGTGCGGGATATCAAGGCCGGGAAGGTGGAGTACCGCGTGGACCGGCAGGGCAACCTCCACCTCATACTGGGCAAGAAGAGTTTCGACGAGCTGAAGCTCATTGAGAACTATGTGGCGGTGCTGGAGGAGATCATCCGCGCCAAGCCTGCGGCGGCCAAGGGTCGCTACCTCAAGAGCATCACCCTCTCCATCTCCATGGGACCCGGGGTGAAGGTGGACCCGCTGGTGGTGAGGGACACCCTCGGCGAGTCCAAGACCGACGTTTAGAGGCCGGCCCGGTTGACAGGGCACGGCGACCGTGGTAGTTTGGGCGCTGTTAAGCCTGAGAAGCGGGCGTCCGTGAGGACTTAATAGTTACCCGCGGAGGCTGGAGGTACACGGATATAACGTGACCCCTTGCTCTTCGCGAGGGGTCATTTATTTTCGGTGGGTCAGTCGCCTTCACACTTGTCGCGAGGAGCGAAGCGACGTGGCGATCTCGCAGAAGATGAACGATGCGAACGGAATCCCACTTAGTGGCCTGACGTCCGTGAAGCATTTAAAGGTGGGTCAACGCCTGGACGCTCGGCGCGAGGAGCGAAGCGACGTGGCGATCTCGCATCGGATATGCAAGATGGAAAGAAGGCAACCGGGCGCCAGATGCCCGTCTAGTGAGGGAGGAGGATATGGCAAGACCGGAAAAGACAGCCAGGGTGGAAGAGATAAGGCAGAGGTTTCTCGGCCACAAGGTTATCTTCTTGACTGACTTCAGCGGCCTGACCGTAGAGGAGATCAACAGCCTGCGTTTCCTACTGCGAGACATGGGTGCGGAATACCGCGTCCTCAAAAACACCCTGACCCTGCTGGCCATCAAGGATACGGATTACGAGGATATTAGCAAGTTCATGGTCGGGCCGGTGGCGGCCGCCTTTACCGAGGGAGATCCCATGGCGGTGGCCAAGGAGTTGATCGCCTACGCGCGCAACAACCCGAAGCTGGAGATCAAGGGCGGGTTCATGGAGGGCAAAACACTGGAGGCCATCGATGTGCGCAACCTCGCAACCCTGCCCTCCCGCGAGGTGCTGCTGGCGAAGGTAACCGGCGCCTTTAAATCCCCCTTATACAACCTGCACAACGTGCTATCCGGACCCTGCCGCAAGCTGGTCTATACCCTGCAGGCAGTGGCCGATTCGAAGTCGGAGGCAGCCTGATACCGCGGCCGTCACGGCGGCAAGGCGTGGTCCCGATGATTTTACCTGGAGGTGTGAGAATTGGTCGAGAAGAAGAAGATCAGTATGGAGGAGATGCTCGAGGCTATCGATTCCATGACCGTGCTCGAACTGAACGAGCTGGTAAAGGCGCTGGAGGACAAGTATGGCGTGACCGCGGCGGCCCCGTTGGCCATGGCGGCCGGTGCTGCCGCGCCTGCGGGCGGAGAAGCGCCCGAGGAGGAGAGGGAGCAAACCGAGTTCGACGTCATCCTCCTGGCAGCCGGGGACCGCAAGGTACAGGTCATCAAGGAGGTCAAGGCCATTACCGGCCTGGGCCTTAAGGAGGCCAAAGCCCTGGTGGACGATTCCCCCAAGGCGGTCAAGGAGAAGGTATCCAAAGACGAAGCCGACCGCATCACGGAGCAATTGCGCGACGCCGGCGCCCAAGTCGAGATAAAGTAAACGTACGGATACTTACTCCGGTCACTGTAGTTTGCATCGCGTAAGCGACAGCGCCGTCTGCGGCGCGACGGTGTCCCAGCGCCTGGACATTTCCGAATGTCCAGGCCTGGCACGTATACATCTGACCACAACGTTGCATCGCGTAAGCGACAGCGCCGTCTGCGGCGCGACGATGTCCAGCGCCTTCACATTTCCGAATGTGTAGGCCTGGCACGCATACGTTTGTTTGACATCTACCCCTGATTTATCATATTATTATGTTTTGCGTATATGAGAGGGATTTTTTGCGCTTTGAGAGGGAAAAGGAGTGAGGGAAACGGTGAACGAAACCCATGGCGGTCGCTTGAGAAGAAACTTCGCCAAGATCCCGGAGATCCTCGAAGTACCAAACCTTATCGACATCCAGAGGAAATCATACGACTGGTTCCGCAACGAGGGATTACGCGAGGTCTTCGAGGACATCTCACCCATCGAGGACTTCACGGGCAACCTCGCGGTGGAGTTCGGGGAGCACCAGTTCCAGGAGCACAAGTACGACGTCGACGAGTGCAAGGAAAAGGACATGACCTATTCCTCTCCGCTCTTCGTCACCGTGCGTTTCATCAACCGGGAGACGGGGGAGATCAAGGAGCAGGTGGTGTTCATGGGGGACTTCCCCCTCATGACCGACAAGGGCACCTTCATCATCAACGGCACCGAGCGGGTGGTGGTATCCCAGCTGGTGCGCTCGCCTGGGGTCTACTTCGACAAGGAGCTGGACAAGGCCTCTGACAAGGAACTTTACTACGCCAAGATCATCCCCTCGCGCGGAGCCTGGCTCGAGTTCGAGACGGACAAGCGCGACGTCATCGGGGTGAGGATAGACCGCAAGCGCAAGCAGCCGGTTACCGTGCTCCTGCGCGCCATGGGGTACGAGGAGGACGAACAGATCCTCTCCTACTTCGGGGGCTCATCCCTCATCGGGACCACCCTGGAGAAGGACCACACCGGCAGCCGGGATGAGGCCCTGGTGGACATCTACCGCAAGCTGCGCCCCGGCGAGCCGCCCACGGCGGACTCCGCCAACACCCTGCTGGAGAACCTCTTCTTCAACCGCAAAAGGTACGACCTGGCCCGCGTGGGCCGTTATAAGCTCAACAAGAAGCTGGGGGTGGACGTGGACCTCTCCATCACCACCCTCACCTTCGAAGACGTGCTGCAGACCATCCGTTACCTGCTCAACATCATCGAGAGCGAGATGGAGGAGGTCGACGACATCGACCACTTCGGCAACCGCCGCGTGCGCTCGGTGGGCGAACTCATACAGAACCAGGTTCGCATCGGGCTGGCCCGCATGGAGCGGGTGGTGCGCGAGCGCATGACCACCCAGGACGTCGAGGCCATCACCCCCCAGAACCTCATCAATATCCGCCCGGTGGTGGCGGCCATCAAGGAGTTCTTCGGATCAAGCCAGCTCTCCCAGTTCATGGACCAGACCAACCCGCTGGCGGGGCTCACCCACAAGCGGCGCCTCTCGGCCCTGGGGCCGGGGGGTCTCTCCCGCGAGAGGGCAGGCTTCGAAGTGCGCGACGTGCACCCCTCGCACTACGGGCGCATGTGTCCCATCGAGACCCCGGAGGGCCCCAACATCGGGCTCATCGGCTCCCTGGCCACCTATGCCCGCGTGAACGAGTTCGGGTTCATCGAGACCCCCTACCGCAAGGTGGTGAAGGGGCGGGTCACCGAGAAGATCGTCTACCTCAGCGCGGACGAAGAGGAAAGGTACATCATCGCGCAGGCCAATGCCCCGGTGGACAAGCGAGGCCGCTTCGAGAGCCCCACCATCCTCTGCCGTACCAAGGGAGGTAACGTGGTGGCGGCGCATCCCGAGGACGTGCATTACATGGACGTCTCTCCCCGCCAGATCGTATCCGTGGCCACCGCCCTCATACCCTTCTTAGAGCACGACGACGCCAACCGCGCACTCATGGGCTCCAACATGCAACGCCAGGCGGTGCCCCTGCTGCGCTCCGAGTCACCCTTGATCGGCACGGGCATGGAGTACCGGGCAGCCAAGGACACCGGTGACGTGATCACCGTGCTGGCCGACGGGACGGTGACCTACGTGGACGCCAACCGCATCGAGGTCAAACGCCGCAGTGGCGACGTAGACATATACAAGGTGGCCAAGTTCCGCCGCTCCAACCAGGGCACCTGCGTCAACCAGAAGCCCATCGTGGACGAGGGCCAGAAGGTCACGGCTGACGAGATCATCGCCGACGGGCCCTGCACCGACTTGGGTGAGATCGCCCTGGGCAAGAACCTGCTGGTGGCCTTCATGCCCTGGGAAGGCTACAACTACGAGGACGCCATCATTGTCTCGGAGCGCATGGTCTACGATGACCTGCTCTCCTCCGTGCACATCGAGGAGCACGAGGTGGACGCCCGTGACACCAAACTGGGCCCGGAGGAGGTCACCCGCGACATCCCCAACGTGAGCGAGGAGATGCTCAAGGACTTAGACGAGATGGGTATCATCCGCGTGGGGGCGGAGGTGAACCCGGGCGACATCCTGGTAGGCAAGGTGACCCCCAAGGGCGAGACCGAGCTGACCGCGGAGGAGAGGCTGCTGCGCGCCATCTTCGGAGAGAAGGCGCGGGAGGTACGCAACACCTCGCTCAAGGTCCCCCACGGGGAGTCTGGCAAGGTCATCGACGTCAAGGCCTTCACGCGGGACGCCGGCGACGAGCTGCCGCCGGGCGTGAACCAGATGGTAAGGGCTTATGTGGCCCAGGTGCGCAAGATATCGGAAGGCGACAAGCTGGCCGGCCGCCACGGCAACAAGGGGGTCATCTCCAAGATCCTGCCCGTGGAGGACATGCCTTTCATGGAGGACGGCATGCCGGTGGACCTGGTGCTCAATCCCCTGGGCGTGCCCTCGCGTATGAACATCGGCCAGATACTCGAGACCCACCTGGGCTGGGCGGCCCACGAGGGCTGGCCCAAGAAGGGCAAGGGGAAGGCGGAGGGCTCGGTGTACGTGGCCACCCCCGTCTTCGACGGCGCCCGCGAGTACGAGATCGAGGATGCGCTCAAGCAGGCGGAGCTCCCCGCGTCGGGGAAGACGACCCTGTATGACGGCATCTCCGGAGAACCGTTCGACCAGCCCATCACCGTGGGCTACATATACATAATGAAGCTCCTCCACCTGGTGGACGACAAGATCCATGCCCGCTCCACCGGGCCCTACTCCCTGGTCACCCAGCAGCCTCTGGGCGGCAAGGCCCAGTTCGGGGGCCAGAGGTTCGGGGAGATGGAGGTATGGGCCCTGGAGGCCTATGGCTCCGCCTACACCCTGCAGGAGCTACTCACCGTGAAGTCCGACGACGTCATGGGCAGGGTCAAGGTGTACGAGGCCATCGTCAAGGGCGAGAACATCCCCGAGCCGGGGATACCCGAGTCCTTCAAGGTCCTGGTAAAGGAGATGCAGGCCCTGTGTCTCAACGTGGAAGTGCTCTCCGAGGAGGGCGTGGAGATCGAGATCCGGGAGACGGACGAGGAACTCATGCGCACCGCCGAGGACCTGGGCATCGACCTGAGGAGCGCTTCGGCTGCCCTTCTCTCCACCCGCAGCGATGAGGAGTTGGATGAGGACAGGCCGGAAGAGTTCTGATGAGCGGAGAGACCTTGCCGCGAGTGATTATTTCTTAAGGAGGTTTGTCTCTTGTTGGACGTCAATGACTTCGACAAGCTGAAGATCGGTCTGGCCACTCCCGACCAGATAAGGTCGTGGTCCCACGGCGAGGTGAAAAAGCCGGAGACCATCAACTACCGCACCCTGAAGCCGGAAAAGGACGGGCTCTTCTGTGAGAAGATCTTCGGCCCCACCCGGGATTGGGAGTGCTACTGCGGCAAGTACAAGCGGGTGCGCTTCAAGGGCATCATCTGCGAGCGCTGCGGCGTGGAGGTGACCCGCGCCCGGGTCCGCCGCGAAAGGATGGGCCACATCGAGCTAGCCGCCCCCGTGGCCCATATCTGGTACTTCAAAGGGGTGCCCTCGCGCATGGGTTATCTCCTGGACATCGCCCCCAAGGACCTGGAGAAGATACTCTACTTCGCATCGTATATCGTGACCTTCTTAGACGAGGAGAAGAGGCACAAGGACCTCTCCATGCTGGAGGAGGAGCTCAACGAGGAGATATCGGAGATCGAGGAGACCACCCGGGAGAGGGTAGAGGAGCTGCGCAATCCCTCCGAGGAGGAAGAGGAAAAGGAAGAGCAGGAAGAGGCGGAGGAGGGCGAGGAAGCCCTGCCCAAGCCCAAGCCGCAGCAGCTGGAGAAGGAGATAAAGTCCCTGGAGGACAAGGGCAAGCGCAGGGTCGAAGAGCTGCGCCACGTCTTTGAGGAGTTCAGGGCCCTGGAGTACAGGCAGCTGGTCGGCGACGAGATGCTCTTCCGGGAGATGCGCGAGCGCTACGGTGACTATTTCCGCGGCGGCATGGGCGCGGAGGCCATGCGGGAGATGCTGGCCAATGTGGACTTAGAAGCCGAGGCCGCCGAGCTCAGGGAGACCATCCGTACCTCCAAGGGGCAGAAGAGGCAGCGCGCCACCAAGCGCCTGAAGGTGGTGGCCGCCTTCCTGAACACGGACAACGACCCCCCGGCCATGGTCCTGGGATGCATACCGGTGATCCCGCCCGACCTGCGCCCCATGGTGCAGTTGGACGGCGGGCGTTTCGCAACCTCCGACTTGAACGACCTTTACCGCCGGGTGATCAACCGCAATAACCGCCTGAAGAGGCTGCTGGACCTGGGGGCCCCTGAGATCATCGTGAACAACGAGAAAAGGATGCTGCAGGAAGCGGTGGACGCCCTCTTCGACAACGGACGCCGGGGAAGGGCGGTTACCGGCCCGGGCAACCGACCGCTCAAGTCCCTCTCCGACATGCTCAAGGGAAAGCAGGGTCGTTTCCGCCAGAACCTGCTGGGCAAGAGGGTCGACTACTCCGGCCGCTCGGTCATCGTGGTGGGTCCCAACCTCAAGCTGCACCAGTGCGGCCTGCCCAAGCAGATGGCCCTGGAGCTCTTCAAACCCTTCGTGATGAAACTATTAGTGGACAAGGAATACGCCCAGAACATAAAGAGCGCCAAGAGGATGGTGGAACGCCAGCGCCCCGAGGTGTGGGACGTGCTGGACGAGGTCATCCAGGAGCACCCGGTGCTCCTGAACCGCGCCCCCACCCTGCACCGTCTGGGCATCCAGGCATTCGAGCCGGTGCTGGTGGAGGGCAAGGCCATCCAGATACACCCCCTGGTGTGCACCGCCTTCAACGCCGACTTCGACGGCGACCAGATGGCCGTGCACCTGCCGCTCTCTTCCGAGGCGCAGGCGGAGTCGCGCATCCTCATGCTCTCGGCCCACAACATCCTCTCTCCGGCCCACGGGCGCCCCATAACCACCCCCACCCAGGACATGGTGCTGGGCGCCTCCTATCTCACGGTGGTCAAGGAGGGGGAGAAGGGCGAGGGCAAGATCTTCGCCTCCGCGGACGAGGCCATCATGGCCTACGAGTTCAAAGAGGTGCAGCTGCACGCCCCGGTCAAGGTGCGCGTGCGCCAGAAGGGGCGTCCCGCCAAGGTGTATGACACCTCGGTAGGGAGGGTGATCTTCAACAACGCCCTGCCCGACGATTACACGTACATCAACGAGCCCATAACCAAGTCCAACCTGCAGCACATCGTCACCGACATCGCGAGCCGTTACGACACGGTGAGGACCGCGG
>Ga0315277_10007419_pt1 | contig 14228 bp, 13 predicted proteins | sample YL17G05_15_MG_FD_203695 | JGI IMG/M metagenome (GOLD analysis project Ga0315277, IMG submission 203695) | Sediment microbial communities from Yellowstone Lake, YNP, Wyoming, USA - YL17G05_15 | ecosystem: Environmental > Aquatic > Freshwater > Lake > Sediment | place: USA: Wyoming | collected... | reverse complement strand
GCGCCGCACCGCCCGCTACGTGCAAAAGGTGGGGGATCCGTTGGTCTACCTGGTGCCCACCGGCGACCTGGATGGGCTGTTCAGGCTGCTCGACGAGCCACCCTACCCGCCGACGCCAACCCCGCCGCAGTAGAATTGAGACTTCCGAGGTTTCCATCAACCTCGGAAGTCTTTTTTCTGGAAAGCATCCGGCAACAAGGCCAATCACAAGCATTGGAGATGTTGACAATTCGCATCAATTATGGTATCCTATTAGCATACTGAACACTGCAGCACTCACCGAAAACTGAAAACGTGCAATGCGGCCACTATGAAGGTGAAGCCAACACTACGACGATAGGGCACAACCACTGTTAAGATTCGTGGGGAGGGAGGATGCCCTCTTCGGCCTTTTCGGAACTGGTCCAGTTAGTGCACGCCAAGCACGACGAGGGCGAGCGTCCTTACGTTCTCTTTCTGGGAACGGCCGCATCGCTGAGTTCGGGTTGCAGCACACTCTCTGATACTGCCAAGGGTATCATCGGCTCCGACGACCCGGTCACTTTTTTTGACTTCCTCGACCGTCACACTTATAGAAACCGCGCTAATCTCCTCAGAGAGTATCTTCGGGGGCATTTCCCTTCCCCTGATTATCACTACTTGGCCCAACTCGTCAGAATCAAGAATGTCAGCCAGCCCTGGCTATATGGCAATGCTGAAATACGCAGCGCAAAACGGCCTATCATCACTGGTCGGTTGAATAAGTCTGCATTGTCCGTCCTGGCAGTATTCCCCAATGAACTGTGCAACCTGACTCTACTTGCTGCACGCCAGGGGCAGACCGAGAATCCATTTCGTGTTGGAAGTGGGGCGGCGGGGTGGACGCACTATGATTTCACCGCTCTGTATGCACCCCGATGTAACGTACCCATGCAACCTTTTCACGTTGAATGGGCGCCACGCATTCTGGCAGGCACCGCCATTATTCAAGGTACTGCCGCCGCTGAGTGGGAGCTAGAGATTTCGCAGGCAAAAGATATAGAACCTGAGCGGAGAGTTGACAAGGCCCTCTCGACCTCTCTGGAGTTGGCTTGGCTGATGTATGCCAGGTAGAGAGGGCCCTCTTGATACTGTTTATGTTGCGATGGCACCCGGTACGGGGCAAGTACTCATGCGTGCAGGTGAGGAGGACCCAGAAATAGAGAAATGGACCGGAAGTATTTAGTCAATCTACGCCAGATACTCACCGAACGTCTCGACGCAGAAGAAGTGGAGACACTTTGTTTCGACTTGGGAGTAGATTATGACAACCTACGCGGCGAAGGGAAAGCTGCCAAAGTAAGAGCGCTGATAACTCACCTTGAGCTCCGTCATTGCATCCCGGAGCTCTTGGAGGCTGTCAAGCGACTACGCCCGGATATTCATGGCGAATTGCCGATTCTAGAGATATCATCAGAACCTCCCCCATCACTGGCACTGGCCCACGAAATCAAACGTCGCGGCCCGTTCACACCTGATGAAGCTGTTCGTCTCACCATCGAATTGTGCCGTGAACTCACGCGCAGCCATGGAGCAGGCAAGTCACACATGCCGTTACAGGCTGAGAGCGTGCTGTACATCGGCGGCGATACTCCGACCATACAACTTGCTGAAACAGCCATTGCTCCGGCGGCAGCGGATCAGGATGCTGAACGATCTGCTGATGCACTGGGCACAGGCCGGCTACTCTACGAGATGCTCACCAAGATTCAGCCTGGTGATTCTCCTCTCCCTCCCTCATCCAGTAATCCGGCTGTGCCTCCATCGCTGGACCGAATCGTATTGCAGAGCCTGGTGTTCAACCCGCGTTCTACGCCTGAGGCCCTGCAATGGCGCCTGGAAACCTATCTGGCTGGCAACGTGCTATCGGATAGACTCAGATCTGAAAAGCGTTTTTTGGTCGAAGAGTGCATTTGGCAGGCTATCCGGCTATGCAACCAACTTGAGCAGCATCACGCCCAGGGACTGTTCCATCATGATCTTGTCTCAGACAACGTCGTGTTGGTAGATGCAGGCGACAAGCGCCATGCGCGTTGGGTCGAGTCAGCCGTGCTTTCTATAGACAAAGGGACCGAAGATGAAGACGCTGAAGATGTGCGCGCGGTGGGGGCTATTCTCTATGAAATGCTTACTGGTCACCTCCCACCGCCGGACAGCACCGAGTGTGTATTGTTCAGTGGTGCCTCACTGTGGGTGCACCTGGGCCTGGACCGCATTGTGCTGAAAGCCATAGCGCCAGAACCGACGGAACGTTATCGCGATGTGGTGATTCTCCGGGAGCGTCTGTATTACCATCTACCTCGGTTACGGCAGGCTGAAGAGATAGATACGTTGATCCAGGCCAGCTATCCGATTGTCTACATTGTTTCGTGGGAAGAGGAGCGCGTGTTGGCCCTATTGCGTCAGGTTGCAGGTATAGAGAACAAGCCTTTCTATTCGTGGACGCTGTCGCAAGGTTTGCGTGATGCCTCCGGACACCTGAGGCGTGGTACAACGAGACCGGAAGGCCCACTGGACGCGCTTGATCGCATCATCACGTCGAAAGAAGAAGCCCTCTATGTGCTTTTTGACTTCCACCCATTCTTGCGCCAGAGTCACCTTGTTCCCCACGATGCCATCCTCCGCCGTATGCGTGATCTGGCCGCCGAAACCCGTCATACCCCTAAGGCGGTTGCCATTGTTGCACCTACGCTTGAGATTCCCCCCGAGTGCGAGAAAGACATCACGGTGATGCATTTTGGGCTATCTACACCAGGTGAGATTGCGGACGTCCTTGATGATACTATCGCGCTCGTGCGAAAGTCCGGTGGCCGTGTAGATCTTTCGCGCGATACCTACGAGGACTTAGTGCGTTCAGCGACTGGCCTGACCTTGGCCGAAGCCGAGCGAGCCTTCGCTCTGGCCTGCATGCGCAAAGCCGTGGAGCAGAATCAGCGCGTGCTTGATCGGGACGCGATCGAGATCGTTTTGAAGGAGAAGGAACGCGCTCTTTACAAGTCAAGCGCCCTGGAGATCTTCTCTAATCCGGAAGGCTTCAATGACATCGGCGGACTGGAAGTGCTCAAAGAGTGGGCGAGGAAACGAGCCAGGGCATTTACCATTGAGGCCCAGGATTTTGGACTCCCAGCACCAAAGGGGGTTCTACTCATCGGTGTACCAGGTTGTGGCAAGAGCCTGGCTGCCAAGGCTATCGCTTCAGCGTGGAAAAAGCCTCTGCTCAGGTTAGATGCTGGGGCGCTGTTCAGTTCACGTGTAGGTTCATCGGAGGAGAACCTGCGTAATGCGCTCCAGGTGGCTGAGGCCGTTGCACCTTCTATTCTCTGGATAGACGAGATTGAAAAGAGCTTCGCTGGCACTCACACTACTGACGATGGTGGTGTCACGGCCCGAGTGTTAGGAGGGCTAATCACCTGGCTGCAAGAGAAAACTACGCCGGTCTTCGTCGTCGCAACAGCGAACAGCCTGGGTGATCTTGGCCGGTCTGGTCGTGGTCAAGGGTACACCCGTAGCGGCGGGCTTCCGCCAGAACTATTGCGTAAAGGGCGATTTGACGAGTTGTTCTTCGTGGACTTGCCTGACCATGAAGAACGCAAACACATCTTTGAGATCCATCTACGCAAGCGGGGGCATGATCCGGCTGCATTCAACCTAGATGAACTGGCGAACGAGAGCGAAGGATACAGCGGGGCTGAGATTGAGCAAGCGGTACTGTCAGCGATGTATGATGCCTTTAATGGGCTTGATCGTTTGTATGAGTTAGTGCGACCGAGCCTGGAACGGCTAGACGAAGAGTCGCCCTCGTTACTAGAGGACTTATCTCCGGCCGAGTTGGAGGAGGGCTGGCGGGCACTTTTGACCGAAGCTTTCAGCGTAGGAGCATCCGTCGGGGAAAAGCCCCGCGCAGCCTTGGTTCTGAAGGGCCTCTTCGAGCGCTTCCAGGCAGAGTGGTCGGCCGAGCGCTTGCTGGAAACTGTAATGACGACAGAGTGGCCCGGCGCGGAACCAACGATGGGCTTGAACCAGTCAGTGGTATTGCGCAGTCTTAGGCAGATCGTCCCACTTTCGATTGTGATGGGGCCACAAATCGAGGCCCTTCGGCAATGGGCCAAAGATAACGCCCGGTCGGCCTCGCGCTCAAGTGAGTATGTTCCGGGCAGAAGTTCGAAGCAACATGGTGTGCATGTTGACCTACACAAGAAAGGGGATTGATGGATGTCGCACTTTACTAAGGTCAAGACCAAGATCCATGATCTAGCTTGTCTCAAGCAAGCGCTGGATGACTTGCATTATACTTATGAGGAAGGCCGTGTGCAGATCAAAGCCTTCCAGGGTGTTACGGAGAGTGTAGATTTGGCCGTGCGCACCGGCACCGATTACGATATCGGTTTTCGGCTCCAAGGGGAGGTCTACGAGATGATTGCAGACTGGTGGGGTGTGGAGCGCTACGCCAAGATCGAACAACGCGCATTTACAGATCAGGTGACACAGCGCTACGCCTACCACAAGACGGTGAGTGAGTTGAAGGCCAGAGGATTCTATGTAGCCGATGAAAAGGTCACGGAAGAGAACGTCGTAGAATTGACGGTGCGTTGGTTCTGAGCAGTACTCTGCAGAAGGAGGAGATAGTGGAACTGAAAATCTACATTCAGCCCAACGGGGAAGTTGAGATTTCCGTGGAAGGGGTAAAGGGTAACCAGTGCGTTAAGTTGACCGAGTTCCTGGAGAAAGGGCTGGGCGAAGTTGTCATCAAGGAACTCAAACCAGCCTATTACGAAAAGGCTACTGTAGTCCAAAGGTTACCTTTGGGAGTCATCTAATGACGAAGCCCGCCACTTTGTAGAACCCAATTGGATCGATATTTTTTGTTGAGAGGATTGGGAGGTACGCTATCGATGGTCTTACTGACGTGGTTAGCGAACGAAACTTCACAGTCGTAACTGAAAATGGCGATCCAATCGAAAGGAGATCCTAACATGTCCACAGAGACCTCTGCACATGCGACTTCTATGGTGCAAACTAAAGAAAGACAGATTGAAATCTTGATCCGGTCAAGCTATCCCATCATCTATGTCACCACGTATGAGGAGCGGCGGGCACTGGCAACTTTGCGCCGTGTCTCGGAAATCGTCCAGATGTCCTTGCAGACCTGGACGGTGTCTGAGGGCCTGGTGAATGATCAAGGTAAAGTCCAGGCGGCCGACGCCTATAGGGTCCTTGACATGATTATGGCCCACCACGATCCATCCATATTCGTCTTGCAGGATTACCATTACTACATGAATGAGCCTGCTGTCGTCCGCAAGCTGCGTGATGTGGTCATGGCCTTCCGGCGGACACGTCGGACACTGATTATTCTTTCGCCAGTGTTCACGCTGCCAGTGGAACTGGAAAAAGACATCACCCTGGTAGACTACGAATTGCCTTCACCTGAGGAACTGATGATTGTGCTGGAGAGGATGATCAAACAGGCGCAAGATCAACAGTGCGTGGTGACCCTCGACAGTGATGGCAGAGATCAGTTGGTCAAGGCGATGCAGGGGCTGACTGAGAGCCAGGCAGAGAACGTGTTGGCCCGTTGCCTGGTCACAGATCGTACGCTGGACCTCGAGGATCTGAGTACGATTCTGCGCGAAAAGGAGCAAATCATCAGGAAATCCGGTATCCTGGAGTTTTACTCTTCACCCGAAGACTTTCAAGGCATTGGCGGGCTGAACGTGCTGAAGGATTGGTTTAACAGGCGCAAGGAGGCCTTCACTGAGCGAGCACGTCAATTTGGACTGCCGGCGCCCAAAGGTATCCTGCTCCTCGGTGTTCCCGGCTGTGGCAAGAGTCTGTGCGCCAAGGCATTGGCGGCGGAGTGGGACAAGCCGCTTCTTCGGTTCGACGTGGGACGTATCTTTGGTGGACTGGTCGGCCAATCGGAGCAGAACATGCGTATGGCCATCAAGGTTGCTGAAAGTGTCGCCCCGGCCATCCTCTGGATTGACGAGATCGAAAAAGGATTTTCTGGTATGCAGGGGCGAGGCGATGGTGGAGGTGTGGTCTCGCGCGTATTCGGCACCCTGATCACCTGGATGCAGGAGAAAACGGCCCCGGTGTTCATTATCGCTACGGCCAACGATATCAGTCAGCTTCCACCGGAGCTGATGCGCAAAGGGCGTTTCGATGAACTGTTCTTCGTAGACCTGCCATTTGTGGACGAGCGCGAGGAGATTTTCCGTATCCACATCAAGAAGTGCAACCGGAACTCTGACGACTTTGCGCTAAAGGAGCTGGCACAAACGGCTGACGACTTTAGCGGAGCTGAAATCGAACAGGTGGTGATTTCCGCGCTGTACGATGCATTCAGTAATGGTACCGAGTTGACTAGCGAACTGCTCCTGAAAAGTATCCGGGAGAGTACGCCACTAAGCAAGACCATGGAGGAGCAGATCGACGCACTCCGCAATTGGGCTGAGACCCGTTGTCGTTGCGCTTCGGGCGACCGACGCGAGTCTACCGGGACGCACAAGTATGTGCCTGATGGTGATAGGGGGTTCACCTTGTTCTTCCCACGGGATCAGCAGGAATAAGTGGATGCGAATCACAGTGTATATTGAGCCGAATGGCGACGTCATAATCACAACGCTAATAGGTGATCTGGTGCCGGTGGCATCTGCTTTAGACCACACCGAACGGCACATGCAACGGTGGAGTGACACACAGTCGGATGCGGAAGAGGGCAGGCGCCCGCTATCTGAACAGGAGGCTGAACAGGAGGGTGGAGCGAGCCAAAAGCTGCTGTCCTGCTGCCAACGGAGGGAGATCAATCAATCGAGTAGAAGAAGAAAATTGCTTGTCGGTATACACCCAGTTTTGCGCCTCTGAAAGAGAGAGGAATGATCTATGGCAGAGTGCCAACTTGTTGTACTGTGGAAAGCAGGGGTGGGCAGGAATGTCAGTGATGTCCGAATGAGCGCCGATGGGCAGTACCTGCTGGCTAAGGGTGATGGTCAGGTCGCGTACTATAATTGGGGCCCACAGCTTTTGTGGCAGGGCCGGGTCCAGGGCACGTTACGCCACGTGGCGGTGAGTTCTAAACGTGATCGGGTTTTGTTGGCATCTGATGGTGTTGTCTGCAGTCTCAAATGTGACGGCCAGCGGCTATGGGATGGACTTACCAGGTGGACAGTACAAGCACTGCATTTAAATGCCACACAACACTGCATTGTGGGCAGTGATGGTAGTTCTGTCGGCTGTTTGGATCAGAAAGGCGAGCCCATCTGGCAACATGATTTGCGTAAGGCTGTGCGTTCCGTAACTATCAGCCCGGATGGACAGTGGATACTGGCCGGCGGAGAGGACAGCAAGGTGACCTGTCTGAACTGTCAAGGGCAAGTGATCTGGGTGTCTCAACTCGATCAACAGGTCACTGCGATCGGTGCTGGGAGAGGCATCGTTGGCGTCGGCGATGCGAGTAACGTTGTGCACTGTTTAGATGGTAATGGCCATGAACTATGCCGTTATGAAATACGTGGCCAGCTCAAGAATGTAGCTGTTAACACGGCCGGCAAATACATCGCAGTGGGCACCGAGAGTGAGTTGTACCAGTTTTTCTTGACCGATGCGACGATGCTCTTTATGCCTGTTCGGCCTATGCAGACAGGTGCGCAGGGCGCGTTGGAACAACTCGGCGCAGACAACATTCAGAACGTCTCTATGAATCACGATGGCTTGTGTCTGCTCGTCGAGGGAAGGGACGACCAGCGATGTTACGACCTGGAAGGCAGGCTCCTATGGAGTTATCCGAAGGCCGCTCTGAAAACGATACTAGACGAGTATCGGCACAAGGAGGGGCAGGAGAAAGCGGAACGGCAGCTACCGCGCAAAGAAGATCTAACTGCCAAGCAGAGTGCGCAGCAAGCCGCAGAAGTGGCCGCAAGGCTAGCGAGGCAGCAGGCCGCAGAACTGGCAAGATTGGCTGTCCAGCGGTCTGTAAAGCAGATTCAGGAGGCCTTCACCGCGTACGTCGTCTCTCAGAGTGGCGGAAAGGCACGTGAAGCCCAAGCGCGCCAGAACGTTCGCCTGGAAGGGGAAGTGCTAGACCTTTACTTCGATGGCAAGGGTTACCTGTTCGTCCCAGTGGCCGATCTGGACACAGTCCGCAGGGCAGCCAAACTGGCCCGGCATACTAATATCTACATCGTCACCCATAGCGCCCCAGATGATGTGATACAGCTGGTCAAGCGCACTAGGGGAGTGAACCTTTGTCGGTTGTCTGACATGACTAAGACAACTGGCTTGTTTGAAGGTAGTGACTTCGAGACCTTCATGATGCTCCAAGGCAAAATGTTGACCAAGGCGTAACATTGGTCCTGCCTTTCAGTGTTCGCAAAGGAGGTTCGCCGTGAGCAAGGAACAGCAACAAGGCTTCTGGGGATGTGTCGTGCTAGTTGGGATTGCCGTATTGATCGGCGTAGGATTGCGGTCGAAGAGTTTCGTTCAATTTCTAGTGATAGGTGCCGCAGCAGTAGGCGTGCTCGTCGCAGCGATCTGGAGCCTGGGAGGTTTTCTGAAGGAAGGCTTCTGGAGCAAACTGTTGGGATTGTGGTGGGGCGCTTGGGCGGTATGGCTGGCCATAGCCGTCGGTGGTTTTCTGGTCACCGGTGACTATAATAACGCTGCACAACGACTTGGGATAAAAGCCACTGCGACACCGGAGGCCACGTTGGTAGCGGCAGCGACTGCTCAGCCAACGTCAACTCCTATGCCACAACCCACGTCTACGCCAGTCCCCACCAGAACGCCAGTCGCGATTGCTATACCAGCCTCTGCCCAAACACCATGGTACCTGGCCGACCGCTCGATGGCTAAGCCTCTATCCAAGCAGATTGAAAGTTGGCGACTCTACCTGGGTGTCGTACTAGGGTTACAGTATCTGATGAGCGTATATATTGCCGTACGGACAAAACAGAGGCACATGGGACGCAACCTCATCGTAGGGATCCTTAGCCTGCTGCTGGTATTTACGAAGCTAGGAGAATGGATCTACAAGATCGTCCTATGGGTCTTTGGATGGGGGCTTGTGGGCAAGATTGTGGCTGTGATCCTGGCACTGTTGACCGGCGTGGTAGGCACCGGTAGTATCACAGCATATATCATTGCGGGATACATATACCATGACATGCAAGTCATGGAACTCTGTGTACTGCCGTCGGCAATTGTCGCGTTCCTGACACTCTTCATAGCGCTGCGCCATGCCGGAGGAAAAAAGTATCTTCCTCTGCCGTAGTGGTTATAATTGTCAGGTGACAGTCAATCGTTTACACTCAATGGTCTATGTGAGCGGACTTAGGAGAGGAAAGCAGATCATGGCGGACTATCGACTCGTCAGATTGTGGGGGCCTGAGACTACCGGGAGTGTTAGTGACATTCGTATGAGTGCCAGTGGTGAGTACCTGCTGGTCAAGGGGAATGGTCGGATCGCGTACTATAACTGGGAGCCTCGGCTTCTGTGGCAAGGCAATGCGCAGGGTGTGTCGAAACATATGGTAGTAGATTCTAACCGCGATCAGGTGTTAGCTGCATCCCACAATATGATCTATAGTTATAACCGCAATGGCGATCTACTTTGGGACGGACTAACGGAATGGCGGGTACAGGCACTACATCTAAGCGCGACAGTACACTGTATTGTGGCCAGCAATGGCACGAGAGTCGGGTGTTTAGATCAGAAAGGCAAGCCCATCTGGCAACATGATCTGCGCAAGACTGCGCAATGCATAGCGGTCAGCCCAAACGGACAATGGATACTAGCCGGGGGCGAGGATAATAGGGTGACCTGTCTAAATCAGCAGGGACAAGTGGCTTGGACGTCTCAGTTCGACAGACAGGTCGTTTCGATCAGTGCTGGGGAGGGTATGGTTGCCGTAGGCGACGCAGGCAAGGTCGTGCATTGCCTGGATAGCGATGGTTACGAATTGTGTCATCACGAAACGCGCGGCCAGCTCAAGAGTATAGCTGCCAGTGCGAATGACAAGTATGTTGCGGTAGGGACCGAGGATGAGTTACATCAGTTTTTCCTCACCAATGCAGAAGTCTTCTTTGTGCCGATTCGACCTGGGCACGCTGGTGCGGGAAATGCACTGGAACAACTGGGCGCGAGTAATATTCAGAACATATTCATGAACCACGATGGTGGCTGTCTGCTCGTTGAGGGGATGCTGGATCAGCGATGCTATGATCTGGAAGGTACCCTTTTGTGGAGTTGTCCGAAAATAGATGTAAGCAAGCCCAGACCTCGAGAAGTGCATGTCCGGCCGGAAAGAAAACCGGTTCAACCGGAGGAGCCCCGGCGAGAGACAGTCTCTCCAGAGATAGAGGCGCTCCGTAAGGAGGGAGAAAGACTCCTTCGAGAGGCAGAAGAACGCCGCCAGCGCGCAAAAACAGCCCGGTGGGGTTGAAGTATTCATCCAACCGATGGGGGAGGTGAGAACGCGAGACATTGAGGGTCAATCTTGTCCACAAGTTAAGAGAGAAATGGCCGTTGTTGTTTGAGCCATTTCGGGCAGAACCAAGAAAGGAGGGCGTGTAAATCATAATACCTGTTCTGAATGAAGCAAGTACTTCATCTAAGGTCACGCAGTCTGTCATTAGAAAGGAGATCACTGGTGAAAGAGAAGTTTAGCCCGGCGGAGTGGGAATTCCTCAAGCTCTTGCCCTTCCAGATCTTTGTGATGGTGGCTGGCGCGGACAGCAAGATTGACAAGGAGGAAGTGGAACGCCTAAATGAAGATCTGCGGACGGCTCCATATTACAAGGACCCGTTGCACAGGGAGCTCTTCGTTGACCTCTTGACTTCCGATGGCAATGTTCTTGTCAAGGAAGTGTTGGATGCCTCCAAGTTCTTGGACCGCATGAATCAAATGAAGGCCCTGCTAAAAGACAGGCTAACGCCAGATGAATACCAGAGATTCGTGGCAAGTATGTTTGTCTGCGGGCTTAACATCGCGCGTGCTTCTGGCGGGGGCTTCCTGGGACGTGGCGACAAGGTCAGCAGCGAAGAAAAAATCGCCTTGTCCGCGTTTGCAGCCATGTTTGAACTTGCCCCTGATAGCCTGTCGAGGTTCTTTGCTTAACACCAGTGTATGCTGGTGTGACCACCCTGGTACGCTGCTGTCTGGGGGCCCAGGCTCCTTGACTATGGGTGTTCGTTGTGCAGCGCCGTTGGCTCCACTTGGACATCCAGGGGACACATCTCCACATAGGGGCCAACAGAGGGCTACGTGAAGACGTATTGGTCCATCACGTAGCCCTCCCACCTTAATACTCCTGAGTTTGTGTCAGTGAATAGGGATGGTATAAAGCATGCTGTGGTTCAGGATCATCGAATACGCGAGGCGTTACCTTGGCATCTTCTTTAACCGAAGAGTCATTCTAATCTTCCTCACTTTTATGGCCATTGTCCTTGGGCTGAGCACGGGAGCAATTCTGTTCTTCGAACGCAACGCGTCGAGTGGACTACGTAGCCCGGCCAATGTCTTCTGGTGGGTGACGCTGACCCTACTCGCCGTCACGGACCCACAGTTCTTTCCCAGCACTGTGGGCGGCAGGTTAGTAGGTCTTGTTCTGACCGGCCTGAGCACCGTGCTTCTATGGTTGTTCAGCGCTGTTGTCGTGACTGTTGTACTCGACGCTGTTCTGAAGGAGGGGCAGGGAATGGGAAAGACAAATCATAAAGGCCATGTTATCATCTGTGGATGGAATGAGGCAGCGGAGGAGATCGTTGGGCAACTTCACAGTGCAGATCCAACAAAGCCCCTGGTCGTCTTGGCTGATCTGGAGACGAAACCCGTCAACCATGCTTGGGTTGATTTCGTGAGAGGTGATCCCAGCAGCGAAAGAGATCTAAAGAGGGCTAACGTTATGGAAGCAGATGTGGCAATCATCTTCCCTGGATTGGGGGAGGATAAAGCGGATGCACAATCGTTGCTTACTGCCCTGGCTATTGAGACTCTCAATAGGGATGTCTACACCTGTGTCGAGGTACTTGAGCCGAGAAATAGACAGCACTTTGCCCACGCCAACGTAGATGAGATGTTCGTCAGGGGAGAGTTAGGTGCTCATCTACTGGCACGCTCGACTCTTTGCAAGGGATTGTCAGCTATAGTCTCAGAGCTTCTCCGTTGGGACGAGGGCAATGAGTTCTACAAGATTGACCTGGAGGATTACTATCCGAGTATGATCGGCAAGACTTTCGACGATGCTCTTGACTATCTGCGTAGGAATTTTCAGATCATCCTCCTTGGCGTTGAGCGAGCGGTGGAGAAGGAAGAGATAATCATCAACCCTGGAGAAAACCAAGTCCTGCAAAAAGGCGATAGCGCGATCGTGGTGTCCTGTTGTGAGGTGGAGGGCAGGACGCCATCAGTCGTTATCTCAGAGCTACTACACAACAGCGGGGGTGAGATCCCTATCAAGAATCAGAGGAACCTTGATGAGTATATCAGGAGAGATAAGGGGCTAAGTGAAATAGTTGCTGACCTCAAGAATGAACACCAGCAGTGCCTGTTGGCCATTCGGCGCATGGCTCGAAGGCTTGAGACTTTCATTAACCCGGTAGAGAAGTTGGAACTGAAAGCAGGCGATCAGTGCTTCTTGATAGCCTGGGACCCTCCAAGGAGAGAGAGCGAGCACCACTCGTAATCGCCAGTGAATCTTTGTACGGGACCGCTTGCCCCAGGGTTGCGGAATGCCGGAGGAGGAAGTCCAATTAGCAGTCGGTGAACCAATGGCCAAGGTGTCGCCCCTATCGTCACGCACCCTGCGCAAGCACTTGCTGGCCGGCCTGCGCAGCCAGTCCGCGCGAGATTTCAGCGACAGCCTGGCGGCCGAACTGGGGGTGCTGCTGCTACCTGGCACCGGCCTCGGTTCCGACGACCGCCACGTGCGCTTCGGCTTCGGGCGGCGCAACTTCCGCGATGGCCTGGAGCGGCTGGATCGCTACCTGGCCACTTGACATCCGTCCGTACCTGCGGGAGGGCGAGCAGCGAATCAGGCATCTTTCAGCGACACGATGGTGTCGTGGAAATCGGGCAGCAGCTCCTCGTAGTCATAGTCCGTCCAGGGCTCGATGCCGCCGCTGCCGATGGTAAACATGGCCGCCCCGATGACGTAATCGTCTTCGCGCAGCCGGGTGTCGTACCAGGCCATCTCCTCTACGTAGCGTTCCTTCCACGTCGTGGGCTGGCCGGGCTGCCGCAGCAACGGATCGAGGCCACACTCGGTGATCGCCAGTGGAATCACCTCGTCGCGCGGGATGAGAAAATCGCGGTAGAGATGGCGATAGCGCCCGCTCAGGACGCCCCGATCCGGGTAGGCCGGCTGGTCCTCCAGGGGTTCACCCCACCCGTAACTCATCACCGGCCAGTTGTACTCGTGCAGGGCCAGGACGTGGCCTCCCTGCCCGGCCCGCGCAAAGACCCCCGTCTCCACGATGGCCTCCCACTCGCGCCATTGGGGCACGCCCACGCTGTAGGAGAACAGGGCCAGTTTATAGCCGTTTTCCTCCGCGATGTTCATGGCCTCGATGAAGAACTGCGCCAGCCAGACGTGCCCTTCCACCGTGAGCGGGTCGTTCTCGTTCAGCACTTCCCAATAGTCCACCACGTCCTTCTCATATTCCCAGTGCGGCATGTGCTTGCCCATAATCTTGGCGGCCTTGGTGGCCGGGTCTCCGCTGGGGTCCACCCAGGCCTCCCCGTTCCAGCGCCCGATGGTGATGGTCTCCGGCGACGATTCCTTCACCAGGCGCAGATACCCGAAATTGTCGAGCGCCTTCACCAGCGCCACGTGGGCGCCGGCTTCCTGTACACCCTGCACGAACCCGGCGGCGTTGTTGGGGCGCAGCGTGTGCAGGCCGAGTTTGGAGGGGCCGTGGTCCAGGCGCTCCGGCTTGGAGACGAAGGGGAGATAGACGTAAAATGAGCAAATACGCCAGGTGGCAGGCCGGCAGCACTTGCGCAGAAATGCGGGTCGGATATGATACGGTGGGGGAAGGGAGCAGGAGTATGGACGAAGAAATGAACGACCGGCGCCTCTCGACAGGCTACGTGCAGGTCTATACGGGGGATGGCAAAGGCAAGACCACCGCCGCACTGGGCCTGGCGCTGCGGGCGTCGGGCCACGGGCTGCGTACCTACGTCGGCCAGTTCATGAAGGGCCAGCAGTAC
>Ga0315277_10007418_pt1 | contig 14229 bp, 7 predicted proteins | sample YL17G05_15_MG_FD_203695 | JGI IMG/M metagenome (GOLD analysis project Ga0315277, IMG submission 203695) | Sediment microbial communities from Yellowstone Lake, YNP, Wyoming, USA - YL17G05_15 | ecosystem: Environmental > Aquatic > Freshwater > Lake > Sediment | place: USA: Wyoming | collected... | reverse complement strand
CCACGTCCATCGGTTGCGAGAACAGCATGCTGTCAGGCCCCGCTCCGCCGAACAGCTTGAACGAGGAGGCAGACCCCGAGGGATCCCCGTACTTCTGCACCTGATTGTTGCCCAGGTCGGCAAAGTAGAGCGCCGGGCCTTGCGCGTCCGACCACTGCATCCCGCGCGGGTCCCTGGTCGAGCCAATGCCGGTGCCCTCCGTGACTACGTACGCCCCAACCCGGTGTATGCCATCGATTACCCCATCCCGGCGCCACGGACCGTCCGTTACAAAGCGATCTCCGCTCCCGCGCTGGTAGCGCCGGATCCGATACTGGTGCTCGAGCGTCCTCTTAGCATCCTCGAACGGGTCTACGTGGCAGTATATGATCACACCCGCCACATAGACCCGGCCCGAAGCGTCGGCGGCCACCCCGTTGACCCATGCGAAAGAAGTGTCGGTGAAGCTCATCGGCGTCCCGTCGGGGTTCTTCACCTGGGTCCCGTCGAGATAGTACTCGCGCACGTGCCAGTAGGCCGCGAGGTTCGCGATCGGCCGCGTGAACCCGCTTGTAATACCAAGTGGGACGGTAATCGTGTCGATGTCCGCTTTGTACTCCGCCCAATAGGTACACGGGAAGTCGGTGCGCGCGGCGCTGGTATCCCCCTGGTCCAGCACGAAGATCCGGTTGCCCCCGAAGCACATGGCGGTCGGATTCCGCAATCCAGGGAAGACCGTGAGCGGCTGGGGGCTCGACAAGGGATACCGGCGCACCTCGCCGCGCTTGGCCACGGGATCCTGGAAAAGCAGGTAGAGCTCGCCGCTCGGGGTGAGCAGGATGTCCTGGATGTTGGCCATCCCGGTCCAGGTGGCGATCCTCTGGTACGTGCCCTGTCCGGCGATGGTGCGGTTCTGGCGGGTCTCCGTGGGCATCTTGAACCCAACGCCGCACCCGCCGGCCAACCCCCCGAGGGCGGCTGCTGCCAGTACGGCGAGTGCCAGGCGATGGCGAGCGCGGGCGGACATCAGAGTCGAATCCCGAGCGACAAGCGGTGCACGCTGAGCAGGGGCCCGCCGTCGGTGTAGGCGTAGTCGATCGCGCCGTGCGACTTTCCCACCGGGATGGCGATCCCGGCCCCGGCCGAGAAGCGCAGCGCGTCGGCGTTGAAGTTGTATCCGCTGCGGAGCGCGAAGCGCCGCTGCCAGACCCACTCGAGCCCGGCCTTCGCGCGCGGCGCGTTGTCCGCAGGCTGCGCGATCTCGGTCGCGACCGTGAGCCGCTGCTGGGCATTCTCGACCGCTTCGAACGCGAGCCCGTAGCGGAACTGGATGGGCGGGTCGAACGCGTCGTAGTTGCGCGTCTCGCCGGTCGTCGACGTGAAGGTGCCCCTGGGGGCCATCTCCGGTCCGAAATTGGTGAGCGACGTCGCGATCCGCACGCTTCCGTAGCCCAGGTAGTAGATCGAGCCCAGGTCCACGAGGGTGGCCGACGCGACCGGCCCGCCTACCTGGGAGCCCAGATCCTCGCGCACGTACTTGATCCCGAAGCCGACGAGAAGCTTGTCGGTCCAGCGCCGTCCGTAGGCCACGCCCGCCACGAAGTCGCTGTAGGTGAAGGTGGTCCCGGTGCCGAAGGGATGGTACTCGTCGGTCTCGTCCAGATCGGTCGAGAGCACTCCCAGTTGGAACGCGAACGAGCCGCCGAAGCGGCGCACGGGCAGCACGTAGGCCAGGTGCTCGTAGTTGATGTCCCCCGGCCAGGACACGTGATTGAGCAAGGCCTCCTGCCGCTGCATCGAGGCGAGGCCCGCGGGGTTCCAGTAGATCGCGGAGGGATCGTTCGCCACCGCGACGAACGCCTCTCCCAGGGCCACGGCCCGAGCCCCGACGCCGATCTTCAGGAACGTTCCCGAGGACGTGCCGGCCCGCTGGTTGCCCAGATTGAACTGCGCGTGGGCGACGCCCGCGCCGACCAGGAGGCCGGCAAGCCCCAGCGCCGATGCGGCTCTTCTCAGATCAGAAATCATAGTCGAGCGAGAACCTCCACTGGGCGCCGGGGCCGTAGTTGGAGGGATTGGCGATCACGGACTGCATGACGTAGTCGGCGTTGACGGGGTTCAGCAGGCCCGGGAAGAGGGCCGGGTCGTACGAGCCCACACCCCACACCAGGCCGCGCCCGGTGACGGGATCGATGCGGTTGATGAGACGATTGCCGAAGATGTTGATGCCGGTAAGACTCAAGTTGAGACGACGCGAGAACATGCGTACCGACCGGTCCACGCGCATGTCCGTGGTGATCTGGAAGAGCCCGTTCTTCGAGTTGGGCTCGCCCGCCTGACCGGCGAGCGGATTCTGCGGAGTGTAAGCTCGCCCCGAATAGCCTTGGACGTAGAGGTTCAGCCCGCTCTGCTGCAGCCAGGGCCAGGGTGCATCCTTCTCGAAGCGCATGTCGAAGTTCATCATGAGCTTGTGCGGCCGATTCCAGCTCACGAACATCTCGGACAGCCGGATTTCGGCGGCGTTCCCGCCCGACTCCTGGACGACCTTCTGCGCAGTGGGATCGCTGCTCTTTCCCTTGGTCTGCTGGTACGTGTAGACGAGCTTGCCGGCCCAGTAACGGCTGCGCCGCTTCTCGATCTCGATCTCGAACCCCCGCGACCGGGCGAAGTCGCCATTCAGGTATACAAAGATGGGCGTCGGGACCTCCCCGGCGGCGCCCTCGCCCCTGGCAAATAGGGTGGCGACCGGATAGTCGTAGATGTCCTTCACGAAGAAAGTCAGGTTGGCAGCGAGCGTGGGCAGGAACATGTGCTTGCCGCCGAGCTCGTAGTTGACCGAAACCTGGGGGTTGAGGTTGGGGTTCCCGAGCACCGGATACGATTCGCTCGAGATCGAAGTGAGCCGGGAGTAGACGTATCGGTACGAAGGGTTCTGCGTGAATTGCCCGTAGTTGAAGAAGAAGCTGCTGTTCTGGCTGATCGGGTGGGCCACGATCACGCGGGGCGACAATTTCAACTTGAAGCGCCGGCCGAACAGCGAGTGGGTCTCGTCGTAGAACGTCGCCCGCGTCTTGGGTGTCAGGTTCGGGTTCGTGGGATCCGCGATGGCGGCCTCGGCCTCGCGGCCCGGGAACCAGTAATCGGCCCGGAGCCCGATGTTGCCGACGAACCCCTCGTAATCGAGCCGATCCCGCGCGTAGAGGTTCCCCACCCACGGATGCACGCTCCAGATATCGTGCGCCCCGCCCAGACCGTTCGGATCCTCCACCCAGGGGTCCTCGATGTCGATGTACTGGACCGACTGGGACTGATGGTCGAAGCCCACTTCCACCTCGTGCCGCTTCAGGACGCGCTTCAAGTAAGTGCCCTGGAGCACGTAGCTGGTCGTGCGTCGGTCCTGCCAGGTGTTCCCGTCGCCGCTGTCGATGAAGTAGTCGTCGCGACGCACGTCACCGCTGGGGAAGTACGACCTGTCGTCGGGCTGCACGTACTGCGACCACATCTTGCCCATCACGTCCTGGTGCTGGGCGTAGAAGTAGCGCGAAAACTGAAGTTCCGTGAAGCCGGTCGTGCCCAGCAACCGCCGCCACGACAGCGAGCTCTGGACGTTGTCCTCGAAGATCGTCGGCGCGTGATCGATGTTGGTGGTGCCATCGAGGCGCACGCGGCCTTGGGAGCTCCATTGCCAGGGGTACGTCGGATCGCCCAGATCGCCGCGGGCCGTGATGAACATGCGGCTGAAGCCCTGGTCGATGACGATGCGCTTCGAAAGACCGAGGGCCCACTTGTCGCGGGCGCTCGGCTTCCAGGTCAGGCCGTAACGCAGCGCCCAGCGGTTGTCCTCGGCGGGGCTGAAGAAATCGCCGTAGTTGAAGCGCCAGCCGAAGAGGCCGTCCTCATAGCCCGACCGCAGCCGGTAGTAGTCGGAAGGCTTGAAGATCGGCCCGACAGTGGTCGAGTAGAAACCGTGCGGCGCAGGATCCAGGTAGCGGAACCGGGTGTCGGAAAGGGTGCCCGAAACGTCCACGATCGCCCTCATCGTGCCCGGCAGACGCACGCCCAAGGCGCGGAACAAGGGGTTCCAGAGCGGGTCGGGCCCGCCGGCCACGACCTGGAACGCGCGGCCCCCGTAGGTCCCGGCGGTCGTCGTGATGCCCCCCGACAACCTGTCCCCACCTTCCTTGAGCATGACCTCCACCACGCCGGAGAGCGCGTTCCCGTACCGCACGTCGTAGGCGCCGGTCGCGACGTTCACCTCCGCGACCGAGCGCGCGTTGATGTCGCCGGCAGTCGACTGGCCGGTCACCAGATCGCGGTTGATGACGCCGTTGACGACGAAAATCGTCTCGTCGACGCGTCCGCCGCGGATGTGGATCTGGTCCGCATCGGTGCTGATGCCGGCCTGCCTCTGCAGCACGTCCCCGATCGTCTGGACAGGCATATTCCGGATTTCGTTCGCGGTGACGCTCCGGACAGTGGTTCCCTGCTTGACCTCGACCAGGCTGCGCTCCCCGGTGACGATGACGGGCGCCTCCTGCTTCACGACCCTTTCCTGGAGCTGAAAGTCGACCCGCACCACCTTCCCGGCCACCACGACCACGCCCTTCCGGTTCCCCACACCGTAGCCGAGAAACTGGACTTTGACCTCCCAGGTTCCGGCCGGGACGCCCGTGATCAGATACTGACCTTCAGAGTCCGTGAGTCCGCCGCGCTGAGCTCCAACGACGGTCACGCTGGCAAAGGGGAGGGCGTGATTCGTCCTCTGGTCCACAACCCTGCCGGAAATGCTGCCGTGCTGTTGCGCCGAGGCGGAATTGGCGACAGCACACACAAGGAAGGCGATGACGGCCAGCGACCGTACCCCTCTCATCTTGAGTCCAGCAGGTTACGCCCCCTTCGCGAAGCTAGCAACTGAAATTACGTGAAACGAGTGCGCATCTTGGGCGGCGGGATGCCGATGAGACCACTCCCCCCTGACCGCGTGGGAGAGAGGTTCCGCCCCCAGCCCCTCCCCCGACGTCACGCGCCGACCGTTCCCCGTGGCAAGCATTTGCCTGCTGGGCAGTTAGTTCGACGTCGGCTCGACCCGACGGGGCCTGTGCCTGACGTGTGCCTGCTCCAAGGTCCCTTGCTGGCCAGCCTCGCCGCCTCGCGTTCCCCAAGGGTTATCGCGCGGTTGACCAGCACCGAGGCCCGCCGACACCCGTAGCTCCCGCGGTCGTGCCGCACCGCCTCGAACTGGGCGTAGACCACAGCATCCCCCGGCACTGACAGCGCGGCGTCATGGCGACCTCGGGCGCCGGGGGGGCGCGGGGCAGAGCCTCCCCGGTCCTGGCGCCGCGAATAGCTCTGGCCCTTCGGGGTTCGGGACGCGCCCCACGCATGATGCTACCCCGCTTCGTTCACCCGCCGAGGAGGGCCCAGTCCTCGAGTCACCGGGCGCGAACCACCGACCGAAGAGTGTCGACCACGACACGTCGGCCATCATAGACAGGGGTGATCGTCCGCGCCTTCCGAATCGCATCGATCACCACGTCGGACCAGAGTCTTTTCGTGTCCTTCTTCTCGAGCATCTCGAAGCCGTCCAGCCGTCTCTCCAGGGAGGAGTTTGCCGCGCACGAGTACATGCGCGCATCATCCAGAGGCGCATCGCCGACCGTGATGGCCTCCAGCTTGCCGCAGAACATCCGATAGCGCAGGCCCGAGCCGACCGGCCTGGACTGCTGGACGAATCGACGGATCTCGCTCCCCTTCATGCCGAAGGTCACGACCGTGTACGAGCGCTGATCGAGATCGACGAGCATCGCCCGCGTGACCGGCCCGGCGACGATCGGCCAGTGCACGCCTCCCGCACCCTCGAACTCCAGCTCGACGCCGAATTCGGCCCGCACCGCGTCCGCGAAGAAGTTGTTCTGGGGGAAATCGTCTCCTCGACTCGCGAAATCGGCGGTCGCCGTCGCGAGCACCTCGTCGTACTTCGTGGCGTACGGCGCCCAGAGGCTGTCGAGCACAGCAGCCACCGCCGGATCATCGGGCGTCTCGCTCGTGACCGGGATCAAGTGCGCCTGATAGCGGTCGACCCGCCACTTCCCCGCCGCGTTCTTCTCCAGCAGGAGATCGAGCCGGCCCAGCTCCGCCCCCCACTCGCCCGCTTGCACGATGACCGTTCCGTTGACCTCGTCCGGCTTCAGTGCGTCGGACCACCAGACCATCTCGCCCTGCGGGAGCCGCGTGTGGGAATGGCCGCCGACGATCACGTCGATCCCCGGCACCTTGCGGGCGAGCTCCTTGTCCACAGACTCGCCGCAATGCGAGATCAGGATGACGATGTCCGCCTTCTCGGGACCGCGAAGCTGCGCCACCATGGCCGGCGCGACGGTGAAGACATCCTCGACCGCGAGGCCTTCCCTGGCCGCCGGACTTCGGGCGGCCCCGCTCGTGATGAGCCCGAAGATCCCGACGCGCGCAGCTCCGACCTTCCGCACCTCGTAGCGCGTGGTGAGGGGTCGGCGGGTCGTGCTGTCCATGACGTTCGCGCAGAGAAACTCGAAACGGGCATCCGCAATCAGCTTTTTGAGCTGAGCCAACGTGATTCCGAACTCGTGATTGCCGAACGTCGCGAAGTCGTAGCCGGCGCGGTTCATCGCGATCACGTCGGCCTCTCCGTGGTACTCGTTGGAGAAGGCACTGTAGTAGAAAATATCCCCCGCATCGACCAGCCATACGGGCGTCCCCTGCTTCGCCAGATCCGCACGGATGCGGGCGGCAAGTGTGGCGCGCCGCGCGATCCCGCCGATGTCGCGTCGAGCGGGCAGATCAGCGAACATACTCCCCCCCTGCATGCTCCCCGCGATCATGCTCCCGCTCCCCAGCGATGAGATCGCGGGATAACTGCTGGGCCGCAGATGGCCGTGCACGTCGTTCGAGTGCAGGATCGTGAGTCGTTGCGACGCATCGCTCGATAGGAATGTGAGGCAGGAGAGGCTGATCGTCAGAAAGATGGAGTTGGCTCTCATATGCAACCTCCTCGGTTTGCTCGGAGACCCGAGCGGCTCCTTGGCGAGATCGGGATCTACGCGTCCCTCGGGCCCTAGAACTCGAACTCGATCGTCAGACGGGCGATGATCCCCCAGTCGGGCGCGGCCTTGGTGAGACCGATGGGCACCCCGATCCCGTACTCGATCTCGGGGCGCGGGCGGTGGAACAGGCCGGGAGTCACCACGACCCAGAGGGCCTCGCTTCCTCTCGCGTCGTCCGGCTCTTCCGCTGCCTCCTGCCCGACGATCCGCTCTCCGGTCCTCTCCGCGCTCGAGAGCACGTTGGCCTCCAGGGTGAACCTGAGGTCGCCATGGGGGTACACTGCCGCGGCATTCATCGCCGGCTGGACCTCCTCCTCCTCGACCTCGAGCCTGCCGGTCACGTGTAGCTCCGCCCGTCCCAGCTTCATGCCCGCGATCCCAAAGAACTCGACGTCGCTCTGGCCGCTCCCCAAACCCTTGGCCTCGTCGCCCGTGGCAAGCCCGACGTCGGCCCCCAGGGTGACGGCCACCTTGTCCACGTCGGGCCTGAGCGCATAGTGCAGCCCCAGCTCCACGTCGCCCGGCCCGCGGTTGCACGATCCGTTGCCGCGGACGGAGAGGTAGCTCGCCTCGACCTCGGCTTCGATCCGGTCGGTGATCCCGTACTCGATCAGGACGGGCACGCCCCAGCTCCCCGCGGGCTTCCGGTAGTCGAAGGCCGAGCTGAACTCGATCTCGCCCTTGAGCTGGACGCAACTCGGCTCCGCCGTCAGGAACTCCTCGATCAGCGCCCGCTTCTCTCTCTTCTCCTCGGCCGCGGCGATGGGAGCGAAGGACGCGACTCCGACCACACACAGGAAGACGCCACGCCAGTTCATCCAACCCCCCCGGTCTGCCGCGACAACTGACCGTCCCCGCAGCGTTCACTCCGTGTCCCGGCGTCCACCCGCGCCCCTTCGGGCGCAGCCGTTACCCAGGGAGCCAATGCGCTGGGTTCTCCCTGCACGCCGCGATTTCTCCCATTGGTGGTGAAACGCGGTGTTCGATGTCTACCCCCGCCGCCGCGAGCTCCGCCACACCGTTTCGACGATCGCCTCGCACCTCCATCCCTCCTGCACCACACGCTCCCTCTGCGTCTCACCGCGGAAGAGGAACAGCGATCTCGTGTCTCAATAGACCGTAGTCACCTTGACAAACAGCGTGTTTCCCTGCTCGGAGTGCTGGCCGAACGCCGCAGTGCCGCGCTGGTAGGCAATCTGAATCGTGCCGAACGGCGGCCGGTAACGATAAACAAAAATCGCCTGCAGGTTCTTGCGGTCGATAGCAGAGTTGGTCTGGAAAAAGACGCGCAGATAAAGGTCCTTCGTGAAGAACTCGCTCGCTCGGATGACATGAATCCAGGTCGATGTCTGTTCGGGATCGGGATCTTGGGTCAGACGTTGCAGGTCATACTCCGCGGAAAGCCGAGGCGTGATCTTGTGGGAGACTCCAGCGCTCCACAACCGATAGAGGGCATCAAAATTCCTGCCGAACTCGAACTCACCGCGCACGGACTGATATGCCCGGGTGTTGTAGCCGAGCTCGAAACCGGTCTGCCGATTCCGGAAATCTCTTTCAAAACGTTTGAACTCCTCCGTGTGCTTGACCTCCGCACTCCAGCGGTTGCGGAACTCCGTCTCAATGGATTCATCGATCTGCCAGCTTCGGCAATTGCCGTCCTGGGCCCAGTATATGTTGTAGTTTGAGTCGTATCCGAGTCGTTGCAGGAGTCCGCGCTGGAGCCAGATTGTCTTCTCGACCGCCGAGTCGAGTTCGCGCCTATTGTCATCGCTGATGAAGCCGATCACGTTCGCGTTGTCCGCAAACCGATCTCCCAGGTCGGTGTAGCGCACATGAACGTGTGCGGTGGGTGAATCATAGGCGGGGCGGACATAGCAGGCCCAGCTTCCCTGCTTGTAAGGTCCATGGCTTTTGACTGCCTGCGCCGTCATTCCGGTCGTCTTGCTGAAGAACACGTTTGCGTCAACGCCGACGGAGCCTTGGTTGACGCCGTCAAGGTAGCGGTTCGCGATCATGAATGAAAGGACCGAGCGAGTGAACAGGTCGTGCTGCAGCCGCCCTACGGTATAGTTGGCCTTCTTCTCCTGTTCCATAGGGGTGGATTGGGCGGACACGAAGGCCATCGTCCAGGGACCCTGCTTGCCCAGGAGTTTTCCGCCGAAGCTGATATCGGATATGCGGCGCGAATAGAAAGTCTGGATCCGCTGGCTGAAAAGTTCCTGGCCCTCCAAGAAGAACTGGCGTTTTTCGGGCAAGGAGAGTTCAAAACGGGTCAGATTCACCTGCTCTTGGTCCGCCTCGATGGTAGCGAAGTCCGGATGGAGTGTGCCGTGGGCGGAGAGTTGGGGGGTAATTGCGTAGCCCACGTCGAGCCCGACGTCCGAGTCGACCGAGGCGTCTTGTTGAGCACGTGTGAGTGCGTACGGGATGATCTCGTGGCGCTTGGCTGTCGGTGGGAGGATCAGATCGGTCATCATGCCCGCTTGAGAGACCCGCGCCTGGTTGTCCAGAGGGCCCGCCCAGCAGCTGATTTCGAGGGAACGGCGGCGGCTGCGGATGAAATTGATCCCCCAGGACTGGTGATCCCCCGCGGCGTACTTGATCGAGGTTAACGGGATCGCAAACTCGGCCGTCCAGCCGAAGTCTGTGCGGCGCGAGGCGCATGTCCACGGGGCATCCCAGGTCGCGCTTGTGTTCCGGCCGTCATCGGTAATGCGCCCGTCCGCCTGGGTGCCGAGGGCGTTGGTCATGAAGTAGTAGGCCGTCTGGCGATCGTGATATGTGTCCAACAGGAGGTACACCGCATCGTCACCCAGCAGTTCAGCATCCCGTTGCGTGAGCTGTGCGGTCGCTGGCTCCGGATCCCAGGCACGTAAGGCCACATAGATGTGGCTGCTGTCGTACAACACCAGTGCCTCGGTCTTAAAGGTGGATGGCTCGCCGCGTCGCGGCTCATACTGCATGAAATTGCCGGCCTTGGCGGCGGCTTGCCATTCTTGGTCGCCGACGCTGCCATCGATGATCGGTGCTTTGTCCGTCCTGACGGCCTTTAGCTGAAAAGTGCCGGCTTCGGCCCTCACCAGCGGATACCCACACAATACCCAGACCAAGCCCAAAATGGTGTACGCGGTGGGATTCACGCGATGAAATCGCATGGCCTCTCCAGGCGAACGGATAGGAGTTGCGTTCGCGCGCCTGCGAGCCTAGCCTCCTTTGCCACCAATGCTCAAGGGGTTTCTCCCGCCGCCCGGACCCGCCACAACGTGCCTCTCACCCCCCGTTCCCCGAGCCGCGTCTTGAAACCGACCGGCTTGCCCGCGCGCGGCAGCCTACCGGTCTCGCACTTACCCCACCGCCACCCCCGCCCACGGTCCTGCGCGCGCGTCCACTAAGTCCTCCTTCCTGAGCAGCCGCACCTCCGTGTGGTTGAGAACCCACCACGAAGGTACAAGCTGCTCGGCGTTCGGAGGACTTCTTCGTTGGCGTTCAGGGGACTTCTACACCCGGCGCTGACATCCACCAAGGCCGCTTCCCCGTGTGCGCGACAACGCGCTACGATGCAGCCTGCGGCGGCGCGGTGGAGACCGCCCGCCCGCGCCGCGGCGGCGACCCCCAGGCCCTGGGCCACCGGCAGTACCACGCGACCGCGAACCCAGACCCGGGACGCCCGGGTCTGGTGACACAGCTTCTCCAGCCGGCGCTTCCGTGGCCGGTCGAGCCCCAACCGTGCGAACATCGTGAGACCTCCTTGTCTCTTGGCGTTGTTGCGACGACCTCAACCAAGAGACACAAGGCAGGTCTTACGACTTTCAACAGCCCAGGTGTCGGCGCCGTTGCCGAATCAGGCGAAGCCATCTAAATTTGGGGGCTCGGGCGGTGGAGCAGATCATTATTGAGCAACGCACAAGGAACGCAACGAGCGCCCCGCGTCGGGACCGCGAGAATAGCTGCCCGGGTGGCCCTGCTGTCGTTGCGTTCTTTACGCGGTCGTCAATAACCACACAGCCACGCAGACACCGAACACCACGGAGCAACACCCCGTGCCTATGCGTTTCTGCGGTCTGCTTGACCTGCATTCAAGAACGATTTGACCTCGTCACGCTGCACAGGCGAGATGGCGCCCGACCTCAGCCACTCGTCCAGCAACTCCGGCAGCACGGCGACCGCGTGCAGTTGATAGCCCGCCTCGGCCAGCATCGGCCCGGCTCCCTGTCCACGATCGATCAGGACCACGATATCGCGCACCCTGAGCTGGGCTTCCTCCAGCTTCCGGATCGCCTCGATCTTGGAGTCGCCGGTCGTGGCCAGATCGTCGATCACGACGATGGTCTCCCCGGGCGCGTGATCGCCTTCGATCACCGCTTTCGTGCCGTAGTCCTTTGCCTCACGACGCGCATAGATCAAGGGGCGATTCATCTCCAGCGCAATTGACGTCGCGATGGGCAGCGCGGCATACGGAATGCCGGCGATCCGGTCGAACTGCAGGTCCTTCAACGTCGCCGCATACGCCCTCGCCACCCGCGCCAGGATCGGCGGATGCGACACCAGCCGCCGCAGGTCCAGGTAGATCGGCGACAGGATGCCGGACCTGAGTCTGAACTCCCCGAAGCGGACGCACTGCGACGTGATGAGGTCCCGGGCAAGCTGGGCACACCGGGAACGCGGAGCCCGCGATGTGGAAAGCGCTGCGCGCGCCGCATTGATCTCGTCTCGAATCCTCTTCGCTTCCGCCCGGGGGTCGCCCGCCTTCGAGATCGCGCGCGAGACGTTGATGAGCATGCCGAGGCCGTCGGGCCGCAGACCGGCCTCCAGCGACGCCTGCAGATCGCCGCCCTGCGCCCCGATGCCGGGCACGAGGAACCAGAGTCCCGGCGCGGCGGTCCGCACGCGCGCCAGGGCCTCCGGGTCGGTCGCGCCGACGACGAGACCGACATTGCCGTGGTCATTCCATTCCTGCGCGTGCCGCGCCACCGCTTCGAACAGGCTCACATCGTCCACGCGCAGCGCCTGGAACTCGTCCGCCCCGGGATTCGAGGTCTTGCACAGCACGAACGCGCCGCGTTCCGACCGGGACAGGAAGGGCATCAGCGCCTCACCGCCAAGATACGGGTTCAGCGTGATCGCCTGCGCGCCGAGTCGATCGAACGCGGCTGTGGCGTACGCCTCCGCCGTATCGGCGATGTCGCCACGCTTCGCATCGAGGATCACCGGAATGCCGCCGGGCACGCGCGCGATGACGTCGCGCAGCACGGTCATGCCGTCCGCGCCCAGCGCCTCGAAGAACGCGCTGTTCGGCTTGAAGGCGCAGGCGTATTCGGCCGTCGCATCGACCAGGCGAAGGCACTCCGCGCGTACCGTGACCGGGTCGGTGCCGCGCGGGTCGATCCCCACGCACAACAGCGAATCGGCCTGCCTCGCCCTGCGTTCCAACGCCTCGAAGAAGCTCATCGTTGCTCCCCGATCGAAGCTGGTTCCCCTTGCCTGCGCCACGAATACGGAAAGGCGCCGCGCATCACGCGCGGCGTCCTGCGCCGTCCCCGGCGCCGGGGCGGAACCCCGGACCGGGCCGCCCGCTGCGGGGCGCTCACCGCAGAATGGCCGTGCGCAGGGTCACGGCCGTGGCGCCCTGCCGCAAGCGCGCGAAATAGACGCCCGGCTCGAGCGCCACGCCGTGATCGTCCAGCGGCTCCCAGTCCAGCGTGCCCCGGCCAGCCGGCGCGCCGAGCAGGCGCACCGAGCGACGCGTGCGCCCGGCGAGGTCCAGCAGCTCCAGCGCCACGTCGCCCGCCCGCGGCAGCACCCAGGCGACGTGCTGCCGCCCGCCCCACGGGTTGGGCGCGAGGCTTAGGTGCAGGGGCGGCCCGGGCGGCTCCGGAGGCACCCCGGTGTCGGGCGGGGCGAAGAGGTCGGCCATCACGCGCCCTGTCGCCCACGGCATGCTGAACCCGAGCACCTCGCCCACGGTGGGCGCGAGGTCCGTGAGCGAGTGCGGTCCCGCACACAGGCGCTTCGCGGCGAAGTCGGGGCCGAGGGCGAGCAGCATGATGGTGCGGCAGCCCGCGCAGCCGTCGCCGTGCCCCGCGAAGCCGCCGTGCGCGTCGTCGTGCCGGCCGTGGTCGTTGGTGACGAACACGTCCGTGCGGCCGGCGTAGAAGGTGTCGGCCTGAAGCCAGGTCCACAGGTTGCCCACGATGCCGTCCGCGGTGGCGACGGCAGCCGTATACTGTGCCCACGATCCGCTGTGGCCCGCGCCGTCCACGCCCGCCAGGTAGAGGTAGACCAGACGCGGGTCGTACTGCGGCACCACGCTCAGGAACTCGCTCCAGACGTCGGTGTCGCCGCTCCCGGCCATGTGCGTGTGCGGCCACACCGAGGGGCCATAGGCGGGGTCATAGCTCTGGCGCCAGAGGCCGTTCACCCACTTGATGAAGTAGACGCAGTCGGTGGCCGGGCGGCCGAGCTGCTTGCGGTACGCCTCGAAGAAGGTGGGTGCGAGCGCGTACTGGGTCGCCTCGCCGTCCAGCACCGTGTCGCGCGAACCGAACCAGCCCCCCATCCACGAGGCCGGGATCGCGGCCTTGGTCCAGGTGTCCCCGTCGTTCAGGAAGGGCTCGACGCGGGTGCCGAGCGAGCACAGCGCCGCCATGCGGGGCGTGAAGCTCCCGGAGGGGTCGCCCAGGCTCTCCGAGTAGCGCAGGCCGTCGATCACCACCACGACGGCGCGGTCGGCGCGCGCCGCGCACGCCGGGCACGCCGCGCCGGACGCGGCGGCGAGCACGAGGACGGCGGCGAGCACGCGACCCACCAGGACACCCCCACCCCGGCGCGGGCCAGGATCAGAGAGCGGACGACGGCGCCAACCGCGCGCCACGCTAGGCCGCGCCCGGGCGGCTGTCAACGCGACCCAGCACGAAGGCCCGGCGTCGCCGCCGGGCCTCCGCGTGAAGCGATCTTCGTCAGCAGGACTACTTGTAGATCGTCTTGATCTGGCCCCAGCTCGTGCCCTTGGTGGGTGTCGGGCAGGGGTTCGGATCGCACACGGTCCAGTCGCCGAAGTACGCGCCGCCATACGACGCGCACTGCGCCGCGGAGACGACGATGCAGCCGCCCGTGGGAAGCGGGGGCAAGCAGCACGCGCCGACCGGGCCGCCATAGCAGTCCGGGTTCCGCG
>Ga0315277_10007416_pt1 | contig 14231 bp, 10 predicted proteins | sample YL17G05_15_MG_FD_203695 | JGI IMG/M metagenome (GOLD analysis project Ga0315277, IMG submission 203695) | Sediment microbial communities from Yellowstone Lake, YNP, Wyoming, USA - YL17G05_15 | ecosystem: Environmental > Aquatic > Freshwater > Lake > Sediment | place: USA: Wyoming | collected... | reverse complement strand
CTGTGTTCCCGCGGACTTCGTGATCGTATTGCCGGATGACCCAGTCCCTGCTGCATATGTTGGGTGAGGCCAGGAGCTTGATGAGTTCCTTGTCGTACCGCTCCTTGACTTTCGGGATCTTCTCGCCCTTCATCCTCCTCGATTTCTCCGCGCTACAAGGCCTGCAGTAGACTGGCCCCGCGGTCAGGAACTCCAGCTCGAGGTCGAAGACTTTCTCGCTTTGGAAATAGAGTTTCACGGATTTCTCGCGGGTGACCTTGCCGACAGGGGTCGCCGGGACGTCCCAGAGCTTGAAGACATGGAGGACCTCATCGACATTCCCCGGTGACACTGAGAGCATCATCCGCTCCTGCGATTCGGATACCCAGATCTCCCAAGGCGCGAGTCCTGCCTCCTTGAGCGGGACCTTGGACAGGTCGACCTCGGCGCCACATCCGCCCGCAAGCGCTATCTCGCCGACCACGCAGGAGAGACCCCCTCCGCCGAGGTCCTTCATGCCGTTCACGAGCCCCTTCTCATTGGCCTCGAGAACCGCGTGGATTACTGGCTCCTTCATGATCGGATCGCCTAGCTGGACAGCCCCTCTTGATTCGGTCTCGCTCTCCTTGGTCAGGACAGCCGATGCGAAAGTGACTCCGTGGATACCATCTCTTCCAGTTCTTCCACCGACGAGGACAAGGACGTCTCCGGCTCCCCGGACGGCGTTCTTTCGGATGTTCTTCTTCTCTCCGATGCCGACGCAGCCCACATTGACCAGGCAGTTTCCCACGTAGCTCTCGTCGAACCAGACGCCCCCGGAGACGGTCGGCAGGCCGACCCTGTTCCCGTAGTCTCGGATGCCCGCGACAATTCCGCCGAACAAGTACTTCGGGTGTTTGATCCCACGGGGAAGCTTCTCGAACGGATAGTCGAGCGGCCCGAAGAACAAAGGATCGACCAAAGCGATCGGCTGAGCTCCCATGCAGAGAACGTCTCTTATTATGCCGCCAATGCCAGTTGCGGCTCCGCCGTAGGGCTCCACCGCGCTCGGATGGTTGTGGCTCTCTATCCTGAGCGCGTACGCATGGTCTTTGTCGAATTCCATCACGCCGGCGTCACCACGGTCGATGACCTGACGCGTGTTGATGCCAAACACATACTGTTTGAGATAGATCTTGGAACTCTTGTAGCAGCAATGCTCGCTCCAGGCTTGGCCGAGCGACTGGAGCTCCACGTCAGTTGGGTTCCTTCCCTTCTCGCGGAAGAAGTCTCGGATACGGCGCATTTCCTCTAGCGAGAGGACAGTGCCGCTCTCATTGCTAAGCTCGACCAACTGATCGTCGGTCGCGGCCGAGAGATTGATCTCGACGAGCTCGAAAGGGACCTCCCGGGGAATGTACAACTTGTCGGTCGACATCCGGATCCCTCACTTGATCTTGATAGAATAGTTGTGTATCACGGGGTTGGCGAGCAGCTTCCTGCACATGTCGTCAACTTTCTTCTCAACATCTCCGCTGTCTCCCTCCAGGTGGATGTCGAAGACCTTGACGGTCTTCACATCCTTCACTCCCTCGAATCCGAGTAGTTCGAGCGCCTTTAGAGTGTTCTTCCCCTCAGGGTCAGCCACCCCCTTCTTCAGCTCGACCCTGACCTCTGCGATAGCCATCCCGTGGTCACCTGTCTGGGAGATTGCGCAAGCGAATACTTAGCTTTTGAGTTTTTTCTAGAATCAGCTGAGCATCTTCCTGCCGAAGGCCAAGTACCCCGTATGACCGAGCATGTCGAAGCTAGGCCTCACACCACCCTCGTGCACAACCATCTCTCTCTGCAGTGTCTCGAACGCCACGACCTCGGCAAACCCGGCTTCGCGCATCTTCCTGACAGCGTCTTCGAGCTGGTTCATGTTCGGAACATAGCAGCAGAAATGTCCGCCAGCTTTCAGTGCCTTTGTCGCGTTCTCAACCGCATCCCATGGATTTGGGATGTCGATCACCACCGCATCGACGTTCTGCTCCAGCTGTGCCTTGCAGACGTCGTCAATCTTGAGGTGCCAATTCGCTTCGTTGTCCGAGAGCGCGACATTGCGGCGCGCAATGTCTGCGTAGTCTGTCCTGGTCTCGTATGAATAGACCTTCCCGGATGGACTCACCGCTTTCAGAAGCACGATTGTGAGCGCCCCCGAACCGACCCCTCCTTCAATGACGCGGCTGCCACTGCTCAGATCGAGATGCATGGGGATCAGGAAGCTGTCTTTGGGGATCATGATCTGGGCGCGACGCTCGATGATACTGAGCAGGTCTTTTGTGCTCGGTTTCAGGATGATGAAGTCGCGACCTCCGATCCTCATCTTGTCGCCGAAGTTGGCATCGCAGAGGGCGGCACCGTCGACGACCCCTAGGCCCCCTACCTCCAACATCTGTTTTGCAGCCTTCACAACGAACTTCTTTCCATTGGAGTCAACCAGAAGCAGCCTCGTACCTTCGGGGATCATCGCGGTCAGATGGTACTCGTGGGGCCTATAACTATCTTCCTAGGTAGGGAGCGTCCCCGAGGCAGGACCGCAGGGGCGGTCAGACATGCGCGCTTCCCATCTGTCCATAGTAATGAATTTCAATAATTATATTTAAACAATTCATTTAAAAACCGCTCGCCGATAGGAGCGTCTGAGCATATCGCCATCTCTGACTGGCTCTCATCTCGTTAAGAAAACGCTTGTCTGGCTGGACACAGGGAAGCCGACAAGAGCTAAATACGCCCTTCGCAATCCAGCTACCTGTCCCGCAGGGGGGCTTGGTAGAGGGATCCTGTCTAGCCTTTTGAATCACAGACAGAATTGGTCCTCAATCTACCGTGCCGTATCCAAGAACGATCATGTGCTAGGGAGGGAACACAAGTGAGCAAGGGTTTGAAAGCCGACCTCAAGAAATGTACTGGCTGTCAGCTGTGCGCTCTGGTCTGCTCAGCGACGCATGTGGGCAAGTTCGATCCGACCCAATCCCGCATCAACGTCGAGGACCATTTCCCGGAGCCTGGAGAGTACACGCTGAACTACTGCGTCCATTGCGACGAGCACCCGTGCCTCGAGGCGTGCCCGGCGGAGGCCATCAAACTGGACGAGGGCCTCGGGATATATGTCGTTGACAAGGATTCCTGCACTGCATGCGGAGCTTGTGTCGAGGCCTGCCCGTACCACGGCTGCTGGCTCGACGAATCGGGAACATATTCGATCAAGTGCGACCTCTGCGGCGGAACGCCACAGTGCGTCGAGATCTGCCCGAAGGGCGTTCTGAAGAGGTGAATAGATGGGCGATGGATATCAAGGCAAGATACTTAGAGTCGACCTGACGAACGAGAAGATCACGACTGAGCCCCTCAACAAGGAGTGGGCGAAGCAGTTCATCGGTGGCAAGGGCCTTGGGGCTAGATACCTTTTCGAGGAGCTCAAGCCAGGCACTGACCCGCTCTCGCCAGACAACATCCTGTCGATATGGACTGGTCCCCTCGTAGGAACACTGACCCCTCTGACAGGCAGGTACGTCCTGGTCACGAAGTCACCTCTCACTGGCACATTCCTCGACAGCTACGCTGGTGGGTTCTTCGGCTCTGAGCTGAAGTACACCGGGTTCGACGGCGTCATCATCAAGGGAAAGGCAAAGAAACTGTCATACCTGTGGATCAACGACGGCAAGGCGGAGATCCGCGATGCGAAGAACCTCGCGGGCAAGGACACCTTCAAGACGGAGGAGCTCGTCCGCAAGGAGACGGGCCACAAGTTCACGCGCGTCGCTTCTATCGGCCCCGCAGGCGAGAAGCTGGGGCTCATCTCCAGCGTCACGAGCGACATCACTAGAAATGCGGCCAGAGGCGGCACCGGTGCGGTCTTCGGTTCTAAGAACCTGAAGGCCGTCGCCGTGAAGGGCAGCATGGGCGTCGAGGTGCAGAACATCGAGGAGTTCACCAAGATGGCCAAAGAGATGGTCCTCAAGGATGTCGTTGAGAACCCCGACCACGCGGGGATGATAACTGACGGCACGCCGATCCTGGTCGCCATGAGCAACGACGCGGGCATCCTGCCTACGAAGCATTGGCGCACCGGAGTGTTCGAGGGCTCCAAAGGCATCGATTCCGAGGCAGTCAAGTCCAGGGTCCTTGTGAGGAAGAAGGCCTGCTTCGACTGCGCAATCGCATGCGGCAGCTACTCCAAAGTCAATTCGGGCATCTTCAAGGGCGCTGCGACTGAAGGACCCGAGTACGAGACACTCGGACTGTGCGGCTCCAACTGTGGCATTGGCAATGTGGAGGCCGTTGTGAAGTTCGTCGAGGACTGCGACAGGCTCGGACTCGACTCGATATCAGCTGGCAACGTCGTCGCGCTCGCGATGGACCTTTACGAGAAGGGCGTGCTCACGAAGAAAGACACGGGCGGGCTGGATCTCAAGTTCGGCAACGAGGGAGCCTATGCCAAGATGCCCTCAATGATCGCCAACAGGCAGGCCATCGGCAACGTACTTGCGGACGGTGCCAAGCGGGCCGCGAAGAAGATAGGCAAGGGCGCGGAGAAGCTCACGGTCGAGGTCAAGGGCATGGAATATCCTGCATACGACCCAAGAGGAACGATTGGCATGGCGCTCGCCTACGCGACATCTGACAGGGGAGCGTGCCATCTCAGGGCCTGGCCAGTGGCAGCTGACGCGTACGGCAGCCAGGATCCGTGGAGCCCCGAGGGCAAGGCGGCGATATGCGTCGAGGACCAGACGAGGACCAGCGTGAAGTGGAGCTTCATCTTCTGTGACTTCTACAGCGTGAACTTCCCGAACATGGCGAAGTACTACAGCGCTGTGACCGGAGTGCAGTCGAGCGAGGAGCACCTGCGAAAGGTCGGGAGAAGGATCTGGAACCTCACCAGGGCATTCAATGTCAGAGAGGGTTTCACGCGGAAGGACGACACGATGCCAGAGCGCATGGAGAAGGAGCCACTTCCGGACGGCAAGCCGAAGGGTCATGTTGTCCCGAGAGCAGACTTCGAGAAGATGCTCAGCGAGTACTACAAGCTCTGGGGATGGGACGATCAGGGAAGGCCGACCAAGAAGGCGCTCGATGAGGCGGGTTTGGGAGACATCGTCAAAAAGCTGACCTATCTGAAGTAGACTTGACCGATGGGCAGATGTGGCTAGCGATGTACACGCCGTGAAGTCAGTCTCATCACAAGAGCGCCCGCGATGTCGAGACTCCAAAAGGAAGGCGACGGTTCCCGATAATATGGGTGCTTTGCCATAAAAATCCTCTCTTTCGAGTCCTTTTCACTATTGTTTTTGTTATTTTCGAATGTTTGACGATTGGCGTACTTTATTTGAGAAGTCTTCAACTTTATGCCATGTTTTTGTGAAGAATATTCGTAAACTTGGACTGGAAATTGCACAATGCCAACCTAGAAATACCCCAGCTGGCGAGGTTATAAATGGAATGAGCAACTTATAGCTGAATTGCCGGAGTGAGTCGGCCTGACTCAGGCACGCCGCATCTGTTGGCGCGGGATGGCGCGGGCGTGCAAACTCAGGAGGATGCACTGATGAGCTCTGCGAAGAAGAAGTTCGGGTTGGTCTTCCACCCCGACATGTGTAATGGTTGCCTCGAGTGCGAGAAAGCCTGTATCAAGGCACATCCATCGAGTGTTGCCGCTGGAAGACCGCGGATCAAAGTGACAAAGGATGGGAGCAAGCACAAGGCGGTGATGTGTGTTCACTGCGAGACGTGCGAGCCGAGCGAGTTGTGCCCATCAGCGCTGCTCGAGTTCCACAGTGAGGGAAAATACTGGACTCTTGACGAGCACAGGTGCTTCGCATGCATGTCATGTATCCCTAGGTGTCCATACGAAGGTGTTCTCTTCGAGGGCGCCTTTGGCGTCGAGACCGCATATACGTGCGACCTCTGTGCTGGCGATCCCGCCTGCATGAAGGTGTGCAAACCAGGTGCATTGACTCTCGATAAGTCTCGGGAGGAGTGAGGGATGAGTGAGATGACTGAGAACGAGTCGGTTGCGGAGCCAGTGAAACAGACCAAACCGACCGATGAGCAGGACAAGGCCAGGACGACGACTGAGGAGTTCCCGCTTCCGGACTGGATCCCTGAGTGGGCTAGGGACGCACCTAAGATAGTCGTGAGAGCTCCTGGACCCAAGAGCAAGGAGATAATCAAGATCGACAGGGACTACGTCTCCTATGCCTACGACAGATGCTTCACGTTCACTATTGATAGGGCGGCTGGTGTTGCAGTCATGGACGCAGACGGCAACGTGTTGCTGGACTTTTCGTCTGGCATCGCAGTTCAGAACGCTGGCTGGACGCATTACAAGGTCACCAAGGCCATACAGGAGCAGGCCTCCAAGCTGATACACAGCATGGCTAACGACGCATACTTCGACAAGGAAGCGCACTTCGCGAAGCTGCTGTCCGATATCTCTCCTGGCAAGGCTTTGAGGGGGACCTTCTTCGGGAACAGTGGCGCGGAGGCGGTCGAGGCTGCGCTGAAGCTCTCGAGATACTACACGAGGAGAAGCGAGCATTTGGCCTTCTTCGGATCGTACCACGGCAGGATCGGTGCAGGCCTGGCTCTAACAAGCAAGCTGAAGCTGAGATACAGCTACGGACCGATGTCACCAGGGATCATATTCACGCCATTTGCATACTGCTACAGATGTTCGTTCAAGCAGACATACCCGGAGTGCGGGATGTATTGCGTCGACTACATCGAGAACCAGGTGCTCAGCATGGGCGGCCCGACCGGCCAGATAGCCTCCGTGTTCGTCGAGCCGATCCAGGGAGAGGGCGGATATGTCGTCCCTCCGAAGGAGTTCCTGCCGAGACTCAGGAAGCTATGCGACAACCAGAATGCGTTGCTTGTATTCGACGAGGTCCAGACAGGCTTTGGACGGACAGGCAAAATGTTCGCTTGCGAGCACTTTGACACGATACCGGACATCCTCATCATGGGCAAAGCGCTCGGTGGCGGCGTGCCGCTCGGCGCGATCATTGCGAAGCACGATATCATGAGGAAGTGGAGACCGGGGTCCCACTCATCCACATTCGGCGGTAACGCGATTACCATGGCCGCGGGTCTCGCGCACGTGCAGGCGATTATTGAGGAGAACCTAACTGACAGAGCTGCGAAGCTCGGTGAATACGCTGTGAAACTGCTCAAGGAGATGCAGCAGCGCAGGGAGATCATCGGCGATGTCCGTGGCAGAGGTTTGATGATCGGCGTCGAGCTTGTCAAGAACCAATACACCAAGGAACCGCATGAGGCTACCAACATCCAGGGCAAGTGCTGGAGGGCCGGCCTTATGACGATAACATCAGGCTTCTTCGGCAACGTTTTCAGGATAGCCCCGCCGCTATGCATATCGAAGGGGCTTCTCGAGAGAGGCATGGATATATTCGAGCAGGCCCTGAAGGACGAGGAAGAGTTCCTCAAGCTAGGGACTTCAGCTCCGCCTGGACAGCTGGGCGGTCACGCGTGAGCTGTGAGACACCCTCTTTCGAGACACCTCGGTGGACAGCAGGTTCTCTATCTCTTGCGCAGCTTCGGGTTGAGGATCTCATCGAGAACGTCACCTATCAGGTAAAATGACATTATCAGGATGACGATGCAGGCCCCTGGCGCAAGGATGTCCCACCACGCATAGCTGCTGAATGCCCCTTTGTCATAGGCGTTCTCGAGCATCGTGCCCCAGCTGATGATGGTCGGGTCCCCGAGCCCAAAGAAATCCAGGAACGACTCGGAGAATATCGAGTTCGCAATCAGCAATATCGTGTTCGCGAAGATGAGGGGGAATACGTTAGGGAGGATGTGCTTCGATATTATGTGTCTGCTCCCCGACCCGATCGCCCTCGCCCGCTCGACGAAGATCTTCTCCTTCACTGACAGCACCTGTGACCTGACGATTCTTGCCGTTGAAGGCCAAGATGTTATGCCAATGACTATGATGACGTTCGTGAAGGACTGCCCCAGGAGCATGGCAAAGACAATCATCAGGGGAAACCACGGGATGACCAGGAAGAAATCTGTGAACCGCATCAGGATCTCGTCTGGGAGTTTGCCGTAGTAACCTGAGAATAGCCCGATCACGGACCCGAGCACAATCGAGATCACCGACGCTGCAAGCCCGACTATGAGGCTTGCGCGCGTGCCGTATATCGTCAGGCTGTAGACGTCCTTTCCGAAGTAGTCGGCTCCGAACAGGAACTCCTTGGACGGCGGGTGATACCTGTTCTCGTCCTTTGCCCATGCGAGTATGGAGTTCGGGTTATCGTGAGTCACCAAGAGGGGGGCGAATATCGCGATCACCACGAAGAAGAGGAGGATCCCGATACCGACGACACCCAAGGGATTCTTGAAGACCTGTTTGGTGACCTTCAAAGTACGGAGGGCGGTGAGCCTCAGTTTCTCACGCAGAACATGGGCATCTACGTAGGCTTTGCACAGGTTGATCCCGCTCAACCCAAATGAGACAGCGCTGACAACGAGTATCTGCAAGAACGCTCCTGAATCTCGTTGGGCATCCAGCCCGAGAATCATCGGCAACGAGAGCACCGCGATGGGTATGAGGGATGTAAGGATGCTCAGGATCCTATCTCGCCTGCCGCCTTCTCCCGCCAACGACAGAGATATCATTGCCATGCTCGTCCCGACGACCGATGCTGGATAGAGCCAGTTGGCCGATCCCAGGTTGAGCATTTCCCAGGAGTCAAGATAGATCACCGCGAAGACTGTCAGAGAGACCAGGTATCCCAACATGCTGAGATACGACGCGTATGTTCCTTCGAGAAGCCAGCCTACGACGCCAGCTGATTTCATCTGAGCGCCACTCTCACTCTGAAGTCCCGAAAGGCGAGTGGCGTTCGGCGCGGAGAGCCTCCAGGCTGCCAGCGCGGACACCACCACGCCGCCGACGACCGGGGCAATCCATCTGAGTTCGATGAAGTAGAAACGAGGAGAACGAGTGACCAGGGCGGCGACCAGAAGAAGGACGCCAATTGAAACGCCTGACCATTTCGCCAGCTTGCCAATTGCGAGGCTGTTGTAGAGGGTGTCGAGTTTGATGCCGCTTACGATGATTGCGACGCCGCCCCAGAAGTATGCGGCCAATAGATAGTCAGCAGTGGCCGACATAGAGAGCGTGACGAAGAGCGGGAACGACAGCAGGACCGGAGGTACGAACGCAGCGATTACGCTGATCGACTTGTCTCGCCTGCTCCCCGTGCCTCCAAGAGCAACCGAGACCATCACTAAGCTTATGCCGAGAACGGAAACAGGATAAAGCCAGGAATGAGAACCCAGGCTCAGGACATGGGAGGCGTCCAGCTGCTGCACGATCAACACGACTAGCGGCACCACGAGTCCCGCAACGGAAAGATAGAACGGCACTCTGAACCTGCTCACTTTGCGGGATCTTATCAGGGTCCGCACGATCACGAGAGATGCCAAAAGACCCATGACCAGAGGCAGGACCCAGCTCATCTCAACCCCGAACGAGCGCTCGCCTGTGTAGTACCCCAGGAAAGAGCGCCATGGTAGATTCACCTCGATGGTTATTGTCAGTGGGATCTTGGACGAGTAGGCGACGATGCCTGCCAAGATGAGGCCGATTACGCCCAAGTATCTCCCTAGTCTCCTTGCCAGGAGCGTCATCTCCTCTGGGCGGCTATCGGATGGGTAATAGAACTCCCGTGTGCCATTTCTGCCAGACATGCCCACGGAGTCGTTCAAATCTTCACCCTCGGATCCAATTTGAAGAGGGTCATATCCGCTATGAAGTTGGCAACTATGACAGCGATTGCCTCTAGCATGAAAACCGCCTGAAGGACCGGATAGTCATAACCTCTTACAGCCTTCCACGTCATGTACCCCAGCCCTTGATAACCAAAGATGACCTCGATCATGATCGAGCCGCTCATTATCCAGCCAACATTCATGGCGACCACGGTCACCACTGGTAGCATTGCATTCGGCATCGCATGCTTTTTGAGCACGTCCTTGCTCTTGTTGCCCTTTGCAATGGCAGTTACCATGTACTCCTCGGTCATGACGTCTATCAGCGAGCTCCTCGTGATTATGGAGAATGTGGCGATTGTTTCGATCACCAGCGCACCGAGAGGTAAGAGCGTGTGAAATGCTCTGTCTCCGATTTTGCCGAGGATGTCGTAGGATTCGTAGTCAAAGCCATAGGCTCCGCTTATGGGCCACTCGGGAACGTATCTCCCCACGACAGCGACCATGATGAGAGCAAACAGAAAGGTCGGCATGCAGTAGAAAACAAGGAAGAAGGCGCTTCCTATCCGGTCTGCTGCCTTCCCCCGGTTCCATGCAGTCATCCTCCCGAGCACGATGCCAACGAATACAGATATCAAGGTCCCGATGCCGACAAGGATCAATGTGTTCAGCAAGAACGGGCCCAGGATGGAAGCCACATCCACCCCTCTTCGGAAATCGGTGCTTTGTCCGAGCTGACCTTTTGAGAGATGCTCGAGATATATCACGAACTGTTCTATCTTCGGCTTGTCCAGACCATAGTACTCTCGCAGGAGCAGGCGAGTCTCGGGCGACGCCCCTCTGGGTATGAGTATGCGGTCCATGTCGCCAGGCATGGCCCTGAACAGAATGAAATTGAAGCTCAGTATCAGGAAGACTGTCAAGATTGCATATACAATCTTGATAAGGAAATACCTGCGGAAGTCCTGTGCCATTCCTACTCACCCTGCGCCTCGAGTCTACCGCACTCTCTGATCAGAATCGCGCTTGCGTGATTCTCTCGTCTAGGGCAGTCTCACTTCCTCTTCCTTGTCTCCGCGCTTCCGCAGCATCAACACCACGATGACTGCAGCTGCAACAGCGACGCCCAGTCCTATCAACACGTAGGTGGTGATCCCGCCTCCTTCGCGCTTCAACGGCACGAGGTCGAAGTAGAGGTCATTCGCGGACCAGTAGCTCGAGAGACTTCTTGCTGGATGATCTCCCCAGTCGCCCCAGCCAGAGAAGGTGTCGTTTCTCCAGGCATAGCAGCCGTATCCATAAACAGTCGTGATGAACGCGGCATCCCGGTACGATATCTTTGAGCAATTGAATATGTATCCCTGCCTCTCGGCGTGGTTGATCGCCTGTTCGGAGGCGGAGAAATTAGCGTCATAGTCGGGGTTGGAGTACCAGTTCTCCGACCATCCGCCGATTGCCCATTTGGACTGTATGAAAAGCAGGTAGTTCGGGTCAGGATCCCCGCTCCAGTATGTTGTGGCCAGGTCGTACACACCGCCATAGACGACGGTGTTCCACATCGCTGTGTTGACGAAGTCCGGATCGATCTCTATTCCTATATTCGCCCACTCTTCCATGAGGTAGCTGACGGTGTCCCTGTCCTCGATAAGTTCCTGTTCGGCTGTAAACGTGAACTTCAGCTGCTTGCCTTCTGCAGCATACGCGTTTCCCGCACCAGCAAACCTTTTCGTCTTCTCCAAATTCCAGACATATCCGGCATCAGTAAGGATCTGGTTGGCCTTGGTGATGTTGAAGTCGTATACCTCGTCAGGACCGGGCTGCCAGCAGTAGTCACCATAGGTCGCTGGTATTATCGTAGAGCCGAGGTCCGCGTAACCCGCGAAAATGCTGTCCCTGATGTACTCCTTGTTGATCGCGTGAGCCATGGCCTGCCTGACCGCGGGATCAAACCTCAGAGTGTTGGTTGCGTTGGGACTCGCGTCCTTGTACATGGAGACAAGTACGTCGTTCGAATAGGCCGTTGTGCTCGGACCAGCGTAGTGCCCAATCTTGTCCGTCGGGTTTCTCTCGAGCCAGTCCATAAGGTTCCGGTAGTTCGGGGCGTTGAAGCCTGCAAGGTCGATGCTCCCTTTCTCTATGTCGATGAGCATCGCCGCGGGCTCCAGATAGGTCTTGATAATCAGCCTGTCGAATTGGACCTTCTTGCCGTATTCTACCTCTCCGTGATAGTTCGGATTCCGCAGCAGGATGAGTTGTTCGCCGGAAATGAACTCGCTCTTGGTCTTCTCGGTGCACATGAACGGGCCAGTCCCTATCGGGTGATAGTTGGCGTACGAGAACCCAGCATCATAGGGCGTGATCTCGGTCCATATGTGCTTCGGAAGAATCGGCATCATGAGTGCGTTCCCGAACGGGCACGGCGCCGCGTGGCCTGCCAAGTCTTTGAAGTGTATCTTAACAGTGTACTGGTCGACCTTCTCAGTATAGTTCATGAACCTTGTATACGGCTGGTAGGCCCACATGCTGTCGTAGTTGGCCCCTATTTGGTAGTTGATGGTGAAGACGACATCGTCCGCGTCGAACGGCTCGCCATCGTGCCAAGTCGCGTTCTGGGTCAAGTTATACTGCCAGACAGAGCCATAGGGTAGCTGATCAGGCACGATGTACCAGCTCGTCGCCAGATTGGGCTTGATGTTCTTGTCTTGGTCGACTGCCATCAAGTAGTCGTAGACGAGGCCGTAGAAGATGTATGCGTTGTCGTTCACGCCGATCAACGGGTTGAGGCTGTCGATTGCCTCGATCATTCCGATTATGAGCGTCGTCCTGCTTGCCGCCTCAGCGTGTCCGATCGCTGAAGGGGGCAGGCCGGTGAAGAGCAATAAGGAGGTCAACATCATGGCGACGAGACCTCTGCCGTGCCGGCGAAGAAGATCAGTCTTAGTCATTCTCTTGCTAGCCCTAGGTCCTTCAGAGTACCCTTGTCGTTGCAGTCTCCCACTTTCCTCCCGAGCAGGCCTTTTATGGCTGAGAGTCTCCTAAGCTGGTGGGGCATCGTCGCACTCCATCATAACTCTTTTCTCGTTTCATATGGGAAACTCATTTATACAGCCAATCCATTGAGCGCGACCATGGTAGAGGGCGAAGGGTCCGAGTTTCAGAGAAGAGTCATACTGGGATTCTACACATTTCTATTGATGGCTGGAATCGCTATCTATTGGATTTGGGGGATTCTCTTCGACACATGGTACCCCTTCACGAGGGGGAACATAGGCATCTACACGATCTACATCCCACTGATTCTCTTCGGAGTCATCGGTATTCTTCTGTACAAGAAGAAGAAGCCAGCCAGTGCTTGAGTCCACTACATAGCCCAGGCAAGGTAGACCGGAGTCTTCGTTGGTTTGCCGCAAACCACGCAATTGCCAGAGAAATGCTCGCCGTCGACCGGTGTGCCGAGGATGTTCCTATCGGACTTTGTTTCAATCTCGTGTCCGCAGCTTTCCTCACCGCACCAGCCTGTTCGAATCATTTTCTTTGGTAGGTTGGCCAGCGAGTCAACTGTCAGAGTGTTGGCCGTCATTTCCTTCGAGGCTCTGGCGAGCATCTCGTTGGCTATCAGAGCGAGCATGTCCCTGACTTCCTCGACAACATGCTTCCGATTCCTCAGTGACTTGTCGCCCGTGTCTCTCCTGACAAACGTGACTTTATCCTGCTCGATATCTCTCTTACCGAGCTCAAGCCTTAGTGGAACCCCTTTGAGCTCCCAGTCGTAGTACTTGACTCCAGGTCTGACATCTCTCTCATCGAGACGTGTCCTTAAGCCGCTTGACCTGAGTTCCTCGTAGAGGTCCTTGGCCGCCTTCGATACCTTTTCCGTCTCGCCCTTTGCCAGGACCGGTACAACGACGACCTGGTTTGTTGCGACATCCGGTGGAAGCACGAGGCCTTTGTCGTCACCATGGACTGCAACGACCGCGCCCACAAGTCTCTCGCTCATGCCGAAGGTTGTCTGGTGGACGTATCTGTGCTCACCCTTCTCATCTTCGTACTTGATGTCGTAGGGCTTCGAGAAGTTCTCCATGTACTGGTGGATGGAGCCGAGCTGCAGGCTTCGTCCAGACGGAAGAAGAGTGTCTATTCCGACGGTGTAATGCGCGCCTGGGAACTTGTCCCAGTCGGTCCTCTTCAGAAGCTTGTACGGCAGACACCACTTCTTTGCGAGAATGGATAGAATGTCGAAATCCTCTCTCACCTGTTTCTCCGCATCCTCGAAATCAGCATGGCAAGTGTGGGATTCGAAGAAGTGGATCTCTCTGACCCTGATGAACGCTCGCGTCTGCTTGGTCTCGTATCTGAACGTGTTCACGATCTGATAAGTCTTCAATGGCAAGTCAGCGTGAGACCTGACCCAAAGCGCGAAGATCGGATACATGGCGGTCTCGCTCGTAGGTCTGAGCAACAGCTTGACGTCCAACGGATTCAAG
>Ga0315277_10007413_pt1 | contig 14233 bp, 7 predicted proteins | sample YL17G05_15_MG_FD_203695 | JGI IMG/M metagenome (GOLD analysis project Ga0315277, IMG submission 203695) | Sediment microbial communities from Yellowstone Lake, YNP, Wyoming, USA - YL17G05_15 | ecosystem: Environmental > Aquatic > Freshwater > Lake > Sediment | place: USA: Wyoming | collected... | reverse complement strand
CCAAGGTTAACGGTGAGGCGATCTACGGAGCGACCCCGCACATCGGACGTCGGACGACCATCTGGATTTCCGATGCGCCGCGGTATATAAAAAGGTCAAGAGTGAAGCAATCTAACCGGTGTTTGCTTTAACTCGGGGACTCTTCAAGAGAAAGGAATGTCATCATGCTCAGCACCAAGGTCGAAAACGCGCTCAACGGTCAGGTCAATCACGAGTTCAACAACGCTTATATCTATCTGGCCATTGCGGCCTGGTTTGCCGAAAGGAACCTTCCTGGTTTCGCGCATTGGATGCGGATCCAGCATTCCGAAGAAATGGATCATGCTCAGAAGCTGTTTGCGTTCATTCTCGATCGGGGTGGAAAGATAAGCCTCGACAGGATTGAAAGACCGGCCAGCGCTTTCAGCACGCCGAAGGACGTGTTTGTGTCAGCGCTGAAGCTGGAGCAAGCGACCACAGAAAGTGTCAACCGCCTCTATGCCCTGGCCGCGGAGGAAAACGATTTTGCCACGCAGAGCCATCTCAAATGGTACGTGGACGAACAAGTGGAGGAAGAAAAGAATGTCAGCGGTATTTTGGCAATGCTTGAGATGGCCGGCGACAGCAGAGGCACGTTACTGATGCTGGACCACCAACTGGGGAAAAGGATCAAGGTTTAGGCGTCCAACGTTCGATGCGCGGGTGGAAACGAGCTCCGAGCGGGCTCTTGCACAGGCTCCTCCCTTCAAAGCCTGCATATGCTCTCCCGATAAGTTGCGCGCGCTACTGCGGGCAGAGAGAAAGCACAGGCTGGGCAACGTCAGAAGAGTCCGGAACAATGTCGAGAGCAGGCCTCCCACCACCACGGTTGCCAGCGGGCGCTGGACGCCGGAGCACAGAGACAACGCGCGGCACTACGTTGTTTGCGGTCTTTGAGATCTTCGCGGTTTGCTTCCAACTACAAACCGCAGTCCCCCAAAGACCGCAAAGTAATCCAATTCACTAACGTCCCAGCTATTTCGGCTGCTCCAGGAAAAACGGAAACAAGCGGCGTATTTCTCCCGTGCCCGCTCGGCTGCCATACTCGCAGAGCTCAAATGCCTCGGCGAATTTGATCTGCTTGGCCGCTTCCTCCCCATACCATTTGGCCAGCGCCGTGCGGAGTGCCGGGTTGAGTTGCCCGCCGGCGCGCTGCTTTCTCAGCAATTCTTTTCTGGCTGCAGGATCTTTGGGAACTTGCTCCAACCGGCCGGCGTGCCAGGGCAGCCATTCATACACCTGCGAAACGTGGGCATCGAGCATGTCGATCTTCTTGTCGATCACGTCGTCGATGGAAACAGCCACGTCGGGAGAGAAGGGGTTGGGCTTCTGAAATCCATCCTGGAAATACATGAATACAGGATTCTTGCGCAGGGCCGGAGTGTCGGGGCAGACGTTGGGCACAGTTACCATATACGCGGCATCCTGGAGAAGCACTCCGGTGTAACGATGGTCCGGATGATAGTCGTTGGGACGCGGCCCCAGCACGAGGTCGGCATTCCACTTTCGAATTTCCCGGATTATCTGTTGGCGAACCGGCAGCGTAGGCAACAATTCCCCGTCATGGTTGTCGAGAGTGACATACTCGATTCCAATTCTCCTGCCCGCTTCCGCGGCTTCGGCTCTTCTCCGCATGGCCAGAGCCCCGCCTCCTTCGCTCTGGTGACCCGCGTCGCCGTTGGTCACCGCGACAAAGCGCACCTTGTGGCCGAGTGCGGCCCATTTGGCGGCCACGCCGGCCGCGCGGCCGTCGCAGTCGTCGGGGTGGGCCCCGAAGGCGATGATGTTGAGCTTTTTCTCCTGGCTGGTTGCGAAGGTAAGCATCAACCCAAGAAACAGGCCAAGCATGGCGATATATAGTGTTGGCTTCAATCCGGCTCTATGCATTGCGCTCTCCCTATGGTTTGAGATTCTCCACGACTCTTCCCATCTTTAAGTCCTGGTGGCAGTCTTTCATTAACAGGCATTTCTAACGCCGGCCGGGCTGGAGGCGCAAGCTGGAAATGCTGCGGGTGGTATTCGGTTAGTCTCCGGGGGACACCGGGTCGTTCTTTTCTGGTTGCGTGGAATGTGTCAGATATTGGGAAAAAACAGGCCACGAATCTCCCGAATTAAATGAAAGAAGCGGGCCACTAATTTAGAAAAAACGGGATTTCGTCACGATTTTTCAGTTTGTTCCAGGGGCCAAGGGACAAAGGAGCAAAGGGATAGAGGGTTCCAGATGGTGTTTTGTTCCCTTTACCCCTCGGTCCCTTTGCCCCTTTGCCCCTAAGGTTGGCGAGCGAAGCGAGCTAAGTTCACGAATTGCACCAACCGCTTGGGTGCGGCGCAGCAAATTGGCATATAGCGTGGATGCGGTTTCGCTTCTGGGAAACTTTTTCCCAATATTGAAAGCCCGAGAATTCCCGGCGAGAACGCGCACGCACTCGAAGGTCACACCATCCACCGCTGCGCCGTCATTTGATCATTATTCAGGTGGTGTTCCCTCGAAGGGCCAGCGGCGCTGATTCCAGGCTGCGATCATAAACGCCCCTGCTCCAATAACGATGCTGATGATCCCGAAAAGGATGTAGTGGAGCCCCAGCGAGAAGAATACGTAGAGGTATCCGAGCAGTGATATCATGGCAGGCAGAGGATAACCCCACATCCGGACGGGGAGGGCAATATCCGGTCTCCGTGCGCGAATCAAGAACAATGCAATGGTGTGACCGATAAACTGAATGAGGATGCGGGCAGCCATCAGCGCCAGGATTACTTCCTCGAGCTTGAAGAAGCTGGCGATGATCGCACCGCTGCCGACCAACACGAGGGACCTGTGGGGGAAATCCTTGGTGGGATGAAGCTCGCCCAGCCAGCGGAAAAAAACCCCGTCCTGGGCCGCCGCATAGGGGACTCGCGAATAGCCTAAGAGCAAGGCGAAAATTGAGGCAAAGGCAGTCACCACTATGAGGCCGGCAAGCAGATAGGCCGCCCAGGGTCCATAAACACGATTCATGAATGCCGAGCCGATGGATTCAGACGCCATTCCTTGCCTCCAGGGCACAACGCCGATGAATCCAAAGGAGAGCGCAACCTCCAGAGCAGTCACGCCCAAGATAGAATAGACAACGGCTCTTGGAATGTTCCGGCCGGGTTCCCGGATCTCCGCGCCGAGATAACACACCTGGTCATAGCCGAGAAATAGGTACAAGACGTTTGCAGTTCCCTTGCCGAGACCTTGAAGGAAATGTAGGTCGAGCCTGAAAGCGTCGGCTGGCAGATCAAATGCCAATGATGCGTTGAAATTAAGAATCCCGCTCAGGATCACCCATCCGACGGTTAGAAGCATGGTGACCCAAAGGCCCATCATTATCCTGGCGATGTCGGCGATCTTCCGGTACAGACTGAAGATCAGAAAAACGCCGACACCGGCGGCCGTCAGCTTCATATGCAATTCTGTCATTGAAGGCCAGAAGACCTTCAGATATTGGACCAAGCCGATGTTGCCGCTGGCGATTTCGAGTGGCCCCGCGAAGAGAAGTTGCCAGACGAAGAGGAACGCAAGGAGGCGACCTAGTTTTTTCGGACCGAAGCCTTCGCGCAGAAACACGTAAGTTCCACCGGTCGCGGGGAGGGCGGCACCGAGCTCTGCGACCACCAGCCCATCCGCAAGTGCGACGATGGCTCCTACGAGCCAGGCCAGATAGGAGTGTGGGCCACCCAATGTTCCCAGGATGATGGGAACGGCGATGAACGGTCCGATGCCCACCATGTTGGACATGTTGACCGTTGTGGCGTTGAGTACCCCGAGCTTGCGATGCAGAGCCGGACCGGTTCCTTCAGGCATAGGACAGCAGGCTACACTCGCCGGGTTGTATCTGCAAAATGCAAAATTCTAACTACGGCGAATCGCAAGACATTGTAACGCGCCCACCCAAGAGGAAATCAGAGCCGGGACCGTCAGGGAGGGGGCTGATCTCGCAATACAGAACTTACACTTGCTGGATCGCGCGGATCTGAACGGGTTGAAAATGTGGATTTGTGCGATGCTTGGTCAGGCAGAGGCGGAAAAGAAAGCGCCTTTGGCATCCTCAAAGTCTACCGCCAGGAATGAGACACCCACCGCATACAGCTTCCGCCCCTCAACCACCCGTTCGTGGATGTTGGTAGCGGTAGCGGAAGCTTCGAAGGTCGGCCCACTGACTCTCAAGATGGATCCCGGCTCAACTTTCTCAGAACATAGAAATCGCATTCCCTTGGGGGAAACATCGATCATCTCTGCTTCCCGAGCTTTTGGGGAATTCACGGAACGATAGAGAATCCGGCCGTTCCTCTTTATGCGGAACACGGAACGTCGATAGGCCCGGCTAAGAGCCGCAGCATTTTTCGACTGCAGGGGAGTCTGACAGACCGAGCAACGCTCCCCGGGCTGAGTCTTTCGTGCCATGGGCGTCTTGCAGACGGGACAGAACAACGTGACGAGCGGACGTTTATCCGAGGAGTCGGGCGGAAAAGCTCGCTTGGTATACTCTTCAAATAGTCTCCGATCATAAGCGGCGCGGCGTTCCGGGTTGCTGAGCACCGCATACGCCTCGTTGAGAAGCGCGGCGCGGGCGGTGGATCCTCCGAGATCCGGATGCTCCTTTAGTTCCCGCATCAAGGTGCGAAAGCTGGCGCGGATGACCTCGATCGGAGCATCGGGCTGCACTTGTAGCAAGCGGTAGAAATTCCGGCGGTTCTTCATAGATCCAAGTCCGGGACTAAGGCATTCACTCGCATCAGTTATTATCGTCAAAAAGCGCGGGGGCCTAACCCTGAAAATTAGGTTTTCAGACGATTTTAGCCTTCTCCAGGCGGCGCGATTTGTTCATCGAAGTCCGTCACGCGCAGGAGGGGTTGCAACGATCAGTGTCGTCTTCCAGCAGTTGATCCATGGCACTCCAGGCGCGCGCAAGCGGTTTGTATCTCCACCGGGACCAACTCGAACGGGGCGGGGCGCCTGCCTATGTCGTGACGTTGCCCACAGCGAGGCGCTTTCGAAGGCAAGTCCTACGGCATGATGATTGCGGTGCTGTTAGTTCTGTTGGACAATGAGCTTCTTATGATAACTCAAAGTGCCGGCGGCCACGGCAAAACCGGCAGATAGGAGATGACCGCATCCGGACGGTCCGGCTACACCGCGGCAAGCCATACACCTTGCTTTTGCGGCCAACCTTCGACGAGAATAAGTTCGCGCCCAGAACAATATCCGGTTTATGGAGAATTGGTGACCCGTCACTGATTTTGTCACCGATCTTTCATCCGGAGGAAGGAACTGCAAATGCAAGCAGAACTCCACAGACTATCCGTCAAGGAAAAGATTGGCTACAGCTTGGGGGACGCCGCCGCGAACTTCGTCTTCCAGACGATGATCCTCTTCCAGTTGAATTTCTACACGGACACATTGGGCATCACGGCCGCGGTGGCGGGCACGCTTTTGCTGGTGGGAAGGCTCTGGGATGCTTTCTTCGACCCGATGATGGGCGTCCTAGCCGATCGCACGAACACGCGTTGGGGCAAGTTCCGTCCGTGGGTGCTTTGGACATCCATCCCGTGGGGCGTGATCATGGTCCTGGCCTACACAACCCCCGACTTCGGAACGGCCGCAAAGATCGTCTACGCGTGCGTAACCAACATCCTGCTGATGACGCTTTATTCGGCCAACAACACGCCCTATTCGGCGATGACCGGCGTGATGACCGGCGACGTCAACGAGCGCACGAGCCTGTCATCATATCGATTTGTATCGGCGATGATCGCGCAGCTTATGGTGGGGGGCTTCACGCTGCCGCTGGTTGCCAAGTTCGGGCAGGGCAACAGCGCCAAAGGCTGGCAGATGACGATGGGATTGTGGGCGGCTGTCTGCGTCATCTTATTTGTCATTACGTTCCTCTCCACTCGCGAGCGCATCCAACCCGACCCGAAGCAGAAATCTTCCGCCAGGCAAGACTTCGGCGATCTGCTCAAATACGGGCCTTGGATTGCGATGTTTATACTAACACTGGCCCACTTCAGCGTCCTGGCGATGAGGGGCGGTACGTTGTTCTACTATTTCGAGTATTACGTGAACAGGGACCGCCTGTTCGACGTCCTCCAGGGTCTGGGGTTGTCCAGCGCCGCGCACGGTGCAGGCTCCGCTGGACTTTGGCATTACTGGCTGAACCTCTTCGGCCTGATTGTCGACCCGGCAAAGAAGAATGTGTCCTCGGTCGGATTCAGCCTGTTCAACATGTCCAGCCAGTTCGTCACTGTCGTTGGCGTGTTGTTCTCGACCTTCCTCTCCATCCGTTTTGGCAAGAAGGCGGTCGCGCTTGTCGGTTTTTCACTGACGACGATATTTATGGCGCTGTTTATCCTGCTCCCGGCGGACGCTATTGGGACAACATTCATTTTGGAGTACGTTCGCGCACTTTCCTATGCCCCCACGATCCCGCTCATGTGGGCCATGTTTGCCGACGTAGTGGATTACGCGGAATGGAAAACCGGGCGCCGCACCACGGGAGTGATTTATGCGACCATCTTGTTCGGCCTCAAAGCAGGCTTGAGCCTGGGTGGCGCGATTGCCGGCTGGCTGCTGTCCGGCTATGGCTACAAGGCCAACGCGGTGCAAACGTCTGAGGCCTTACACGGCATTCGCATGACGATCAGCGTCTATCCGGCCGTTTTCCTTCTAATCGTCGTAGTTTGTCTGTTCGGCTACAAAATCAACAAGAAGCTGAATATCCAGATTCAGGACGAGCTGGCCGAACGACGCAAACAGTTTAGCCATGAATTGGCAGGGAATCCGTTGTGATCTCGCCGAGGACGTCTCATTTTGGATGGTTGTGACCCTTTAGCAGGATGTCAGAGCCGGGAGCGTAGCGAGCGGACTGCCTCAACAAGAGGCGATGCCTGTTCCAGCACAGATCGGAATGACCTTGATAGGAGAAAAACCTGGCCCTCATGCTGTGTGATCCCGCTCGGTCGCGGCTCTGAAGGCTTGCTTATCGGGCAGCGTGCAGCCGGGTTGGGATCCATCCCAGCATCCGCTGCTGTGTGAAACAATAGATAGGGGAGATGAGTCATCGTGAAGCCCAAGCGAAGCGCCCAGGATAAACCGGCATACCTGAAAGCAAACCTCTCCGCCGAACGTCGCGTCAAGGACCTGCTTTCGCGCATGACGCTGAAGGAAAAGGCGGCCCAGATGCTCTGTATCTGGCAAAAGAAGGGCAACACGCTCGTCGATGAGAAGGGGTATTTCGACCTGCAAAAGGCCAAGACGCATTTCAAGGACCGTCTCGGGCTCGGTCAGGTCGGCCGGCCCAGCGATGCGGGTGGCGGAAAAAACGCTCGAGAAATGGCCGAGTTGACCAACGCCATTCAGCAATTCTTCATCCGTAACAGCCGACTTGGAATCCCTGTAGTCTTTCACGAGGAATGCCTCCATGGTCACGCCGCCATCGATGGCACCAGCTTCTCCCAGCCCATCGGCCTCGGCGCCACCTTCGACCCTGACCTGGTCCGTCAACTCTTTGAGATGGCCGCCGAAGAAGCCCGCGTCCGCGGCACTCATCAGGCACTGACGCCCGTGGTGGATGTTGCGCGCGAACCTCGCTGGGGCCGCGTCGAGGAGACCTACGGCGAAGATCCCTATCTGGTCTCACGTATGGGGATCGCCGCCGTGCAGGGCTTCCAGGGCGACGCCACTTTCAGGGACAAGAAACATGTCATTGCGACACTCAAACATTTCGCCGCGCACGGCCAGCCCGAATCCGGAACCAACTGCGCGCCGGTCAATGTATCGGAGCGCATTCTCCGGGAGGTTTTCCTATTCCCGTTCAAGCAGGCCATCCGGAGGGGCGGCGCCATCGCCGTCATGGCCTCCTACAACGAAATCGATGGTGTCCCTTCCCATGCAAATAAATGGCTGCTGCGCGACGTCCTCCGCACGGAATGGGGCTTCAGGGGATATGTCGTATCGGATTATTTCGCCATCCGCGAGCTGCACGAGCGGCCGGAGTTTTTCGGCAACCACCTGGCCGAAGACGGCAAACAGGCCGCGGCTCTCGCCGCCAGGGCCGGCGTCAACATCGAGCTGCCCGACCCGGACTGCTACCTCCACATCGCCGAGCTTGTCCGCAAAGGCATCCTCAAGAAGTCTCTTATCGACGAGCTGGTGACGCCCATGCTGCTGTGGAAGTTCAAACTGGGATTGTTCGAAGATCCGTACGTGGATCCGAATGTTGCCGAGAGAATCGTGGGTTGTGATGTCCATCGCAGGCTGGCCCTTCAGGCCGCACGCGAAACCATTACGCTTCTCAAAAATGATGGGGCGATCGTGCCGCTGGATCTGAGCAAAATCAAGACGCTCGCCGTCATTGGCCCCAACGCCGGCCGTCGGATGCTAGGCGGCTACAGCAGCCAACCGAAACACTGCTCCACCCTTCTACAGGGGATTCGCGGCCGCGGCGGCGACTCCGTCAACGTCCTCTATCACGAGGGCTGCAGAATCACTACAGGCGGGTCCTGGCAGCAGGATGAAGTTGTCCTCAGCAATCCCGAAGAGGACCGCAGGAGCATCGCTGAAGCCGTCAAGGTGGCGCAGCAGGCTGACGTGGTCGTCCTGGCCATCGGCGGCAACGAGCAGACTTCGCGCGAGGCCTGGATGCTCAATCACCTCGGCGACCGTGCCTCGCTCGATATGGTCGGCCTTCAGGATGAACTGGTCGACGCCATCATCGCCACGGGCAAACCGGTTGTTGCGTTTCTCTTCAATGGGCGACCCCTGTCTATCCGCAACCTGACGGTGAAAGTGCCCGTGATTTTCGAGTGCTGGTATCTCGGCCAGGAAACGGGCCAAGCCATAGCAGAGGTGCTTTTTGGCGACACCAACCCCGGCGGCAAACTACCCATCACCATTCCCCGTTCCGTGGGCCATATTCCGGTCTACTACAATTACAAACCGGCAGCGCGCAGGGGATATCTCTTCGACGATGTGAGCCCGCTATACGCTTTCGGCTTCGGCTTGAGCTATACCACGTTCAAGTTCGGCCAACCGCGCCTCAATAAGGCGGTTATTCGCAGGAACGAATCTGCCGCGGTCCGTGTGGATGTCACCAACACCGGAAAAGTCGCCGGCGATGAAGTAGTACAGATGTATATCCGCGACAAAGTCAGCTCGGTCACGCGGCCCGTGAAGGAGCTGAAGGGTTTTCAGCGGATCACGCTGGAGCCGGGCCAGACAAAGACAGTTTCTCTCGATATAACGCCTGAACATCTGGCCTTTTACAACATCGACATGAAATACGTGGTGGAACCCGGCGATTTCGAGATCATGGTCGGCAATTCCTCACGAGACCAGGATCTCCAGAAGACCTTGTTACGTGTCAAGTGAGAGAAAAAATCGGACACGGATTTCCGCAGATTAGCACGGATCTCTCTGTGCCCTTTGTCTCTATGTTGTCCTTAGGCTTCACGCCTATGCGGAGGTTCATCATGCGCGCGGACGCTTTGACCAAAATCGTTTTCATCACGGCTCTCTGCTTTTGTTCTGCCGGCCGTGACGTCTTTGCCATCGGTCAGGCTCAATACGTGGTGAGCGTCAATGCCCCAGGCAGCTTCCCCATCGTGCAGGGAAACAATGCTGCAACCATCTATGTGGACTCCAAGGACTGGCCGGGTGTGATCCGCGCCGTCAACGATCTTCAGGCCGACATCGCTCGCGTAACCGGCCGCAAGGCGGCGATCTACAATGACGCAGGCAGCCTTGGCAGGAACGCCATCATCATCGGCACCATCGGCAAGAGCCAAGTCATCGACGATCTGATCAAGACCGGAAAGATCGACACCAGCCAGATCGCCGGCAAGTGGGAGTCGTTCTTCCTCCAGGTCGTGCCCAATCCGTTGCCAAAGGTCTCCACAGGATTAGTCATCGTCGGGAGCGATAAGCGCGGAACCATTTATGGCATTTATGATCTCTCCGAGCAGATGGGCGTCTCGCCGTGGTACTGGTGGGCGGACGTGCCCGTCCAGCATAAAGACGCGCTATTCGTGAAGGCGGGCAAATACCAGCAGGGCCAGCCCTCCGTCAAATATCGCGGGATCTTCCTGAACGATGAAGCACCGGACCTGAGCGGTTGGGTCGCAGAGAAATTCGGCACGGTTCCGCCGAGTACGAATCCTCCAATACCTGCGAATGTAGCCAACTACAACAGCAAGTTCTACGCCAGGATATTCGAGGTAATTCTCCGGCTGAAGGGCAACTACTTATGGCCGGCGATGTGGAACAACGCGTTCAACGAAGATGATCCGGACAATCCCAGACTCGCGAATGAATACGGTGTCGTCATGGGCACCTCCCACCAGGAGCCGATGCTTCGAGCGCAGAAAGAGTGGGACCGACGTTACAAGCAAACCCTCGGGAGCTGGAACTATTACAAAAATCCCGATGTTCTGCAGAACTTCTGGCGGGAAGGCATCAAGCGTAACAGGAGTTTCGAAAGCATCATCACCCTAGGCCTGCGGGGAGCCGATGACACGCCGATGATCCCTGGCGGTACGGTGGCCCAGAGCATGGCTTTGCTGGAGAAGATCGTCGATGTTCAGCGGAAGATGATCGCCGAGGAGGTCAATCCCGATGTAACCAAAGTGCCCCAGCTTTGGTGCCTCTACAAGGAGGTACAGGAATACTACAACGCAGGCCTCCGCGTTCCTGACGACGTGACGCTTTTGTGGGCCGACGACAACTGGGGCGACATCCGCCGGTTGCCGGCCGATGCCGAACGCAAGCGCAGCGGCGGTGCGGGGGTTTATTATCACTTCGACTATGTCGGCGGGCCGCGCAATTACAAATGGATCAACACCAACCCGGTTGCCGAAGTCTGGGAGCAGTTGACCCTCGCCAAGGAATATGGCGCCGATCGGATCTGGATCGTCAACGTGGGCCACTTTAAGGGTCTGGAATTCCCCATCGAATATTTCATGCATCTGGCCTGGAACACGGGCCAGTGGACCAACCAGAATATCAACGAATACACCCGGCTTTGGGCCGCCCGGGAGTTCGGCCCGGCATACGCCCAGGACATTGCCTACATCATTTCCAAGTACACAAAGTATAACGGCCGGCGCAAGCCCGAGCTGCTCGAGCCGGCCACATACAGCCAGACAAACTATCAGGAAGCGGACACGGTGGTTGCGGACTTCAAGGCCATTACGGCCAAGGCCGAGGAGATTTTTGGCAAATTGCCGGCAGATGCGCAGGACGCGTTCTACGAGCTCGTGTTGTTCCCTGCCAAGGCCTGCGCACAAGTGAATGAACTGTATGTCACGGCCGGAAAGAATGCTTTGTATGCACAACAGGGCCGCGCCGGCACCAATGACCTGGCTGCGCAGGTCGAGGCACTGTTCAAGGCCGACGCGAACTTGATGGATTTTTACAACCACACGTTTGCCAATGGCAAATGGAACCACTTCATGGACCAGGTGCACATTGGCTACACGATCTGGCAGGATCCGCCACAGAATGTCATGCCCAAGGTCACGCGGCTTCAACTGCCGGACGCGGCGGCGATAGGCGTCGCCGTGGACGGTTCCACATCGGCTTGGCCCGGAGCATCGGACGATCCGGTCCTTCCCAGATTTGACGTGTTCAACCAGCAGCGCCATTACATAGACGTGTTCAACCGTGGACAGGCATCGTTCGAATTCACGGTCGCCGCCAGCGCCCCCTGGATTGTGCTCAGTGCAGCCAAGGGGACGATCGCCAAGGAAGAGCGAATCTGGGTGACTGTGGACTGGAGCAAGGCGCCCAAGGGCTTGGCCAGCGGGACCGTGAAGATTGCGCGAGAAGGTGGCGAGAACGTCACGGTGAAAGTCGAGTCGTTCAATCCAACGCAAGTGTCCCGCGGTTCGCTCGTTGGCTTTGTCGAGGGTGAAGGCCACGTCTCCATCGAAGCTGAGCACTATGCGAAGAACGTTCCCGCCGGCGAGGTTCGCTGGGAGAAGATTGACGATTACGGGCGTACCCTGTCGGCAATGTCAATCGTGCCCGCAACCGCTCGGAGCGTGACGCCTCCGCAGGACTCGCCCTGCCTCCAGTACAGGATGAATTTGTTTGATTCCGGTTCCGTCAGCGTGATGGCAATCGTCGCGCCCACCCTGAATTTTGTACCCGGCCGCGGCTTGCGCTATGCCGTTTCTTTTGACGATCAGCCGCCTCAGATCATCGACATCGTAGCCAAGGACTTTGACGCCCGGAACGGAAACAGGGAATGGGAGGAATCCGTAAAAGACGCCTGCCGCATCGTCCAATCGGCCTACACGCTGTCGAATGCCGGCTACCACACGCTCAAGATCTGGATGGTCGATCCCGCAGTCGTGCTGCAGAAGATCGTCGTAGACCTGGGTGGCGTGAAGCCGAGCTATCTCGGCCCACCCGAGAGCTCCCGCTATGGCGACCCCGTCTCCCGTGATTCAGCTGAATCGAAGATCGGATCTGCTGAGGGCGCCGAGCGGGGCTCAGGGGCCTTTGCCACGGGCAAATATCGCAACCTGTTCGTCGAAGCCGGCCGTTCCCCGCAGGAAGTAGCCGCCAAAATCAATGCCGTCTTTCAGCAATTGTTTCACGGCGATCCGAACACGCAGACCGTTTATTACCCTGCCGGGACCAACGCCAACGGCGCGCTGGCCTATCTCAGTGACATCAACAATAACGACGTGCGCAGCGAAGGCATGTCCTACGGCATGATGATCGCGGTGCAACTGAACAAAAAGGCCGAGTTCGACGCGCTGTGGAATTGGGCACGGACGTACATGTACCACGACGAGCCCGGCCACCCCGGCCGCGGCTATTTCTCGTGGTCGCTGAGGACCGACGGCACCCCGAACGACGAGATGCCGGCGCCGGATGGCGAAGAGTATTTCGCGTTGTCGCTGTACTTTGCCGCAGGGCGCTGGGGCAACGGTGCCGGCATCTACAATTACCAGGCCGCGGCCGAACGGCTTCTTACGGATATGAGGCACCGCGCGCTCATCTCGGGGCCGACGTCACGCGGAACACGTACAGCCGGAAATATGTTTCATCCCGAATACGCCATGGTCCGGTTTACGCCGGACACGGACTTCACCGATCCCTCGTACCATTTGCCTGCGTTCTATGAGCTATGGGCCCGGTGGGGTCCGGCGGCGGATCGGCCTTTCTGGGCGCGGGCCGCGACGGTGAGCCGCGATTTCCTTCAGAAAGTGACGAATCCCGTCACGGGCCTCGCCCCGGACTATGCCAATTTCGACGGCACGCTGAGGGGTGGGCAGCGCGACAATTTCCAGTACGATGCGTGGCGCACGGCCATGAATTGGTCTGTTGATTGGGCCTGGTGGGCCAAGGATGTCCGGGAAAGGCAATTGAGCGATCGCCTGCAGTCGTTTTTCGAGTCCAAGGGTTTGGCCGACTATGGGAACCGGTTCATGCTCGACGGCAACCAGCTTGGCAGCAGCCACTCGACAGGCCTGGTGGCGATGAACGCTGTGGCCAGTCTTGCGGCAACCCAGCCGCGCGCGCGGCAGTTTGTCGAGGCGCTGTGGAACCTGACGATGCCGACCGGACGGTATCGCTACTACGACGGCATGCTGTATCTGCTGGCGATGCTCCACTGCGGCGGCGAGTTCCGCATCTATCCTCCGCCTGCGATTGACGGAGATTAACGCGATAGTCTATCCTTTGGGCGAAATTAGTAGGCTTTTATCTCGCTTTGCAGGAAGGGCAGCATGAAGCCGTCGCTCCAGAGAATGCTAGGGCGTCGTTCGTTCTTCACTTCCGTTGGAGTTGCAGCTGCTGCAGGCGCGGCTGGCTCGTGCGATGGAAAAGCACCAGCTGGCCTGGATAGAGGACATGATTCCCTGGCAGTTCACGGATTTCCTGAAAAAAATCACCGACGCTGTGGAAGTACCAATTCTCACGGGAGTTCCTCATGCAGCGGCGCTGCGCCACTACGCATGAAAACCGGTGGCGGATGCTGGGATGTATCCCAACCCGCTGGTATGCTGCCCCTTAAGAAGGCGTTCAGAGCCGCGACCGAAGGGAGCAGGATCACACAACATGAGGGCCAGGCTTCTCTCCTATAAAGGTTTTTCTCATCTGTGTTTGAAAAACCATCGAATCATGTCATGGCAGTCCGCTCGCTTCGCTCGCGGCTCTGACGATCCTCCCAAAGGGTCACAGCCA
>Ga0315277_10007411_pt1 | contig 14238 bp, 13 predicted proteins | sample YL17G05_15_MG_FD_203695 | JGI IMG/M metagenome (GOLD analysis project Ga0315277, IMG submission 203695) | Sediment microbial communities from Yellowstone Lake, YNP, Wyoming, USA - YL17G05_15 | ecosystem: Environmental > Aquatic > Freshwater > Lake > Sediment | place: USA: Wyoming | collected... | reverse complement strand
CCGTGACCTTTCCGTCTTCGACCCGGATAGCGAAATGCGGGCAGTAGAGCCAGCAGAAGAAGCACTGGATGCAGTGCTTCTCGATGAACTCGGGCCTCCGGCCGGAGCGCCACGTACCGGTGAGGTTGGAGACGGAATTCCCGGCATGGATATTGACGGTCCCTATCGGAAGTTCTTTCCAGGTTTCCTTTTTCATCCTTCTTTGACCTCCTTGAATGCTCTGTTGATGGTCCTTAGGTTCATCTCGACGACTTCGGGCCGCAGCTTCTTGGCCAGGGAGGTCTTGATGTTCTCCCGGAACTTGTCTAGGTCCATCAGGCTCAGGATCTTGACCAGGGCGGCGACCATGGGGACGTTGGGGATGGCCCGTCCCAGTTCGTCCCGGGCGATGCTGTAGGCATCGAGAGCGTAGATCTTCCTTTTTCCCAGGTTCAGGCGCTCCCGGACCAAGGGAATATCGAAAGTCGTGTTCATCAGGAAAATGGCGTCGTCCTTGGCCCCTTCGCTGATGTCCACCAGCCCTAGCAGGCTGGGGTCGGTGACCACCACGATGTCGGGATAATAGACCTGACTATGACTGCGGATCGGCCTTTGACTGATGCGATTGAACGCCAGGATCGGGGCTCCCCTCTTCTCGGCGCCGAACTCGGGGAAGGCCTGAACATGTTTCCCCTTTTCCGAGGAGAGGACATCCGCCAGCGTCACTGCCGCCGTGACGACGCCTTGACCGGCGCGTCCGTGCCAGCGAATCTCAAGTGTCTCTTTCATTGAACCTCCTCTCTGTTCATGAGTTCACTCGATGATGTTCCAACTCGCGGCTTTATGAAAGCGAGATGATACCAAGACCAGCACTATAAATCATTCCTTGAGCTCGGTGCGGCCCTCGAGGGCCTTTTTGATAGTGACCTGGTCGGCAAAATCGATGTCCGAACCAACCGGTAGTCCCATCGCCAACCGGGTGAGCTTGACCGGAAAACTTTTCAGAATCCTGGTCAGGTAGAGGGCGGTCGACTCCCCCTCGGCGGTCGGGTTGGTGGCGATGATGACCTCCCGGAACTCCCCTTTCTCCAGCCGCTGGATGAGTTTGTCCAGCCGGAGCTCGTCCGGGCCGACTCCGCGGAGGGGAGCCAGCGTGCCCAGCAGGACATGGTAGCGGCCGTGGTAAATGCCGGTCTTCTCGATCGACGAGATATTGTAGGGCTCCTCGACAATGCAGAGAGTGTCGGTCGACCGATCTCCATCGGCGCACATCGCGCAGGGGTCGATGTGGGTGATATTGTTGCAGACCGAGCAGTAGAAAATTTTCTTTTTGACCTCCAGGACGGCCCCGGCCAACCGCTCGGCCTCTTCCTGGGGAAGGCCCAGGATGTGGAAGGCGATGCGCTGAGCGGTCTTGGCCCCGATCCCGGGGATCCGCTTCAATTCTTCGATGAGCTGATGAAGGGGCTGGGCGTAGTCAAACATCAGAACAGTCCCGGGATCTTGAGCCCTCCGCCCAGGGCGCTCAGCTTTTGGGAGAGGTGCTCGTCCACTTTGGCCGCGGCATCGTTGAAGGCGGCGACGATGAGATCCTGGAGCATCTCGATTTCATCCCGGTTGATGACTTCAGGATCGAGCCGGACGGCGACCAGGTTCTTCTGCCCGTCCAGGGTGACGCTCACCATCCCTCCGCCGCTCGTCCCCTCGAGACGCAGCTGCGCCAGTTCCTTCTGCAGCTGATCCTGCATCTCCTTGGCCTGTTTGAGCATTTTCTGGAGGTTGCCAAGGTCTTTCATCCTATTCTCTCTCCTTTGTTCCCTTGACAGGTTCAACCGACAGGATGGTGGCTTTGAAAGTATCCATAAACGTCTGGACGGAGGGGTCCTTTAGGGCGATGTCGGTCTCCTTCTCTCGCCGGGTCTCCCTGGAGCCTGCGGTCTCACCCAGCTTGACTTTGATCTTCTGCCCGAACACCTCAGAGGCGATCCGCTCCACTGTCCGGATGTCCCGGTGAACGGCCTCCCGGTAGTACTCGTCACTGCCGGGAAAGGATATCTCCAGGATCATTGGATGGTCGATGACGAACCTCTTCTCCGGAGAGAACTTGATGTCCAGCGGCTCGTCTTTGATCCGGAACGAAGCCTGCCGGGAGAGGATGGCCGCCAGCGAGCTTTTTTCTTTCTGTAGTTCGGCCAGGAACTTGCGGAAAATGTCTTTGCTCTCTCCTTCTTGCGGCCCGGCCGGCGGCCGGACCGGCTCGAGCCTCGGGATCGCCTCCAGTTTCTTTTCTGGCTTCTGGGAAAGGCCAAACGGCCCCGGCCTGTCGCCCCCCATCGGGGGCGGAGAGCCCTCGCTGTCCGGCCTGGACTTTTGAACCTCGGCGAGTAATTCCTTGAGCGGGACGATCTTTTGGAAATGGCAGAGCTTGACCAGGAGCGTCTCCAGGTAGATCTGCGGTTGAGAGGAGTAGCGGAGGACTTGCTCCGCTTGCTGGAGCGCCTGCAGGTACCGGAGGATGTCCTCGAGCGAGGCTTTGTCGGCTTCCTGCCTGAGCTGCCGGAGTTCCTCAGGATTGAGCGTGAGGAGGCCTTCGACATCCTGGACCGATTTGACCAGCATCAGGTCCCGGAAGTGGTGGATGAGCTCCTCGTAGAAAAAACGGAGGTCATACCCCTTCTCCATGACTTTTTCGACGAGCGAAAAGATCCCCTCCGGAGCCTGGGCCAGGATCAGGGAGGAGCATTCGAACAGAATCTCCCGGCTGATGGCTCCGAGTATGACGCTGAGATCGTCATCCTGGATGATCTCGCCCGAGAAGGCCACGGCCTGATCGAGAAGGGATTGGGCATCCCGGAGGCTTCCTTCGGCCGCCTTGGCGATCAAGCTCAGCCCATTGGGGGATATCGAGATCTTCTCTTTCTGGGCGATGTCCAGAAGATGATTCATGATCTCCTTCTGGGAGATTTTTTTGAACTCGAAATGTTGGCAGCGGGAGGTGATCGTCGCCGGGACCTTGTGGAACTCGGTGGTGGCGAAGATGAAGACGGTCCGCTCCGGGGGCTCTTCTAGAGTTTTCAGCAGGGCGTTGAAGGCGTGCGCCGAGAGCATGTGGACTTCGTCGATATAAATGATCTTGTAGCGGCTGTGAATAGGATTATACTTGGCGGTATCGCGGATGGGGCCGATGTCTTCGACCGACCGACTCGACGCGCCGTCAATCTCGAGCACGTCGACCGAGCGGTCTTCGTTGATTTCCGTGCAGAATTCGCACACATTGCAAGGGGTCGGCGTCGGGCCGTGCTGGCAGTTGAGGGCCTTGGCCAGGATCCGAGCGACCGTGGTCTTCCCCGTCCCTCGCATCCCGGAGAAAATGTAGGCCTGGCCGACGCGGTTGGCCTTGATGGCGTTCTGGAGAGTCTGGACTACGGGTTTCTGACCGATGACTTCCTTGAAGGTCATGGGCCGGTACTTGCGAGCGAATATGACGTATGACATCGCCTCTATGGATGATTCGCAGAGTGGATTTGGATATCCTTTAAAGTACCCAACATTCTAGCATAATTCCCGATGGAAATCTATTGAGAACTCAACCGCTTTGCATCTATAATCAAACCCGCCACCAAAGGAGAGAACCGGCCTGAGACATCGGACAAGCCTTCTAGAAATCCACCTGGCCACCGGGCTGTTTGGCCTGGCCGGGCTCTTCGGGAAGTGGATCGGCCTCTCTCCTTTACTGATCGTCCTGGGACGTGTTTTCTTCGCCAGTTTGACCCTGGGTATCCTCCTTTGCGCAAGAAGGCAGAGCCTGCGGGAGATCTTCCGGCGCCACGCCGCTCTGCTCGTCCTCTTGGGCGCTGTCCTGGCGGGCCACTGGGCCGCTTTTTTCCGGTCGATCCAGGTCTCTTCGGTGGCGGTCGGACTGCTGTCTTATTCTTCTTTCCCCGCCTTCACGGTCCTCCTGGAGCCGCTTTTTTCCAGGGAAAGGCTGGACAGGAGGAACCTCTTTCTGGCGGCGCTCTGCCTAATCGGGGTGTTTCTGATTATCCCCCGCCTGGATCTTGCGGACAGGGTTTATCAGGGTGTTTTATGGGGCCTTGTTTCCGGGCTCACCTTCGCCGTTCTGACCCTTTTCAACCGCCGCCTGGCCCAAGACCACTCGAGCTTGGGGATCGCCTTCTGGGAGGATTTTTTCGCCACCCTTTTCCTCTTGCCTTCCTTGATGGTTGGGCCGGTCCGGCCATCATCCGGGGACCTGGCTCTCCTGGTCACCTTGGGGGTCGTCTGTACGGCTGTTGCCCATACGCTCTTTATCCAGGGGCTGCGGCAGATCCGGGCTCAGACCGCCAGCATCATCAGTAGCCTCGAACCCGTCTATGGGATTGTGCTGGCCCTGGTCCTTCTGGGAGAGGTCCCGACCTTCCGGACTCTCGCCGGCGGGGCGGTCATCCTGGCGGCGGTTCTTTTCGTAACCTTGAAGGAATGAGCCCAGCGGGCCGGCCTGACGTGTGTTGGCCCGCTTAGTCCTTCTTCTCTTTTTTCTTGATCCTGCCCTGGACGACTTTTGTCTCTGCCTGGTGCCGCTCGGCGATCTTGGCTTTCTCTTCAGCGTGCTCTTTCTTCAATTCTGAGGTCTTGACCTCAGCCCCTTTTCTGATTTTTTCTCTCTCCGCTGAGCTTCCTGCCAGTTTCTCTTCGTCGTCCGTCTTCTTTCTGAGCTCGACATCTTCTCTCTCTTGGCTCTCTTCGAGCAGACGCATCTCCTTTTCCTGGTCCCCCTTCAGCCTCTGTTCGCGCTCCGCTGGGGTGAACCTCTGCTCCAAGTCATCTGACCTGACCTCCGGAACCTTTACTTCGGCTTCCTCTTTTTCCATGAAAACCTTGGGCTTGGCGACTTCATTCTTCTTGACTGCCGGACGAAAGATCTGAACCGTGTTGCCCCTGATCCGGCTCTGCCCGGGCCGCTGTCCCTCTTCGACCTCATACCGTGAGACCTCGCTCCGGGTCAGGCGGCTGACCTGCTCGACATCGATACCTTGGTTAATGAGTTGGCGATTGCGGACCGAGAGGTTGGCCTTGTGGATGGTCATGCGGACGATGGTCCGGTTCCTCTCAAAAGGAAGGACATACCGGTCGAGGTAATCGTACTGGAAATAGCGGCCTTCGATAAACGTCCAGTAGTAGTCCGGAAAGTCATAGGGCGGGGAGCTGATCCCGATTCCGGCCACGAACTCCACGTCCGGCGGCAGAGGGCACCAGCCGATGTAAAGGTTGCCCCATCGCCAGCTGACCCAGGCAGGTGCCCAGATCGATCCGGGGACCCAGAACCAGCCTAGGCGATTGTCCCAACCCCAGCGGCCGTAATGGAAGGGGACCCAACCCCATTCGTGGTAAGACACCCAGGTCCAGCCGTAGTTTGTCCAAGCCCAGCGGCCGTGGGTATAAGGACGCCAGTTGTGCCCGACCTGCCGGGGGATCCAGACATAACCATATGGGGCATTGTGGACCCAGATCCCATAGGGGGAAAGGTATTCATAGAAGTCGTTATAATCCATGTCCGAGGGATAATTTCCATCTTCCCTCTCGTAGGTCCTTTCATCGTCCGGCGTACGGGGCGGGGGCGTACCTCCCTCTCCCTCATAAGGGACATAGACGATGCAGCTCGAAAGGAAAAGGAAACCCAGAAGGACGGCCAGGACATTCTTTTTCATGGCTTTTTTCCTCCACCAAATGTTCTAGCAAACATCGTGCCAACGATATTTTCTCTGGCCAACCTGAGAAGACAAAAAATCTCCTCTCATTATGTCCCAAAAAAGGGACACCTGCAACCCAAATGTCTCCCTTTTTGTCAGCCAATTCGTCCCAACTGGAAAACGGACGAATGTTCACTTCAGCCGCTTGAACACCCGCTTGATCCGCCGGAAAGCCCAGTTGAGGTCCTTCTGCTTGATGACGAGCGGCGGGGCGAACCGGATGACATTGTCGTGAGTTTCCTTGCAGAGAAGTCCTTCTTTCTTAAGCTCCTCACAGAAGCGCCGGGCGCCGCCGGCCTCGGGCTTGAGTTCGATCCCGATGAGGAGTCCCCGGCCCCGGACTTCCTTGATGTGACGACTCTTGATCGTCCTGAGCTTTTCGAGGAAGTAGGCCCCTTGCTCGATGGCGTTCTCGATGAGTTTTTCGTCTTGGAGGACACGAAGGGATTCTCTGGCTATCGCGCAGGCCATGGGGTTGCCGCCGAAGGTGGAGCCGTGCTCGCCGGGTTTGAAAACGCCCAGGACATCACGCATTGCCAGAGTGGCCGAGATGGGATAACAGCCGCCGCCCAAGGACTTGCCGATGACCGCCATGTCGGCCTTGACGCCCTCATGTTCGCAGGCAAATATCTTCCCGGTGCGACCCAGCCCCGTCTGGATCTCGTCGGCGATGAACAGGACATTGTTCACGGCGCAAAGCTCTTTGGCCGCCCTGAGATAGCCGGGGGGCGGGATGAGGATCCCGGCCTCGGCCTGGATGGGCTCGATGAGAAAGGCCGCTGTGTTGGGCGTTATGGCCTGCCTCAAGGCATCGATATCGCCGTAAGGGATGATCACGAACCCGGGTGTAAACGGCCCAAAATCGTTCCGGTAGAGGGGTTCGGTGGAGAAGCTGATGATCGTTACGGTCCGGCCGTGAAAATTATTGGCGCAGGCGATAATTTCCGCCTTGTCCTGGGGAACTCCCTTCCTCTGATAAGCCCACTTGCGGGCCGTCTTGATGGCCGTCTCGATCGCCTCGGCGCCGGAGTTCATAGCCAGCACCATCTCGTATCCGGATAGGTCGCAGAGCTCCTTGGCCAGGAGCGGCCATTGATCATTCCGGAAGGCTCGTCCCGTCAGCGTCAGGCGCTTGGCCTGCTGCTGGACGATCTTGACGATCCGGGGATGGCAGTGGCCATGGTTGACGGCCGAATAGCCACTCAGGAAGTCGAGGTACTTGTTGCCCTCGACGTCCCAGGCCCAGATCCCCTTGCCCTTGGTCAGGACGGCGTCCAAAGGGTGATAGTTGTGGGCCGTGTAGATTTCTTCGAGCCGGATGAAATCCCGGGTGTCCATTTTCTCCTCCTGGCGGTATGAAATTCTCGTCTTTTCCCCGAATGAGCGTTCGGTCTGGCGGAGAGGGTGGGATTCGAACCCACGGTACGCCTTGCGACGCACACACGCTTTCCAAGCGTGCTCCTTAAGCCACTCGGACACCTCTCCGTGCCGGCAAAATTCGGCTTATCGAAGCGCTCAGGAAGTATTCAAATTAGCAGAAAAGCCATATCAGGTCAATTTAATGAAAGGGATGGCAGGAAAAGATGTGGATGATGTCCTTGAGGAGGGCGGCGGCGGCGCCACGGGGGTCAGACTTGCCGCCGGTGACAGTTACGGACCCCATGGTATCGGTTAGGAAGGTGATCCCCTTATTCGTTCCGCTGACGCCGAAAAGCGGATGGGAGCGATCGATGGCTTCGGGGGAAACCTCAGCTTTCCAGCGGCCTGCCGCATGTGTCATCCTCCCGATAAGCTTGAGTGCTTTCCCACCTTGCTTTGCCCTTTCAAGCAGCCCCGGGGGGATCTGTGTGATGCCTTCGACTTTGATATCCTTGAGGGAGAACTCGAGTCCCAATACGGAGTTGGCGATGAGCAGGAGTTTCACGGCCGTGTCCCAGCCTCCGACGTCGAGTTCTGGGTTGTGTTCGGCGATTCCTTTGTCCTGGGCTTCCCTGAGGGCTTCCTCATAGGCGATCCCCTCTCCCATTCTTGTCAGGATATAGTTCGATGTCCCGTTGAGGATTCCTTCGAGGGAAAGTATCTCGGTCCCCGCCAAAGAATAGAGCCCGATGTCGAGCGTCGGGAGAGCGGCGGCCGCCGCAGCGCTGAATTTCAGGACAAGATGATTGGCCTGAGCAAGATCGCGAAGCCCTTTGAAGTCGACCGCCAGAGGGCCTTTGTTAGCCGTCACGACTTGCCAGCCCGCTCTCAAGGCGGCACGGACATGACCGAGCCCGGGCTCCCCTGTTTGGATATTGGAGGGAGTGCACTCGACAAAGACGCCGGGTTTCACTGTTTTCAAGACGGATTCTACGGTCTGGCCGGGCTTCCAGAGGGGGCTGAGGGCGATATTTTGCCCAGGCTTATCGGGGAAGCTCTTTTTGGTAATCCCGGTATCAGATAGCAAGGCACCGCCGGATTTCAAGACCGCCTGGAGCTTGAGGGCGAGGCCAAAGCGTTTACTGAGGGATTCGTCCTTTTCCTGGAGAAGCGCAAAGAAGGCTCGGCCAACATGGCCGAACCCGGCCAGGGCGACCGGGACCTGTCTTGCCTCCTTGATGATCGTGCCTGCTCCCGGGATCAGAATGGCGGAGAGGGTGGGATTCGAACCCACGATCCCGATAACTCAGGATAACGGTTTTCGAGACCGTCGCCTTCAGCCACTCGGCCACCTCTCCATACTTCGCTTCTTCCGTCTTGGCCCGAAAAACTCCTTGAGGACGAGCCCGCATTCTTCGGCCAGCAGGCCTCCCCTAACCTCCGGCCGATGGTTCAGCTTCTCGAACGGGAACTTCATGACGGACTGGACGGCGCCCGCCTTTGGGTCTGGAGCCCCATACACGACCTTCCTGAGGCGAGCCTGCACCACCGCGCCGAGGCACATAGGGCAAGGCTCCAGGGTGACATAGAGGTCACAATCGGTCAGCCGGTAATTCTTTCGCTTCCGGCAGGCCCTGCGGATGGCCACGATCTCGGCATGGGCCGTCGTATCGTTCTGGCCGATCGGCCGGTTATGCCCGCGGCTCACCACCCGGCCTTGGGAAACGAGCACCGCCCCGACAGGGACCTCTCCCCTGTCTCCGGCCATTTTGGCCTGAGCCAGCGCCAGACTCATGTACTTTTCATCGTCCGTCATTTGATCGGGCTCGTACCGCCAGATTTTACCCGTCTCTCCGCAATTTTACAACTTCTTCACCTTCACCTCTTTCCTCTCCGCTCAAGGGTGAGGACAAATCGCCTGAAGGTTCTGCGATCAGCAAGTTGGCTTTGCATCTAAGCCTGATATGCAATACACTGATCACATCATAGGAAAGCCCATGGACCGCTTGGAGTGCCAGTTCTGCGCAAGGAAATATCCCCTGAATATTTTTGAAATTTATTGCCCCTTCTGCCATGAGCCGATGCTCGTCTCCTCCACGCCGCGAAAAAGGTCTTTTGCTCTAGATCGAAGCCTGTCTCTTGAGAAATACCAGAGCTTCCTTCCTCTGGCCCATGTGGACAAGACCCTCTCCCTGGGCGAGGGTGACACCCCGCTTGTCCCCCTTGAACGGGTAAGGCGAAGGCACCACCTGCCTCCGGTCTATGCCAAGAACGAGACCGTGAACCCGACCCAGAGCTTTAAAGACCGCGGCACGGCTGTGGCCGTCCAGAAGGCGGTCGCCCTGGGGATCAAGAGCATCGGCACAGTCTCGACCGGAAACATGGCTGGATCGACGGCAGCCTACGGCGCTAGGGCCGGCCTCAAGACCGTCGTCCTGCTTAAGGCGGATACGCCCCCCGAGAAAATCCGGGCGGCAGGGATCTATGGCCCCATCCTGCTAAAAGTGAGGGGAGATTATGGAGAGCTCTTTGCCGCAAGTCTGGATATTGGCCGGAAGCACGGCATTTATTTCATGAATTCCATCGACCCGCTCAGAATAGAGGGCTACAAGGTCACCGGGTATGAGATTTTCCGGCAGCTCGGCGGTCGCGTCCCCCGCCATCTATTCGTACCTGTGAGCGCGGGAGGACATCTCATCGGGTTGATGAGGGCGTTCCTCGACTTGAGAGAGGAAGGCTTCACGGCGGAGATGCCCCGATTTGTAGGAGTGCAGGCCAAGGGGTGTTCGCCCGTAGCCCGGGCATTCGCCGGAGGCAAGGCACGATACTCGAGGTTTCGCCGGGCTGAGACGATCGCCCACGCCATCTCCAACCCTGCGCCCCCTGGCGGGAACCTGGTCCTCAAGCTCGTCCGCGAGAACAAGGGCATGGTCATGGCGGTTACGGATGCCGAGATCCTGACCGCCCAGCAGGAATTAGCGGAGATGGAGGGGATTTTTGCCGACCCGGCCTCGGCGACGGTCCTGGCCGCCCTGATCAAGTTCTCGCGCCGGCAAAGATTGAGCCTCAGAGACGAGGTCGTGCTGGTCATCACCGGGAGCGGCCTTAAGTCCATGGAAACTGTTGAACGCCTGGACATCCCGGTGCATCAGACATCGCTCTCCCGGCTGGAAAAGACGCTGTGCACTATTGGGGCATAAACTGGATTCTTGGATCCGGTTTCGTGTCCCGGAGTTTTATAAAAGGAGGTTCGAATGAGAGAAGATCTCAACCCGCTTGATTTCAAACTGCCCAAGATCAAGCCCGGCGTAATCCGAGGAATCATTGTAGCGGCAGTCGTCGTCATCCTGCTCGTCGGTTCAGTCTACCAGGTCAGCCCCGAAGAGATCGGAGTCATCCTTCGTTTCGGCAAGTTCGCCCGGACGTCTGATCCCGGCCTCCATTTCAAGCTGCCCCTTGGAATCGAGCTGCTGACCCGGGTTCCGGTCCAGCGTCAGCTCAAGTTGGAGTTCGGGTTCCGGACCACGCGCCCCGGCATCCGGTCGGAGTTCAAGGTGACGCCCGAGACGACCAAGGAATCCGTGATGCTGACCGGAGACCTCAACGTCGTTGACGTGGAATGGATCGTCCAGTACAAGATCAAGGATGCCTTTCAATTCCTGTTCAAATTGAGGAATGTCGAGGAGACCTTCCGTGACATGAACGAGGCGGTGGTGCGCAAAATCGTCGGCGACCACTCCGTCGACGAAGTCATCACCGTCGGAAGAGCTAAGATCGCCGACGAAGCGAAAGTCGAGTTGCAGAGCCTCTGCGACCTCTACGAGAACGGGATCGATGTCAATCAGATCATTCTCCAGGATGTCAACCCGCCCGACCCCGTCAAGCCGTCTTTCAACGAGGTCAACGAATCCCTCCAGGAGAAGGAACGGAAAATCAACGAAGCCTGGTCCGAATATAACCAGGAAATCCCCAAGGCGTCCGGAGAAGCTGAGCAGGCGATCCGGGGCGCCGAGGGTTATGCAACGGAAAGGGTGAACAGGTCGCGCGGGGACGCGGCTCTCTTTGAGTCCGTCTACAAGGAATATGCCAAGGCCCCGGCGGTCACCCGGCGGCGCCTCTATCTAGAAACCCTCAACGAAATCCTTCCCAAGATTAAAAGAAAGATCATCATCGACGAGAAGCAGAAGAACATCTTGCCCCTCCTCAACCTCGGAGAGGAGGTGAAGAAATGAGCGCCTCGACAAAGACCATCGTTCTCATCGCAGTCGGGCTCCTCGGCCTCCTCGTCTTCGTCGACGCCGTCTTCGTCGTCTCCGAGACCAATCAGGTGATCATCACCCAGTTCGGGGAGCCGATCGGAGGGCCGACGAACACGGCGGGACTGCATCTCAAAGCTCCATTCATCCAGAAGACGAATTATTTTGAGAAGCGCTGGCTGGAATGGGAAGGATTTCCCAACCAGATCCCGACCAAGGATAAAAAGTACATCTGGGTAGAAACCTATGCCCGCTGGAGGATCAGCGACCCGCTCGTTTTCTTCCAGAGAGTGAGGGACGAGCGGGGCGCCCACTCGCGCTTGGACGATATCGTCGACGGAGAGACGCGCAACGCCATCGCCAAATTTGACCTGATCGAGGTCGTCCGTTCGACCAACCGCGAGTTCGAGCTGACGGAAGAGTCCGCCATTCTCGAGCTTTCCGAGATGATCACCAAGATCGAAGTGGGCCGGGAGAAAGTCGCCCAGATCATCCTCGAGGCGGCCTCGAAAATCACCCCCCAGTTCGGTGTGGAGCTCCGGGACGTCCGGATCAAGAGGATCAATTACGTCGATGAGGTCCAGCAGAAAGTGTTCGACCGGATGATCGCCGAGCGGAAGAGGATCGCCGCGAAATACAGGTCGGAGGGAGACGGAAAGAGCGCTGAGATCCGCGGCCAGAAGGAGAAAGAGCTTAAGCGGATCCAGTCGGAAGCCTACAGAAAGGCCCAGGAGATCAAAGGGAAGGCTGATGCGGAAGCCACCCGAATCTACGCCCAGGCCTACAGCGTCGACCCTGAGTTTTACCAGTTCTTGAAAACCCTGGAGACATACCGCACCAGCCTGGACAGCGAGACCTGGCTCCTGCTCTCGACCGACAGCGAGTTCCTGAAATTCTTGAAAGGACCGGAGAAGTAAGCTCGAGCCTAGAACTGTCCAGAGCAGAGGATCGACCTCAGCCGTTCCAGGGAGATGTTGCTCCCTGAGAGGATGAGAGCGACCGCTTTGCCTTTGAGCCGGTCTTTGATCTTGAGCGCCGCCGCCAGCGGCGAGGCGCCGGCCTCTTCGCTGATGTTGCGGACGAGCTGGAGATAGGTCAGAATGGCCGCCGACATCTCCTCTTCCGAGACCAGGATGAAGTCGGCCAGGTGCTTCTGAAGGATCTCCTGGGTGAGTTCGTAGCCCATCTGGGTTTGAAGCCCCTCGGCTGCGGTCTCCATTTTGTCGGTGACGATGGATTTTGCCTTCCAGGAAAGATAGGCCGCGGGCGCTTTCTCCGCCTGGACGCCGATCACCTGGACAGCGGGCTTTAGCTCGGCTTTGACCAGGCAGCAGCCGGCGGCACCGCTCCCGCCGCCCACCGGCACAATGATCACGTCAAGTTCAGGACAATCTTCGAGAATTTCGGCGGCGTAGGAGGCGACGCCCGCGATTAGAAAGGGCTCATTGGCCGGATGGATGAAGCGGGCGCCCCTCTCTCCAGCGAGATGGTTCGCCCAATCCTTGGATTGCTCGAAGATGCGGCCGTGAAAAATGATTTCCGGACCGAGGCTCTGTATGGCGGTGACCTTGACCGGGTTGGCGTTCTCGGGCATGACGATGGTCACGGGCACGTCGAACAATCGTCCCGCAGTGGCGATGGACAAAGCGTGGTTTCCCGTCGAAGCCGTGACCACTCCCCTTTTTCTTTCCTCCGGCTTAAGGTTGTGCATGAGGTTGATGCCGCCCCTGACTTTGAAGGAGACTGTGGGCAGGTGGTTCTCATGCTTTATGTAAACCCTGGTGCCTAGAAAATCATTGAGCTGGGGGTAGCTATAAAGAGGAGTCCGGGGGAGATAGGTCTGGATGATTTCCCTGGCTTTGAGGATATCTTGGTAGGAAGGCCATTTGTATTTCATCTTGAAAGTTCTCCTCTAAGTAGCCCGACCAGCGGCTCTCGGTAAGGGAAAAGAGCTGGAGTCCCCCCTGTGTGGAAGAAAACTACTCCGTCATCCTTCTGGAAATAGCCTTTCTTGACCAGGTCGACCAACGCCGCCATGGCTTTTCCGGTATAGACCGGGTCAAGGACAATGCCCTCGGTTGTGAAAAGGAGGCGAATCGCTTCGGCTGTCTCCCTGTTGATGATCCCATAGCCCTCTTTAACATATTCGTCCAAAACGATGATGTCTGAAGCTTCGATCCCGAGGTCCAGCGCCAGAGCTTTCTCGGTGTCCAGGCAGATTTTCTGGACGATAGGAACGAGCACTCCTTTCCCTTCGGAAACCGAGATCCCGACGACCCGGATCCCGGTTTGGGCGGCTTTGGCCCCCACGACGAGCCCTGCCTGAGTGGCCCCGGAGCCGGTTGCATGGATGACGTAGGTGATGCGGGCGCCTGCCGACCGGGCCTGCGCGAGCATCTCGACAAACGCTTCGGCGTAGGCGATCGCGCCCAGGGGTTTATCCATCGACCATCCCGGCATCGACCCGCCCACTGAAACCACATAAGGTTTGTGACCGGACCTCTTGACCTCGTTGACCACATTTTCAAGAACTTTCCGTACGTACTCTTCGCTGACGATTTTCCCTTTCTCAGCTTCCCGTATACGGACATCGGCCCCCAGGATATAGTCGAGGAGGAGGTTGCCGTCGCAGTCCGCCGCCTGGTCGGAGGTCCTGAACAGGAGGAGGATCGGATGCAGGCCGACACGGCGGGCGGCGGTCGCCGTCTGCATGCACCAGTTAGATTGGACGCTCGCCCACGTGATGATGGTATCAGCTCCCTGGCTCAGAGCGTCGGAAATGATGAACTCGAGCTTGCGCGACTTGTTCCCCCCGAAGGCCATACCAGTCAGGTCATCGCGCTTGATCCAGATCTCCGGTCCCCCGAGCTCCTTGGTCAGACGGTCGAGCCGGC
>Ga0315277_10007409_pt1 | contig 14239 bp, 9 predicted proteins | sample YL17G05_15_MG_FD_203695 | JGI IMG/M metagenome (GOLD analysis project Ga0315277, IMG submission 203695) | Sediment microbial communities from Yellowstone Lake, YNP, Wyoming, USA - YL17G05_15 | ecosystem: Environmental > Aquatic > Freshwater > Lake > Sediment | place: USA: Wyoming | collected... | reverse complement strand
AAGCCAAACTGACCACCAGAAAATCATACGGCTTCCGCACCTTCGAAGCCGCGGAAACCGCCCTATATCACACACTGGGAGCCCTCCCAGAGCCAGAATTCACCCACGAATTCTGCTGAGGAGGCCTCTTTTGGCCTGGGGGATGGCACCCGGCTTAGGACCGCCCCGGCCTGTTGCCCAGCAGTAGAGTCGGCATTGGCCACGGAGGGTTTTCAGATGGAGGACTTGCTCGCGGGCGTTGCGGGCGGGCTGGAAGCCGGGTTCGAGCCTGGAGATCGGGTCGAGCTTGCCGTCACCGACCAACCGGATCGGCTGCTGGTGCCCAATACAGCCTGGGTCGCGGCGGGCGGGGCGATCGAGACGATCGAGGATGCCAACGGGGCCCCGCTTTGCGCGGCCGTGGACCCCGCCGCCGGTTGTCTGACGCTGGCCGGGCTCGGCGAGATGGTCCGGGACCGTTGGCCTTCGTTCTGGCTGGAGTACCAAGGCCCGGGCCGCTTCCGCCTCGTAATCGAGGGGGTGCCTCCCCCGGCAGAAAGTGAGGATCTAACGACCGAACAGGGGGTAAATATCCACCCCGATCCGGACGATTGGCTATTCCTCCTGGGGGCCTCACGATCCTCGGCGAGGCTTGTCGAGTTCCAATTGGCGTTGCGGGCGGCCGGCCTGGCCACGCACGGTGGTTTTGACCGGCTGATCTGTCTGCCGCTGGTCCGCGAGATGGATCTGTTGGAGCACCAGATCCGCACCGCCAAGACGGTCTTGCGGCGCTTCCGCGGCCGGGGGTTGCTCTGCGACGAGGTAGGGCTGGGCAAGACGATCGAGGCGGGGATCGTATTGTCCGAACTGGTCACCCGCGGACTGGTCCGCTCGCTGCTGGTCCTCACGCCGCCGTCGCTGGTCGAGCAGTGGCAAGGGGAGTTGCGGCGGAAGTTCTCGTTGGACTGCACCGTCTACGACGATCCCGCCTTTCGCGCCGCCGGCCCCGAGGGGTGGCAGCAGTTCGACCGCCTGATCGCGTCGATCCACACGGCCAAGCGGGAGCCGCACCGCTCGGCCATCCGCGCCCGCAACTGGGACATGGTGATCGTCGACGAGGCCCATCATCTGCGCAACCGCAACACGCAGGTCTGGCGGTTCGCCAGCGAGCTGCAGAAGCGCTATATCCTCCTGTTGACCGCCACCCCGGTGCAGAACAACCTGGAAGAACTCTTCAATCTGGTCACGCTCTTGGAGCCGGGCCTGCTGAGCACGGCACGGCAGTTTCAGAAGCGCTTCGTGGATCGGACCGACAAACTCACCCCCCGCAACGTTGACCAGTTGCACGAGCTGCTGAGCGAGGTCATGGTCCGCAACCGGCGGAGCACCGTGGGCCTGCACTTCACCCGCCGCTGGGCCCGCACCGAGTGCCTGCCGCTGGGCACTCAAGAGCGGGCGCTGTACGAGGACGTAACCCGATTCGTCCGCCGGCACCTTCGCAATAGCGATCAGCGCGTCGGACTGAACCGCATGGTGATGATCGCGCTGCAAATGGCTTTGGGAAGCTCCAGCCAGGCGGCCGCCGGGACGCTGGCGCGGCTGGCCGAGCAGCCCAAGCTTGCCGAAGAAGAGCGGGAGGAGCTGGCCCGACTTGCCGGCCGGGCCCGGGCCCAGGTGGGCAGCTCCAAGGCCGACCGACTGCTGGAAGTTCTGGACGAGTTGGCCGACAAGACGGTGATCTTCACGCAGTTTCGCGCGACACAAGAGATGCTCTGTGGGCGGCTGCGTGAGGCCGGGCATGACGTGGCCCTGTTTCACGGCGGGCTGAGCCGCCTGCAGAAAGAAGAGGCCATCGAGCGGTTTCGCGGCCCGGCGGGCATTCTGCTGGCCACGGAATCGGGCAGCGAGGGTCGCAACCTCCAGTTCGCCCACGCGGTCTGTAACTTCGACCTGCCCTGGAACCCGATGAAGATCGAGCAGCGGATCGGACGCCTCAGTCGCATCGGCCAGACCCGCGACGTGCACGTGCTCAACCTCGTGGCCGCCGGCACGGTCGAGGCCGCCGTGCTGCACCTGCTGGAGGCCAAGTTGAGCATGTTCGAGCTGGTGATCGGCGAGATCGACATGATCCTGGGAAACCTCGACGACCAGCGGGAGTTCGACGAGATGGTGGCCGACCTCTGGGTCCAGTCGGACGACACCGACGACTTCGGCCGCCGCATGGAAGAGTTGGGCAACCGCCTGATCGCCGCCAAGGAGGTCTATTTCCAACAGCGGAGCCACGACGACCGCCTGTTCGGCAACCGTTTTGCGCCGGAGGGGTGAACCAGTAAGGTGCGAAAGGAGCGTCGGTCGATGCAGAGTTGGACGAGCGAACTGGCGGCCTCCGGTTCCCCGCTGGAGCAATTCTTCCGCGACTACGTGGAAGTGATCGGCGGCGCGTGCGACGAAGTCGAGCCCCAGGTCTACGACGTTCTGGTGCCCCCCGACGAAATGGCAGCGGACCGAAGCCTTACCGATGAAGACGTCTTACGGGTGGCATTCGACCCGGAGGCGATCCCGGAACACCCCGGGGCACAGCTTGCCAGCCTGGGAACGCCGCTGATCGACCGGTTGCTTGAGGACGCCATGCGCCGGGGGCGTGGTGCGCAGGCGTACGTCAACGGTTTGAATCTGGCGCCGCACGATCTGCGCGGGCGGATCCGCCGCGTGCTGGCATTGGCCGAAGGTCTGAAGCTGACCATTGAAAGGGTCCGGCCGCTGTACTTCGCCCAGGCCGTGTTCTGGTTCCAGGCCACGTTCATCAGCGATCAGAAAGAGCAGGAGATCCTGCCGATCGCCGTGGACCTGCATTCGGGCCGCGAGGTGCGTCACCTGGAGGCGCTGCTGGATCGTGCCCGGCTTACCGAGCAGCCGTCAACCTTTCTGGCGGAGGCACGCCGGCCGAGCGTGGCGGCGATCTACCCCACCGTGCGGGCGCAGGTCGTCCGCACGGTGGCCTCGCTGGCCAACACCCGCGGGCGGGAGCTGAGCCAGCGCGTGGAGCGACAGATCCGGCGGATGGTGCGGTACTACGGCGATCTGCGGAGCGAGCTCGACGTGCAGATTCGCCGGGCCCGCGATCGCGGCGAGGACCTCGCGAAGTTCGACCCGCGGCGCGAGGCGATCGACCGGGAAGAGCGTCTGCGGGTGGCCGATCTGCGGCGCAAGAGCACCCTGCGGGTGCAACTGCGGCTGGCCAACCTCCTGCTGATCCGGCAGCCCAAGCTGCTCCTGCGATCGACGGTAACCTGCCAACGGCGACCGACGGCCACGACGCAACTGGACCTGGTGTGGGACCCACTGACGGAATCGTTGGAGGCCGCCACCTGCCCGCGGTGCCAGAGTCCGACCTACGTCTTCCAACTCGATTCCCGCTCGCAGCCGGCCTGCCCGGCTTGCCACAACCGGCCTTACGCGCCCAAGTGAGGGAGCGGCCCCGCTTGACAGGCCACGAGCCGCGGGAGATACTCACGGTAAGAAGGGGCGGTAGGGTAAGTTAATCCCTTTTTCACGAACCTGATACCGCCGGGAAGAGAACAATGACGCTCACCGCAATCCTCACGCAAGATCCCGAAGGCGGATTCGTGGCACTGAATCCCGAGACTGGAACCACCACGCAAGGTGAGACGCTTGCCGAGACGCTGGCGAACCTCAAAGAGGCCACGGAACTGTACCTTGAGGAGTTTTCCAAAGCAGGCTGGCGTTGACCCGGATGATTTCATCGAGGCTATTGGCGGGTGAGAGGACGTCAACCAGAGCGGAATCTGCCCGACGGGTGGCCCAACTTCGCAGGTGGCCCAGACAGGTTCCCTGTCTGGGGGGCGAAGCTGCAATAGGCATCTCGGCGGCAGGCTGCTCACTGTTCAGGGGCGTCCGCCTGATGGGCGACGCGATGCCAACCGCGGCACCCGTCAATGCGGTTTGACGGACCACAAACCCCCGCCAATTCACTGCCGCATACAACAGTCGTTGAACTGCCTTCCCGAGCCGCAGGGGCAGGGGTCGTTGCGGCGGACCAGGCCGGCGGCCACGGCCTCTTCGCGGGCCCGCTGCTGCCGGGCGCGAAGCTGGTGCATCACACCCGCCGCCGGCCGGCCTGCCCGCACTTCAGCGGCCATGGCCTTCATGTAGGGATCAACGTACTCGAAGAACATCTTGTACCCGGGGCAGAGATAATTCAACCCCGGCTGGCCGTGGGGCGCAGCCACAAAGCGGTCCTTCGGACAGGCCCCGTGGCAGGCGAACAGGTACCGGCATTGGCGGCAGGTCTCGGGCAGCCTCTGCTCCTTGTCCAGCCCGAACTGTTCCTGCCGCGGCGATTTGACCAGCTCTCGGATCGTCGCCTGGTGGATGTTGCCCAGCTTGTGCGGCGGATCGGCGAAGTGGTCGCAACTGTACAGGTCGCCGTCGTGTTCGAGGGCCACGGCCCGGCCGCAGTGCCAGGTGTAGACGCACAGGCTGGGCACCGTCCCTGCCCAGGCGGCCAACGCCTGATCGAACTCGCGGACAAAGACCTGCCCCACGTCGTGGTGGACCCACTCGTCGAACACGTCGACAAGAAACCGGCCGAACTGCTCGGGGCGGACACTCGGCTGGGTGACCGGTTCCTCGGGCCGGGCGTCAGCGGCTGTGCCTGCCCCCGCATCATTGCGGCGCTGGACGACGGGAATGAACTGGATGAACCGGACGCCGGCATCGCGGAGGAACCGATATACCCGCACCGGATGGTCGGCGTTCGCACGGTGGACGCAGGTCAAAACATTGAACTCGACGCCGTGCCGGAAGAGCCGCCGCATGGCCCGGGTGACTCGCTCGAAGGTCCCGCCGCCCTGCTTGTCGCGGCGATACTTGTCGTGCAGGTTGATCGGGCCGTCCAGCGACAGCCCTACCAGGAAGTCGTGCTCCCGAAGAAACTCGCACCAGCGATCGTCCAACAGCACGCCGTTGGTCTGCAACGAGTTGTGGATCGTCATTCCGGCCCGGGCGTATTGCCTCTGCAACTGGAGCACCCGGCCAAAGAAGTCGATCCCCAGCAGGGTCGGCTCGCCGCCTTGGAAGGCGAAGTCGATCTCGTGGACCTGCTCGGGCTGGGCCTCGATGTACTGCCGCACGTAGACTTCCAGGGTCTCGTCCGACATCCGCCAGGACTCGCGCTGGCCGTAAAGCGACTCCTTGTCGAGGTAGAAGCAGTAGTCGCAGCGGAGGTTGCAGATCGGCCCGATCGGCTTGGCGATCACGTGCAGACCGGGCTGGGACGAGGAGGGGGACACGGTGCGTACGGCCTTTCCCGCAAGATCAACCGGGCCACGCCGAGTGCGAAACCAGTAGTGGCACCACGCGCAACTCTGCCCGAACATTGTTGCAGAACGCCGCGGAGCTGTCAAAATAGGTGAGGGTGTCCGGGAATTCGGGTTCATGAAAAGCCGCGACCAATGGTCGCGGAACTCCGCCGCCGCTGGCGGCGGCTTTACACACCCCACTGGGGCTCAAACAGGCGTTTTGCCACTGGCCGTCGGCGGATGCGGTCCCGTGAACAAGGAAAGCCGAGATGACCAATCGCGAGCGGATTCTGGCGATTCTCGACGGCAGGCCCCCCGACCGCATCCCCTGGATTCCCCGGCTGGAGATCTGGTACGAGGCCCAGCGCCGGGCCGGCACTCTGCCCGCACCGTACCGAGACCTCAGCCTCCGGGAAGTCGAGCGTCGGGTCTTCGGCGGTACGGCCGCCCGCGACGGGCTGATCTACCGCACCGAGGTCCGCGGCGTGGAGATCCGGCAGCACCAGCCGAGCGAGATGGAGACGCTCGTCGAGCACGTCACGCCCGTGGGCACCGTGACCACTCGCTTCCGCTCCACCGGGCGGCTCCGCAGCCAGGGCATCCAGGACGCCCAGGTCGAGTTCATGCTCAAGGATCGCCGCGACTACCCGGTCGTCGAGTACATCATCGAGCATACGCACTACCTGCCGTGCTTCGAGGAATACCAGCAGTACGAGAAGGAAGTCGGCGAGGACGGCTATCCGATGGTCAACTGCGGCGACTGCCCGTTTCACCACTGGATGCGGGCGTTGGCCGGTTACGGCCAGGCGTATTATCACCTCTGCGATTTCGCCGGCGAGGTGGAGCGGTTGCTGGCCGTGCTGACCGACCATTTTCGGCAGAGGCTCTGGAAGCCGATGCTCGATTCCCCGGCCCGGCTGCTGATGCACGGGCATCACCTCTCCAGCCAGATGACCCCGCCGCCGTTGTTTGAGCGTTACATCCTGCCCTACTATCGGGAGCTGTCGCCGCTGGTGCGCTCCCGCGGCAAGGTGCTGGCACTGCACGCCGACAACGATACCCGCGCGATCCTCTCGCACATCGAACAGGCGGGATTCGGCATGGTCGAGTGCTTCGTGACCCATCCGATGGTCCCCACCACGTTGGCCGAGGCCAGGGCGGCCTGGGACGATCGGGTGATCATCTTCGGCGGCGTGCCGTCCGTGATCCTCGAAGAGCCGTTCACCGACGAGCAGTTCGCACAGTTCATGGACGATTTGTTCCGCGTCATCGCCCCGGGCAGGGCCTTCATTCTGGGCATCGCCGACAACGCCATGCCGGGCGCGAAGATCGAGCGGATCCGGCGAATCACGCAAATCGTCGAGCAGCGCGGGACGTATCCGATTGGGGGCGAGGGGCGAGGGGCGAGGGGGGAGGGGCGAGGGTTGGGAGAATTCTGAAGGTTCAAGGTTCAAGCTTCAATGTTCAATGTTCAACGTTCAATGTTCCCTGTTCGCTCTCCACTCTCCACTGTCCGCTTGATGATCTCCTGGTGGCCATCAAGCCCCCGGAAAACCGAGGGTCTGGGGGTTCACCGACCGATTTTCCCTTTTCCCTTTTCTCTTCTTTCCCCTTTTTCCTTCTTTCCCCTTTTTCCTCCGCTACGCGTCACGCCATCCCACGAACAGTCACGGGACTCCTACATATAGGATACCCGACTGCCAGGCGCGATCAATCCCCTCCCCCAATTGGGTGAAACACCGTGCTATGGGAGGCCGCTCCGAGAGGCTATAATGACTAGTTTGCGTGCCGGCAGGCCGAATTCCGGCGGCGAACCGTGCCGGAAAGGGCGGCACGAGGGGCAGATCACCTCCAGCGGCGGACTCGCGCCGAAAAGCGTTCCGTTCCGAACTACAGGGCCGCGACATGAACACGCTCTTGATCCCTGCCCACCCCCAGACGCGCCAACTGCTGTGCGAAACGCTCCAGCGGCGGGGGCACAAGCTCACCGTGGTGGAAGATGCCGAAGCGGCCTGCGCAGCGATCCAGTCTGGCGGATTCCGGCTGGTCGTCATCGAGACCGACGGCCCCGACGGCGACGCCGCCCTGCTCTGCCGCCGGCTGCGGGCGCTCTCGCAGGACGGCCACTGCCTGATCCTGGCGGCCGGACCGTCGCCGCGGCCGGAAGAGGTCGATTCGCTGCTCGCGGCCGGGGCCGACGATTACCTGGACGACCTGGACGACAAAAAGCGGCTGGAGGTTCGCTTGGCCGTGGCCGAGCACCGGGTTCGCACCGCGGACGCAGAGGACGTCACCGGGCACAAGCAGGCCGACGAGGCACTCAAGGAATCGGAGGAGAGGTTCCGGGCGGTCTTCGACCATGCCGCCGACGGGATCCTCGTGGCGGACGTGGAAACCAGGCAGTTCTGCGCGGGCAACCGGGCGATTTGCGACATGCTGGGCTACAGTCAGGAGGAGATCCGAAGGCTGAGAGTCAAGGATATCCATCCTGAGGAGGATTTGCCCTATGTGATACAGCGGTTCGAGGAGCAAGTACGCCAAGAACAAGCGCTGGCCACGGACATTCCGGTGAGAAGAAAAGACGGCAGTGTCTTCTACGCAGACATCAGCTCGTTCCCGATCACCCTGGCCGGGAAGACCCATCTGGCCGGCATCTTCCGAGACATCACCGAGCGCAAGCAGACGGAAGAAGCGCTGCGGCAGAGTGAGCAGCGCCTCCGCAGAGTGCTCGAAAACATGCCCGTCATGTTGGACGCCTTTGACGCGGACGGAACGATCGTGGCTTGGAATCACGAGTGCGAGCGAGTGACGGGTTATCGGGCGGACGAGATCGTCGGCAATCCCAAGGCCATGGAATGGCTCTATCCCGACGACGCTTATCGCCAGCAGATGGTGCAGGCGTGGCGGCAGCGCGGCGATGACTACCGCGGCTGGGAATGGGAGATCACCTGCAAGGACGGCAGCAGCAGGACCGTCGCATGGTCGAACATCTCCAAGCACTTTCCCGTCCGCGATTGGGTCACCTGGGGCATCGGCGTAGACGTTACGGAACAGAAGGAAATGATCCGGCGGCTGCACGATAGCGACGCAAGGTATCGCCTGATTGCCGACAATGTGAGCGACCTGATTTGGATGGGCAGACTGGAAGGGTTTGCCGATTTCGCCCAGCACGCGGAAAGCTCCGACTTGGCTCAGGTTGCCGAGGAGTTGATGCGGCGCTGGCAGTTCACTTACGTCAGCCCGTCCGTAGCGCGACTCTTGGGCTACGACGTGGATCAAGCCCTGTCGCTGAAGTTCGAAGAGTTCTTGCCTACGGACTCGTATGCCTACGCAACGCAGGTGTTGCTTGATGAATTGGCGATCGAGCAGCGGCAGCCCGGTGGGCGCCGGGAGCGGATGCTCGAACTGAAGCACCGCACGAAGGACGGCTCCATCCGCTGGGTCGAACTCACCACCACCTTCTGGCGCGACCCGCAGGGCCACCCCATCGGGTTGCTGGGCGTTACCCGCGACGTCACCCAGCGCAAACAGGCCGAAGAGGCGGTGCGCCAATCGGAGGCCAAGCTGCGAGGCCTCTTCGAGAACCTGCCCGACTTCGTCCTGATCGTCGATCGCGACGCGACTATCCAGTTCGTCAACCATGACGCGTTGGCCACGACTGCGGAAGAGCTGATCGGATCCAACACCTTCAGCTTCATTGCGCCCGAGTATCAGCCACCGTGCCGGGAGGCCTTCCATCAGGCCCTTACCACACACCGGACCCAAAGCGTGGAGACGCTTGACGTTGTCGGCCAGTGGTGGTCCATCCGCCTGGTACCGATGATCGAGGAGGACGAAGTCCGAAACGTGATGGTCATCTGCACGGACGTCACGAACGCGAAAACGGCTGCCCAGGCAGTCCAGAAGGAACAGCAGTTGCTGCGGCACCTGCTTGACCTGCACGAACGCGACCGGCAAGTAACCGCCTACGAGATCCACGACGGGTTCAGCCAGTATCTCACCGCGGCCCTGTACAACCTGCAAGGTTTTCGCGAATTGCAGGCCAACAAGCCGCAGGAAGCCTGGGCAACTTTCGACGCGGGGCTCTCACTGATCTGCCGCAGCATCAATGAAGCACGCAGGCTGATCGGCGGACTGCGGCCCCCCATTCTCGACGAGTCGGGCATCGTGGCCGCCGTCGACTACCTCGCCTGCGAAACCGAGGAGAGCGGAGAGGTGGCAGTGGAGTTCGTGCACGACGTCAACTTCGGGCGGCTGGCCTCGCCGCTGGAGAGTGCCATCTTCCGCATCATCCAGGAGTCGCTGACCAACGCCCGCCGCCACAGCCGGAGCGCCAAGATCCGCATCGAGCTGAGGCAAGCTGAGAACCACATCCAGATCGACGTCCGCGACTGGGGAGTCGGCTTCGACCCGACAAGAGTGGTGGAAGGCCGCTTCGGCCTGCAAGGCATCCGCGAGCGCGCCCGGCTGTTCGGCGGCCAGGTGAGCATCGAAACGGGCCCCCACCAAGGAACGCACATCAGCGTCGTACTGCCACTGGTCGAGACGGCCGGGGAACCGTCTGGGCCGTAGAAGCTATTGATGCTCAGAAAAAGAATGAAGCATCCGGTTTAGCGGCCGACGGCCCGTCGGCCTGGAGAAACGCCTCCGTCGCCGTGCCGGCGACGGCTATTGGTCTTCAGAATAGCAATGCAACATCCGTTTAGCGGCCGACGGCACGTCGGCCTGGTTTTCGCGGGGAGCCGCCGTTCCGGCGGCTGCTAAACACGTTGCATTGCTTTCCTGACGCTCAATAAACGAGGTAGCATTAGCTTTCTGGGGCAGGACGGAGGCCCCCGTCCGCGCCGGGCAGAACCGCGCACGGTCGTTCAGACAGCCGAGGCCGACGTGCGCTGCTCTCGCTGGCTGATCCAGGCGACCGCGCTGACAAAATAGACCAGCGTGACCCAAATCAGCAGCCGCTTCAACAGCGGTGCTCCCATCTTCCCGGCAAACACCAGCCCCGGGAGCACCACGCAAAGCGCCAGACACGCCAGGGCCACGGCGCCGGAGAGGTAGTACAGCCCGCCGGGCGGCTGGGCGGGCGGACCATCGCTCGGCGGCGAGCCCTTGGTGGGGACCACCTCCGGCAACTCGGGCAGCGGCCTCCGCGCACCGGCCACCGCGGCCAGGCCGATGTAGCACACCGTGGTCACGATCCACACCGGGATCACCAGGAAATACTCGTGAAGGATCTCGACCGGTCTTTCCAACGTGCCGTTGGCCGCCATCGACGTGGTGATCACCTTGACGCCCCAGCACGTGGCGGCCAGCGCCAGGCCGACTCCCCAACTGACCAGCGCTGGCCAGTTGAGCAACAGCCGCCGGCGGGCGCACCAGTACTGGGTAAACCCAATGCGGGGGAAGACCCAATGCTCGGCGACCACGATGGCTCCTACCGGCGCGAGCATGATCCCATAGATAGCCACGAAATCGAGCAGCTTGGTGAAGACGAACGGGAAGCAGGCGATCAGGGTGGTGACGGTGCCGGCCATCAGGGTCACCAGCCAGCGGGGCCAACCGGGGGTGACCACTTGCAGCGCCAAGCCCGCCCGGTAGAGCGTCGGATTCGACGTCGTCCATCCCGCGATCACCACGGTCAGGGCGCCGGCCGCGCCCAGCGATTGAAAAGCGACAGAGCCGGAGTCGAGCTGGACCAGCGGCCTCGCCTGTATTGACGCCACGGCTGCCCCCATGATCCCCGCGCAGATCCAAGCCAGGTAATGCCCCACGTACATCCCCAGTGCCGAGTAGAAACCGTAGGCGGCGTGTTTGGCGTAGCGCAACAAGGCCATGTCCGACAGCCCCAGGTGCATGGCCAGATTGCAGATCCAGGCGAAGGCCGCCACGTGCCAGAATCCCAGCGGAGGGGACCCGTCCAGCGTGTGTCCTTTCCAGATCTGCTCGTTGGCCACCTTCCAGAAATCCGAGAAGCCGCCGATCTGCCCCAGCGTCGGCAACATCGCCACCCCCCCGGCCACGAACATCAAAGACATCCACGGCGAACAAACGGAAGCGAACTGGGCCAGCTTCTTGAATCCCAGCACGGCCAGCGCGACCACCACCGCGCCCACGGCCAGCACCACCAGCACAAAGCGCACGTCTTGGGGATACCAGTGCGTTTGTTCCGGGATCCCGAAGGGGATCCGCACCGCCGAAGCAGAAACCGTGATCATCGCCCCGGCCAGCACGCAGTACAGCACCGCGTTGAGCACGTTGTAGACCACCGTCACCACCGGCCCGGCAATCTGGCGGAGATACCAGTAGAGCGTCAGCCGCGTCCGCACTGCGATCGGCGCACAGACCAGCGCCCAGGAGAGCACCGCCCAGAGGTTTCCCAGCAGCAGGCCGACCAGCACGTCGCGGGCACTGGCACCAAAGGTGACGAACAGGGCGCCGATCACGAACTCGGTGGCGGCCACGTGCTCGCCGACGAAGTTGGCCGCGAAATAGGATCCCCCACACAGCCTGCCCTCGGCCACCGGCTCCCGGTCGAACTCGTTGAGCTGGTCGAGGCGTTTGAAGATGCCGCCGCCGGCTTCGGTTGCTGCCACTAGATTGCCTCCTCAGTGGGTCGGGCAAGCCTGAGCGGGTGCGAGGCGGCCGACCGCGCTGTGCTTCCGAGAATCTGCATCGTGAAATCTCGCAGGGGGCTCAGCCAAGGTCCCCCGTCAACGCTTTGCTCAATAGCGCAGGCTCGATGCAAAGGTTCAGAACCGTATGCGCAACAACGGCAGACCACACGTTACCTCGCCACAACGTGACCAAACCGAACGTAAAGCCCAAAGCCGCCGTCCAAAACACCCCCCACGGCCCCCAAAAACAATGCGCCAATGCAAAAGCCAGCGATGAGTAAACAAGCTGAGATCCGCGTCCTCCACCTGCGCGGGCGATCAGGCCGATGAGGAAACCACGAAACAAGAACTCCTCGCAGAATCCCGCACTGACGGAGGCCGGAACAAAACCCAGCTTCGCGCGGTCAAGAACGAACATCTCGCCGAATTCCACCACCTCGCCGAAACCGTACACCGCTGTCCAAACACCCCCCACCACGACCCCGACGAGCACGTCCTTCCCAATCGAGCTGGTCCGAATCCAGTACAGTTCAGCAAAACTCGAACCGCCTCGGTGAAACAACCACCATGCGCCGGTAACGATCCACAAGGCCAGCGGGGTCGCCAGCATCATGCTCCGGAAGATGACGTCCGGTGGCGGCTGGCCCCGGTGCCCGGTCTGGGCGTACCAGTAGCCGATGTAGATACTCGACACAAAAAGACTGAGGACCAGTGGAGCTAGGATCGTCGCCGCGGTCCATCCCACCGCTTTTGCCTTGGTGATTGGTTCCATGCGGGCTCTCCGCGTCTACGGATCAATGGATTGTCCCACGGTGCTTCCTCCCTTCGCCCCGGCCCGGCGGCCAACGGGAACAGGGTTTCATCGCTTGCTGGTTACCTTCTCTTCGTAGTCTCTCACCTCGTCCAGCCAGGAGATTCCTGCCGGAACGCCCTGCGTCAGGCAGTAATAGTCCCACACGGCCCCCAGCGGCAGCATCTTGACCACCTCGACCAGGGCCAGCCGCGCGGTGAAGTCGCCTTGGAGCTCCAGCTCGCGGAGTCTTGCGGTCGGCTCGAGCAGGGCCCCGAGCAAGGCCTGGATCATCGCCCGGGTGCCGATCACCCAGGCAGCGATGCGGTTGATGCTGGCGTCGAAGAAGTCCAGGCCGATGTGCACCCGGTCGAGGTAGTCGCCGCGGACAAGCTCCTCGGCAATCGCCCGCAGCTCGTCGGTCACGATCACCACGTGGTCGCTGTCCCAGCGGATCCCGCGGCTGACGTGCAGGAGGATCTCGTCGAGGAACAGCAGCACCGAGGAGATCTTGTCGGCAATGGTCTCGGTCGGATGAAAGTGGCCGGAGTCCAGGCAGAGCAGCTTCTGGTTCTTAACGGCGTAGCCCAGGTAGAACTCGTGGGACCCGACGACGTAGGTCTCCGAGCCGATGCCGAACAGCTTGCACTCCACCGCGTCGAGGTTGCAGGCCGGCTCGATGGGCTCGGCAAAGATCTCGTCGAGCGACTTCTGCAACAGCTCCCTGGGCCCCTTGCGATCGATCGTCACGTCTTTGTAGCCGTCGGGGATCCAGACGTTGGTCACGCAGGGCGAACCCAGCGCCCGCCCAATCGCCTCGCCGATCCTGCGGCAGGCAATGCCGTGCTCGACCCAAAAGCGCCGGATGCCCTGATCGCGGTGGGCCAACGTGAAACCGTCGGCCGCCTTGGGATGGGAAAAGAACGTGGGATTGAAATCGACGCCGAGGCCCATCTGCCCGGCCCAGTCGATCCACCGCCGGCAATGGACCGGCTGGAGCTGATTCCGCTCGACCGCCTTGCCCCCCGTGTCCAGGTAACTGGCGTGCAGGTTCAGCCGGTGCCTGCCGGGGATCAGGCTGTACGCCTTTTCCAGGTCGCTGCGGAGTTCGTCGGGGTTTCGGGCCTTGCCCGGATAGTTGCCGGTGGCCATGATGCCCCCGCCGGCAAGTCCCTCGTCGGTCTCGAACCCCCCCACGTCGTCGCCCTGCCAGCAATGGACCGAGATGGCCACGCGCCGCAGGCGCTCGAAGGCCCGTTGGGTATCCACACCCAGCTCGGCGTAACGCTGCTTGGCCAGCGCATACGCCTTCTCCACCACGGCCGAGTTCATGCAAGGCCCTCCCGTGGGTTTTCAGGGGCTATCCGGAAAGGCTCACCACTCCACCGGTGGTGGGGAAGGGAAGCTTCCATTTCGACCTTTTCGGGTAGCCTCAATAAGGATCGCGTATTAAACAACTTCCCGACTTGGCCGTTTAGCGGTCGCCGGTACGGCGACCCTCGGTGCGTTGTTGTTCCCCGCAGCCACTCAAGGCC
>Ga0315277_10007408_pt1 | contig 14245 bp, 13 predicted proteins | sample YL17G05_15_MG_FD_203695 | JGI IMG/M metagenome (GOLD analysis project Ga0315277, IMG submission 203695) | Sediment microbial communities from Yellowstone Lake, YNP, Wyoming, USA - YL17G05_15 | ecosystem: Environmental > Aquatic > Freshwater > Lake > Sediment | place: USA: Wyoming | collected... | reverse complement strand
TTGCAAATGAAAATAAAGTTCCGGTGATTCCCTACATCTCTGCGGCGAATATTGGCGGGTTGACTACCACGCATCGCGGCGGAATGGTCGTGGATCTGAAACGGATGAATAAAATTCTGAAGTTGGATCCCATTTCTAAGTATGTCCTGCTTGAACCGGGCGTCACCTTTGGACATCTAAAAAAATATCTTGATGAGAATTATTCTGATTTCATCTATTCCTATGCCTTTGCACCCCCCTATACCTCTGTCACGGCAAATGCGCTCTTGGAAGGATTAACTGAATTCAGCTTTCGATATGGATGTATGGGCGATTGGATTACTGGATTAGAAGCTGTTCTTCCGACCGGCGAAATTACGAAGATTGGATCCTGTGCTACTTCGGAACACTGGAATATGAAGTATCCTCTGCCCGATATGACTGGTCTGTTCGTTGGCTGGCAGGGTATGACAGGGATTGTCACGAAATGCGCGGTTAAAATTATACCCAAACCTCCTGAACGCATGCTGTACGGGGCTGTTTCATTTGGAATGAATGCTGCTGAGGAACTTATGAAACGGCTTTCTAAAACGGATCTTATCCAAGGCGATTTCTCCTTTAGCTGGCCGACTATACTCATGATGAGTGGATTGAAGCATCCTCTCCGAGAAATTCGTGCGGATGAACCCGTAATGATGACGGGTTTGATAGTTACTGGGAATGATAAGAAGGACATGAAAAATAAGGAACGTCTCCTAACAGACCTCTCCACCGATATTGCCAAACAGACGGGTGAAAAAATTAACATCCTTCCCGCTAGTCTGGGCGCGCCGAAGAAGGTGGCAGAATTTCTCGACCTCCCTTCAAATCTGCCGCCATTCTTCGAATTTCGAAGCACGGATAAGAAAGGTGTAGGCATGTCTTGGCTCGGGACATATATGAATGCAAATAATTGGCGTAAAAGCTACGAAGCCGGTTCAAAAATAATGGTAGACCATGGATTTGAGCCCCTAGTATTTGTCAAAATGATGGATTCTGGGCATTTCTTCGTGGTTCGATTCCTGATTCCGTTCAATAAGGCGGTTCCTGGGGAAGCAGACACAGTCCGAAAAATGTTAGAAGAATTAGTAGATACCACGCTCCCACTCGGCGCGATCCCCTATAAATGTCCTGCATGGGCGGCGAAGAAAGTGCAGAAGATTCTGGACCCCAATTGGCTTGCCCTCGCTAGAAAAATCCGAAATACCTTGGACCCGAATAATATTATGAATCCAGACCGGTGGGCGCTCCTAGATTAAAACAAAGGTGAGAGAAATGGCATTAGAAAGTGTACGTGATTGGGTTTATGCATGTGTTCGTTGCAATACCTGTAAGTATGCGCTGGATCAATATTTTGATTCCTGTCCCGCTGGCAAGAAATTTCAATTGGAGAGTTACTGGCCCTCTGGTAAAGTCTGGATTGCACGGGGTCTCCTTGAAGGGAAGCTCCAATTCACGGAGTCAATCGTCAAACGAATATTCGCTTGCCCGACGTGTGGCAGTTGCACGGTGCAATGTGAATTAGAAGTCCACGACCACTTACTTGATATCATTGAGGGACTCCGCGCAGAAGCCGTTAGCCAAGGTTTCGGACCGCTGGAAAGTCAGAAAGCGTTTGAAGAAAACATAGCTGCCGACCATAATCCGTACAAAGAAGCTCACGCCAAACGCACTGCTTGGGTCAAAAATGCTTTAAAACTCAAGGATACCGCAGACGTGCTCTACTTCGTGGGATGCACTTCCTCCTACCGCGAAGCCGAAATTGCCACCAATATGCTCCAATTAATGAAGAAAACGGCGGTCGACTTCACTGTCTCGAAAGAGGAGTGGTGTTGTGGGTCTCCTTTAATCCGGACGGGCCAATTGAAGAACGTTAAGGAACTGGCAGAACATAACATGAGTATGATCAAAAATACAGGTGCGAAAACCGTCGTGTTTTCCTGTGCAGGGTGCTACCGAACCTTTAAAGAAGATTATCCAACCTTGCTTGGGGCTGAGCCAGCGGTGGAACTGTTCCACGTCACCGATTATCTCCTTAAACTCATCAAAGACGGCAAAATCAAATTCAAGGAAGGTACGCCCGCAATCAAAGTGACTTACCATGATCCTTGCCATTTGGGGCGACATTGCGGGATTTACGATTCCCCTCGAGAGATTCTAAAAAGTATGCCAGGCGTAGAACTGGTTGAAATGAAACGGATTAGGGAGCTTGCGTGGTGCTGTGGTGCAGGCGGTGGTGTCAAGTCCGGCTTCAAAGATTGGGCTCTCGAAATCGCCACCGAACGCATTCAAGAAGCGGAAGAAACCGGCGCTGAACTGCTGATTTCTTCCTGTCCCTTCTGCAAGCGGAATCTCATGGACGCCATTAAAGCCAGTGGGTCGAACCTGAAATTCATGGATATCACCGAATTTGTGAATTCCCGCCTCGCCTAATTTCTTTTTTTATGAGGTAAAAATATGTCCATATTAGAGAAGATGTATGAAGCAAATCAGTTGCCCAATTCCTGGATAACTGAATGGAAAAAAACAAAGAAAGTCGTGGGGTATCTCTGCTCTTATATCCCAGAAGAAATTCTTTACGCCGCGAAGGTTCTGCCCATTCGTGTCACTGCACGAGGTCATAGCGACTCAACGCTGGCAGACGCATGTATGTCCCGGTTAAACTGCCCCTTTGCGCGCTATTTACTGGATATGGTCCTCGCTGGGAAATTAGATTTCTTGGATGGCATCATTGCCTATAATTCCTGTGATCACGTGCGGCGGATGTTTGATAACTGGCGCTTGCGACATGAACCGCCTTTCTACCATTTCCTCAGCATCCCTCACCGCACCGATGACCTTGCAATGAAATGGTTTCGAGAGGAGCTAGTTTCGTTTAAAAAGCATCTTGAAGCGCATTTCAAAGTCATCATTTCAGATAAGGATCTCCTCAATGCAATAAAAATCCATAATAAAACCCGGAACCTCTTAACTACGCTCTACGACCTGCGCAAAGAGGAAGCCCCGAAAGTTAAAGGATCTGAGATTGCTGCCATTATGACTGCCTGCATTTCGATGCCCAAAGACCAATTCAATCCCTTGCTCACACAATTACTTAAGGAATTGAAAGAGCGGGATGGCTTTAGCGGTCTCCCCCGTATCATGGTGGTCGGAAGTCTTGTGGATAACCCGGAATACATCAAGGTAATCGAAGATATCGGCAGCATTGTGGTTGCCGATAGCCACTGCTTTGGCTCCAAATATTTCATGTATAATGTCAAGGAAGATCAAAATCCCCTTGATGCCTTAACCGAGCGCTATCTGTTAAAATCCCCCTGTCCCCGAATGCTCGATGAAGCGACTGGGCATGAGGTCCGCCTGAAATTAATCAAGGAAATGATCAAAGCGAATTTCGTCGATGGCGTTGTCTTTGAACGGATGTCGATGTGTGATCTTTGGAGTGGCGAGATTTACATGCTTCAAAAAGAATTGAAGGAACTTGGAGTCCCTACCCTTGCATTAGAACGGGATTACATCCTCTCTGGCGTAGGGCAAATGAAAACGCGATCCCAAGCATTTATCGAGGTATTGAGGTAATAATATGGTTGTTGCACCAGCGAAAAAATATCCGATGTGGGATACCATCATAGGGTATCTCGATAAAATGGAAGAATTATTTGGAAAAATGATGGCGACTGAAACGGAACAGGTGGTCAATCCGCAATTCATTCGAATTCTGAATAACTATTTGAAAGGTCTTTACAAGGCGGAGGCGGAAGGCAAAACCAAACTGATGTACAATTTTTGTATTCCTCCGGAAATTATTTATGCCTTGGACGCCTATCCGATGTGCCAAGAAGTAGGCTCAGTGGCGCTTTCGATAGTAGGAAAACAACAAATTAAATACATCGATCTAGCAGAAGAAAACGGAATCTCCCAAGAGCAATGCAATGCCCAGAAGGTCTGGATTGGTGCCATCATGGCAAATGAGGTTGCCAAACCTGACGGCTTAGTATATGCTTCGCAACCCTGCGATTCTACCAATATCCTCTACCAAGTCATCCAGAACTGGTATAAACTCCCGACCTACACGTTAGATGTCCCGTACTGGGCTCACAATCCAGAATCCAAGTACTATGACGAACGCACAGTGCCCTATTTCGCAAAACAAATACAGGGCGTCTTTCCGTGGGCTGAAAAGAATTTTGGGCTCAAGTATGACCCGGAAAAACTGAAACAAGTCATGGCGCTCTCAAATAAAGCCCGGGAAACCACCTTGGACATCAATGAGCTCATGACTGCCGTTCCCGCGCCCCTACCGAGCATGACTACCTTCACTACCTATATGACCTTGACCACCTCCGCCGGAACGCAGGAATGCGTTGATTACTGCCAATGGACCCGCGATAAAGCCGCTGACTTCGTGAAACGCAAAACTGGCTCTCTGTGGGAAATGTACGAAAAAGAAGAAAAATTTCGCGTCGTTTGGATTTACATCCCCATTTTCTGGGAATTATTGCTTTACGACTGGATGGAACGCAAATTTGGGGCGGTTACAGTAATGGATCTCATGGGGTACAACTTGGCTCAACCCACGGACCTCTCCAGCGAAGACAGCATCTTTGAAGGACTGGCGAAAACCGTGCTGGATATCCCCATGGGCGCGCAGTCCCGAGGGCCTGCCGAATACTATCTAGACTATCTATTCCATATTGTGAAGAAATATAAAGCAGATTGCGCCATTTACGGCGGCCATATGGGCTGCAAACACTCTTGGGGTATTGCCAACCTGCTGAAAGAGGAACTCTATAAACAAACTGGTATCCCAACGCTCCTCTTTGAAGTAGATACGCTGGATCCCCGGAAAATCGATGACAAGATAATTCGGCAAAAGATCAAGACCTTCTTTGAGGAAATGATGTAATCCTCCTCCTATTTTTTTTCCAATCCCTTTTTTATTTCGTTTATTAAACATAATTCCAAATTCTTTGATTCCCTCAAAAAACAAAATTTTTATTAATCATATCTGATTATCATAGTTGACTAATCTTCTTTAGAAAATGGAATTATCCTACACGGGTGTCACAAAGCGCTATGATTGTGGCTGGTATTGATGTTGGGTCCCTAACGGGGAAAACGGTAATATTACGAGTGGCTCAGCAATTCGGGATGGATGAAATTCTAGCAAGTTCCATAGTTCCGACAACCGTCAAACCTGAGAGGACTGCCATGAATGCTTTCAATCAAGCTCTCAAAAGGGCCAACATCAGTAATACTGAAATTGACTATAGCGTTGGGACGGGGTATGGACGGGTCAAAATTCCATTTGCCAACAAGAATATTTCTGAAATTTCCTGCCATGGGCGCGGGGCTCATTATCTCCTCCCTGGTGTTCATACCATTATCGATATTGGGGGGCAAGATAGCAAGGTAATCCGCGTAAATGAGGAGGGGAAGCTCATCGATTTTACCATGAATGACAAGTGCGCGGCGGGAACTGGACGGTTTATTGAAGTAATGGCGAGAACTTTGGAAACCACTTTGGAAAATATGGGGCCGCTCGCATTAAAATCCCTGCATCCAAAAATGATAACGGCGCAATGTAGCGTGTTTGCCGAAACAGAAGTTGTCAGCCTTATTGCAGATGGGGTTCCGGTAGAAGATATAGTTGCCGGCTTGACCGATTCAATCGCAAGCCGCATTGTCTCGTTAGTCAATCGGATTGGATTAAAGCCCGATCTAACGATAACAGGGGGCGTTGCGAAGAATATTGGTGTCGTGAAAAGCATTGAGACCAAACTGAACCTCCTAATCAAGCCAATTCCCATTGATCCGCAGATTATTGGGGCGCTCGGCGCTGCCCTTTTTGCCAAGGAGGAATTGATTAAGAAACAGGCGGAGGAAAAAGGGCGTAAATTGAAGAAATGGGACTTTTAGTGAAAATGACATATCAAGACTCATTTAATGGTACTGCGGCAATCCAAGGATTTATAGCCGAACGAAAAAAGCTCGGACGCCCCTTTACTGAAATTAACTGTCCCACTTCCATTAAGAATCTCGCGCAATCCCTATCTTTTAAAATGGGTGACGAAGTTAGCACCATTTTTATCCAGAAAGAGGATGTATCTGTGGAGTTGGGGTCGCCTCAACGCGAATCCGTCTCCTATATTGTAATCGGCAGTCCTACTGAACTCCATGACGGGCGAATCACGCTGATTGGACCCGATATTCCCGAATCCGCAGGGAAAGAACTCAATTTCGGGCAAGTGCTCTTGATAGGTGGCACGACCATCCCCGATTTGGAGTACAAAGAGATGGAACGCGCCTTATTTCACCTGCAAAATTTAGAGGGATTCATGATCCGGGCGATTCCCAATAAGCTCTGGGCACGTGTGAATCGTCAAGCGGTCCAGCGTGGCTTTTCTTTCGAAACACTGGGAAAAGCACTGATGATTATGTACCGGCAGCAATTTAAATCAATTGAGACGATGGAACTTATTTTTATCACTACGGATACTCCAAAGGATTTCTTGGAATTACGCGTGATTGGGTCTGAAGTTCGGAAGAAATACCTCAAAACATATTCTGATTCGTTGAAAACGCGGCTCGCCAAACTCACCGAGAAGCAGCGAGCGGACTGCGATAACCCCTGGTCCTGCGACGAGTGCGATTATAATGAGGTTTGCGACGAGATTCAAGATATCGTAGATAAAATGAAAGTCTATCGCGCCCGAAAAGAAGCCTCTAAATAGCATTATAGAGTAGTATTTATATTTAGTCAATTATATGGAAATTGGGATGCTATTAAGTTGAAAGCAAAAATTTGGAATGAAAAAGATCGAATTGCAAAAATAAAATTAGAAATTGAATTACTGGAAAAATCTGGGCGGAATCCTTTTGAAATCATTGCCAGTACAAATGATGCTATAAAACAAATCATTTTTGACTCAATTAAAGAAGAAAATCCAAATATATCATTTGAAGAATTGTTAAACAAAGCAAGGGAAGTTGTTAGTCTTAGACGGAGGGATATTTGATTAATTTTCAAGAAATTATCATTAAATTCCTTCAAACTCTGAATAGAACTCAAGTTCAATACATGCTAATAGGTGGTTTAGCTGTTATAAAATGGGGGCGACCCAGGACTACTCAAGATATCGATATACTAATTATGATTGATGATAAAGATATTGAGCAATTCACTTCAAACTTAACATCTGCCGGCTATGAAATAAAATCCTCTGAGCTTCACCAAGCATTTTCTGAAAAATCGCATATAACCATCTTTATTCCAAATGAAATAGTACGAGTTGATATGAAAGGAGTCTATTCTCAATTAGATTATAAATCGTTTAAAAATAAAATAAAAACCTCGATTTTCGATATAGAAGCATGGATTGAGACCCCAGAAGACCTTATTATAGCAAAATTAGTTTTTAACAGTTATCAAGATTTAGAAGATGCAGCTTCCGTCCTTCTCCGTCAAGTTGGGAAGCTTGATATGAAATACCTTAAAGAGAGAGCAATCCAGGAAAACGTGATAAAAAGATTGAATAAGGTACTGAAAGATACTTCTCAATAAACACAGAATTAACTTAGAGATTCGCAAAAAACCAGATGTGATAATATTCATGGCGAAATGGGTAGTTGCGGTCACCGGTAAAGGTGGCGCTGGAAAGACGGCAGTAATTACATTAATGAGCAAGATATTAATCCAAAGGAAGGAAAAGCTATTACTAATTGATGCTGATCCAGCAATGGGGCTTTCCAATGTTCTAGGGATTCGCCCTTCTCGAACTTTAGAAGATCTTCGCCTTGATATCATCAAAGTGGGAGGGCGCGGCATAGAAGCAGAGAAAGAGGAGATGATTCTCTCTCTTGATTATAAGGTGATGGAATTACTTATCGAAAAGCCGGGATTCACGGCGCTTATTATGGGACAGCCCCGTACTTCAGGCTGTTTCTGTCCTGCCAATACACTCCTCCGGGACAGTCTCAAGCCCCTCACCAAATCGTTTGATATCATCCTAATTGATTGTGAGGCCGGACTGGAGCAAATCAATAGGAAAGTGGTCGAATCCATCAATGCTTTACTAATTATCTCGGACCCTACGATCCGAGGGCTTCAAGCTGCCACGGCAATTAAGGAAATGGGGCAGAAATTCACGCAAGCATCCTCAATTGGGCTCATTCTGAATAAAATTCCTGATCAAGCCGTCTTGAAATCTATCAAACTACCAAAGGATTTGGAACTCCTGGGCACCATTCCTTATGATCCCCAAATTGCCGCGTTTGATTTGATCGGGCGCTCCTTGCTGGAACTGCCGGCAACCGCAAACAGTATCCTCGCCGTGACTAAAATTCTAGAACGCCTTCATATACTTCAATCCACATAATTTCTTCGGTGATGTGTTGCCTGTTGGGACTCCCCCTCCAGATTCACAAAATCTGGAACAATTTCCGCTCCTAAAGGAAGCTTTAGGCACGTTAACCGTCTTTTTTCAAGAACTGGGAATAAAATATGAGACTAAAATCGTCTCGCTCTCTCCACCTCCGGAGCCGCTCCACACTAGAACCGATCAAATTCGTCCCTTACTGTGTGATATCCTCTCCACAGCTGAAAAAATTGCGCAGGAACCCTTATTCGTGCATTATATGGAATGTGGCACGATTCTCGAGGACACTTTGGCTATCCTCTCCTCCTTACAAGGATTAATTTCCACGGATTTAGCCAGATTCCATCATGAAAACCATCGGCTATTGAAATATTATTGGGCCATCCGGTTTTTCATAGTCCGATCCGAATTGGAATCTAATCCCGAGTATTGTGCCAATCAGGTTCCTCTGTTCAATCTTCCAGACGCGCTCTTCGAATTCATGGAAGTACTCCAAGCTGGTCCGCAACCCATTGAAATTCTGCGAGAGGTCGACCTCGAAGTTCGGCTGGATGAGCGCTTATCATTCCTACTCTCACGGAGCCCTGATGAGATCTACCTTTCCCCCCTCGGAAAACAACTCTTAAATGTGCACTCCGTTTCTGAATTCTATTACTACTATCTCTACGAATTTGAAGAAGATGTCTTGTAACCTAGGCTCAGTTGTTACTTAGCGTCTCGACCACGCGGTTTATATACTTCCCCAGGAGAATTTTCGCTGTCCGCCTCACCTTTTGAGAATGGATCGTGACGGCAATAAATTCCAGAAAACTGAGGTTGTAGAGCAGCGAGATATTTTCATCATTTCGTTGAAAAAGCTCTGCGATCCGATCATCAAGCTTCACTTCCGCCAATTGATCCTCCCCATTTGACCCCCCCCGTCTCTCTTTTAACCGGGTTTTAATCTCATGCAGGGTCTCATTGAATGCGCGCTCCCTTATATTGCCCAGGAGTTCTCCTAAGAGCGAGGTCACGATGATCGGCGGCGTCTTATCTTCCGCTTCTAATACCGCGGTTCGCTGTAAGTAGGCTTGCAGAATCTTCTTAGCGTCGATATTAAGTGCGCTACAGACATTTCCGAGGTATCTTTCACAGTCACCCGTCAAAACATCCTGAACATTTGCTGTTAACAGCTCAATGAAGCCTTGAATGATTCTCCCGGCATACTTCACTTGAACATGCGCCTTCTTCATGCGGTCCGTGATAACGTCGCCACCTTTGGAGAACTGCTGGCGTACGAGATACTCAATGAGTTCTAGGATTTCGGGTTGCATAGTTGATAAAAATTGTGAATCGTTTAATTTATATATTATCAAATTTAGGAAAAATTCTAATTTAAAAAAGCATATTGAAATTTTTACATTCTTATAAAAATCGGTGATGAAATGAAAAAGACCGACCTACTAAAATTATCCGTGGGGCAAATTGGGAACGCAATGGCGTTCATGGTCATGTTTTTGTTTCTGCCCAACTATTATATAAAAGTATTTGCTACCTCTGATATACCTAATACTCTTGCATACTTGGTTATTACAATATCCTTTACGGCGGGTGCGATCACTTATATTTTTGCAGGATATTTGAGCGATCATACTCGCACCAGATGGGGCAAACGCCGCCCTTTCTTTCTCTTAGCAATCCCATCTGGAGTTGCCTATTTATTTCTGGGATTCGTAATTCCCTCCTTTTCAGTCATTTCTATGTTTATTTTTTTCTCTATTTTTGCATCAACTTATGCTGTTTTATACCGGCTAGAATATTGTGCCTATTGGTCGCTCTATATGGATTTAACCGCTCCCGAAGAACGTATAACCACTTCCATTATCTTTAATTTATTCGGAACGGTGGGGACCATTTCCGCATTAGTTTTAACGCCCGTATTAGAGAAGTTACTACCCTCTTTTTTCCACCTTACACTCATCGTGGGGACCATTTTTATTGGATCTGTGCTTTTTGCTTTTCTCTTTGGACCGCGGGAGAATTTAGATAAATTCGGTCAAGTCGATACATCGACTAGTTTTCTTAAAACTATTAAGCAGACCGTTTCTGACCGTAATTTCTTTTATTACCTGCTTGGATCCTTCTTTTTCGTTTTAGGATATTCAATTTCCGTGCTAATTCTAATGCCATTTCTCGAGGTTCAAGCAGTGGATCTTCTTTTCCTGCTCCCTTTTATCATCCCTGTTGCTATAGCTTACTTTATTATATTCGGACGTTTAGCCAAGGCCTGGGGGCGATTAAAAACCTTTAAATTCGCCATAAAAATAGGTATTTTAATTATACCCATTGCTATTTTTCTGCTTGCTGGTGTCGCCCTCTTATTCATCCAAGTTCTCCTAATTATTATAATGATCCTCTTCGTGGTTATCGCTATCCTAACTTTCCAATACGCGATTCTAATGGATCTGGCTCCCAAAGGAAAAGAAGCCACCTATTCAGGCATCTACCTCTTTATAATCGATATACCAATTCCGATTTCTAGCGCTCTCATCGGTCCAATTCGAGATTTCATCAAGATTGATTTCTTTATTTGGAATGGTACTAACTTTAGTTTCGCAATAATTTTCCTAATTACTTTTATATTCCTATTCGTCAGCTATTTCTTCTTGCGTAAAATTCAAGCGAAGGAAAATTGATCCAGCTACTTCATTTTCAACCTCTTTCCCTCAATCCCCCCCATTATTCTAATTTATTCCCGTTCCAATTCGTTTTATAATTGTCGGGAGTTGGAATTACATTTAAGAACTCAAGAACGAAATAGTTTAAATAATTTTTATAAACCTATACATTTTCATATAGAAGTTATTATATGATAAAAAAAATTTGGTGGGAAAGATTTGAAAACCGGAGCAGAAGTAGTCGGTGAAATGATTTTAGCAGGACTACGATCGAAGCCCAAAGAAGAACGGGAAAAGGTAATGGAAGACCTCTATGGCATCAAAGCTCAACTCACGCTGCCAAACTTGAACGAAGCCCTTATCCTCCATTTTGAAATGGTCGATGGGAAGAAATGGATGCGATATGAATCCATCTCATCTCCAGCCGTGAAATGCAAGTCCTGTGGGTGGGAAGGGAAATGGAAAGAATTACCTACACGACAGGAAGAATTAGTACTCCCAGAAAGAAAAGCCGGCGACGAACTGATTCTCAAACCCATGAAAACCATTGTGATTGAGGAATGTCCTAAATGCAAATCGAAAAATCTTAAGAAGTCGAATTACAAGCATCCTGAAGCAAAAGTGATTATTTACGGTTCGCACTTTGATATAGGCGTGTTGGGCGATGCCCTTGTCGGATCGCTTGGACACAGACTCAAGGGGTTAACGAAAGCCATGTGGAAGATGCTCACCCGAAAGGTAAGGCTCTCTCCTCTCTATCGGCTCAGGTTGGCACTGAAAGTCGGCGGCCTTCTCATGTAACTCGGAGGGCGCACATTCCCTTTTTATTCAAGTTCGTTTTTTTTTCCCTTTTTAACATCTTCTTTTTTCATATCAGCTAAATACTCTTTTTCGGAAAATTGCGAAATTATATAACACCGCAAAAGCTAGAGTTTAGCCATGAACGCCGAATTAATCACTTCCACTAATACCGTGCTCCGGGACTATGTACTATCAACGGATAGTAAAAATCTCGTTGCAAGCCTTGAACGTTTACGACCTTTCGATGAAAAAGAGGGATTGATCACAACTCTCGGGCTAATTTTAAGCGAAATCAATCAGTGGAATATCGAGAGGGTCCAAGTTCTTAGTGATCAGCTTTCTAAGGACATTAAAGATGAAAAATTGCAACGAATGCTCATTATTTTTACGAAACAAGTAATTTTACAGTTGCTCGATAAAGGCATTGAGAAATCTGGGAAAATAGAGTATAGAATTCAGGGTTTACTCAATAAGAACCAAGTGTTAGACCAGATCTTTCAGAATGCTATACAATTACGGGATGAAATCCTAATAAATAAGTATTTCGAAGCATACTTGGATAATTTAATCATATTAGGGTTATCTGCCCTATACAGTGCTAATTATAAAAATGTTTTTCAATATTTAAGTCAGGCTTTAGGGATCTTAAAGGGGAAAACATTTTCCCCTTCAAAGCATGCATTTATCGCAAGAACTCTCTCAAATATTTTCTTAAAGTCACGCAACTCTCCTGCTCTGCTCAAATTAGGGCGGGAGTATTTCAAGATTCGGAGCGATAGAGATAGTTATCAGGTCAGCTTTAGGTTTCTAAAAAGAGCGTTCGCACTTGATAAAGCCACGAACAACAAGCCTGGGCTTGCCATGGACCATTACTTCTTAGCGCTTCTCTATTCCGAACGCAAACTGATTGAACAAGGGATAACCGAAATCAAAAAGGCACGGGCGTTACATGAAGAGTTGGATAATCGTGAAGAACTCTTAAATGATATTATCTTATCTGGTATCCTTATTGATAAGAAAGAAAAGTTTGAGGAAGCCTATGAACTCTATAATAATGCATTAAGTATTGCTATGGATTTGGATATCAAGCCCAAAATCGGCGAATTAAACTTACTCCTTGGGAATTATTTTCGGACACATCAAAAATATGAGGAGAGCCTGAAACACCTCAAAACCGCATTGCTCATATTCAAGCAAGTCGGTGGGGGAAATGAAACCGATTTTATTGAGACTTATCACGGGATCGGCGCAGCTTTACGAGATATGCATAAACTCGATGATGCACAAGGCTTCCTACAAAAAATCCTGAGTATTGAGCAGTCAAAAACCGAATTCCCTGCAATTTTGATGGAGCTTTATTCCCAACTGGCGATTACTTACATTGAACTGAATAAAAAAGAAGAATTCCAGCACCACTATAACCAAATACTAACTATTTATCCAGCTGTGAAGGATGATTTTCAATATGCGAATAGCGAATACCTCATCGGAATGACTTTCTGTGAAAAAGAACAATTTTCGGAAGGATTAGAGCATCTCTTCAAAGCATTCAAAGTATTTTATGATATCCGAAACACAACGATTATTGAAAAAATCCTAGAAACGCTATCCTCCGTTTATTCCAAATTGAATGATTCAGAATTGGCTCAAAAACTCACGGATTATTCGACAGATATCATGATACGCTCTCAATATGTCATGGAACAGGGCACAACTCCCAAAACCATTCCTCCCGAACCTACCCCAGTTAAGGCTGCTCCTCCAGCAGCAGAGGTACCGGCACTGCCTAGGTTACCTATAGCGGAGGTTATATCACCCTCTATTATGCCACAGGCCGTTCTAATCCAGCGGAAACCGAGCCCGCCAGAGCCACAAAAGGTACCTACACCCCCCCATCCAACTCCCCCAAAATCAGCTCCGCCTCAAGAATCCATCTCCGTTCCGGAGCTCCCTCCTCCACCTTCTGCCCCGAAAGTTAAACCACTGTCCAAGCTCTCAAACTTAATTAAGGATGTGAAAGCTGAGCAAAAGGAGCCGCTTCCTTCAGCAGTTCCCTCAAAATCGAAACCTGCTCCCGCATCAGAACGATTTTGTCCCAAATGTGGATATAAAGTTGCAGACCCCGGATTTCAGTTTTGCCCGCGGTGCGCCGCAAAATTAGAAAAGGAGGCTCCAGAAGGAGCGCGAACTTGCCCTGCATGTGGCTATAAAATTGCAGACCCCGGATTTCAGTTTTGCCCGCGGTGTGCCGCAAAATTAAACTGAGCTTATTCCTCAATTAAAGTGTATTTTTTCAATTTCTTTAGAAATTCATTGACATCGTTCAGAGCGACATCGCGAGTTACGGTGTATTCCTCGCAAAGCACATTGAGAATTTCCTCGATAGCTTTATGC
>Ga0315277_10007406_pt1 | contig 14246 bp, 12 predicted proteins | sample YL17G05_15_MG_FD_203695 | JGI IMG/M metagenome (GOLD analysis project Ga0315277, IMG submission 203695) | Sediment microbial communities from Yellowstone Lake, YNP, Wyoming, USA - YL17G05_15 | ecosystem: Environmental > Aquatic > Freshwater > Lake > Sediment | place: USA: Wyoming | collected... | reverse complement strand
CAAGATGTTCGTGGTTGAATATCGCTGTCCTGTCATAGTTCCCCGAGCCTACCGGCATTACGTTATGACCATCAGGGGCATGAGGGTCGAATGTCGGAGTCGCGTAATCCTCGAAGAATCTAAGAAATGGATTAAGGTTGCCGGCGACATCTGTTCCTCCCAGGAAATATCTCGGATCGGATGGTAGATTATCGAAATGAGATGTATAACCATCGGCATTCAGGATGTAATCAAAGTTGAAATTAGCATCTTGTTCTACTCCATCAGTATCCATAACCTTGATATTGGGATCCGTAGTATCTCCGGGAATGATGAAAATAGCGCGAACATCGAATCCGTGAAGATCGGGTCGTGTGGCGATATTTGCGAACGGATGCTTCATTCTGACGGTTAGATTCAGATTCTCGTAACCATCCAGATACATGCCGGCGATTGACATGCAATTCAAACAAGGAGCGACATTTAAAAATTGCGAAAGGTCAGCATCGAAAATGTTCCCGATTGCCTGAGCGTTTCGAGCGGGAATAATCTCGGTCGTCATATTTGGTATATCAACCACGACTTTCCATAATCCAAAAGCTCCTCTGGGTAATGAAGCGGCTGGAATATCCATCTCGCTAATATTTGTGGATATATTTGTTTCAGCATTTCCGTTATTTTGAACTGATGGTTCAGTTGGGCTTGTATTGCTTGAACAAGATACGGTAAATGTGCAAAGCATTAAAAGAACCAGTGTGGAGATGAGATCTTTCATTTCTAAGCCTCTTCTCATGAGATAGTGAACTATTTTCAGTATTTAAAAACCTAATAATCTATCTTTTCATTGACTATATACATCATCTGAATCCGCCCGAATTTCATTAGCGGATTTATGGCACTCTCGTATACACCATCCGAAAAACTCCGATAAGCGATGAAGAGCTCTTTCACGTATGATAGCCTGTTATTAACAGCAATTGCTGGATATATCTCGGTTCCGTAGTGATCGGAGGTGACCGTTCCAATTAACTGTTCGAGATAGAGCGTGCTATCCCAATCGCCAAATCCGCTACCCTCAGTCAGTTGGATTACGTAAGCAGTCAACTCCTGAGTCGATTTGTTATACGATCCATATGAAACAAAGTAACACCCATCTGAAGGAGAAAGCACGGAAGGATTTGTATGAGTATATTGACCATCAGTGCCTTCTTCCATCGGGAAATCCGCGATGCTGCCATAGAATACGTTTGCAAGTTTGACATGAGTTGTTTTAGTCGTGGAACCATCCGGAACTACGAGATAGGCGATCATCTGGTTACCGCCGGGACCGTAGGTGCTCATTGGGTTTTGCTCAGATGTTTTATCGATAAAATGGGATATATTTTTTATTTGGTTGAATGTGTATCCGCTCCAGCAGATACCCATGTACAAGTCGGTGCCACGCGTACTGAAATTAATCCCATCCTCCCAGACTAAAACATCCCATATTCCGGAATGGGTTATTGATGGGGAATATTGCGATGTTGAGCCGTTATCTACAACCCATCCATCCTCTATCCACGTTTCACCGTAATCCTCGGAGTGAGACCTATATATATATGACTCCATGCCATTGTATTTTACGTAGTAAACATGTAATCGAGGGTATGAGAAGAAAAATATCGGATTTAATTCGAATGAATCAGCTGGCAATGTTATTCGCTTTATATGAGATGGTTCAAAGCCTGTACCATCAAGGTTGCCATATGTCGCGTAGACGAACATATTGGGTGCTTCGTATGATGCCCAGGCTATATAGACACCTAAATATATCGAGCCGGTCCATGGTAGTAAAACACATGGTTGATAGTCCGCTTTAAGATCATCTGTTATCTGATGAGTGGTTATATTTCCACTTCGATCCATTATCGCGAGCCAGATATCTCTATGCGATCCTATTTCGCTTGTATAAACCAGATATGTGTGAGTTTCAGTACAAGCGATTGAGTGACATCGGCTTTCGCTTGTGGATTCACGATTAGTTCCGGTTGACGGTATTGTATTCTGATACGCCAAACCCTCAGCATAAACAGGAAACTGATATATATATTCCTTGGGAGGAACTGAATTCGTTCTTACCCTTAAACCTACATTCCTCTTTCCCGGAGTAGCGAATTCTATCTCAGGACTCGGCATTCCCGAACCGTCGAGGTCGAATGTCACTCCATCATAGTTATAATCCCAACGATATTGGAGCTTCTTATTGGATGGGTCCATGAAGAAATTGGGATGAATTGTTGTTCGGTATCCCGATATTGGGCTTTCATGGGCAATCTGATCGACATTGGGAACACTGAGCTCCCAGTTGGAGAATACCGTATTTGCGTAATAGCTCGGAATATATGGATTCTCGATATTCACGCGGATAGTTGCGTAAAGAGCATAATCGAGGATATCAAGTGTCGGATAAGGGAATCCCGAGGGTGATGATGGAATCGGCATCCTTCCGCTTGGAGATGCCGCTCCGTAAAGATCATCCCGAATTGCCAGAAGTCCATATGCATAAGGTCCCTCGCAATAATTTACATTCGTGACAGTTATTCGGTACCTTAGAGGATCGCTCGGAGTCCCGCTTCCAGCCTCAGGTGTGGTAACCAAAAAGAGATCATCCTGAAGGTCGGGTATGGAAAGCTCGACTTGAAGAACATCGCTTTTTTCAGGAATACCCGATAAATTCGATGGATTCGGGTAATCGGGATCAACCGTTGCTCCCTGCTGCCAGTCGAAAACCTGAACCACAACATCTGCTGTGGATGTGTCGTCGCTATAGCTTAGAACATTATTCTCCAGCCAGTATTCAACGCGCCATGGCTCGGTTCGATGGAATGCCGGCAGATAATATTGCGGATTTGTCCTATTCGCAAGCTTTGCCGATTGACCGTATGCCACATCAGCAACAATATAAAAATCATAAACCGAACCTGTATCGAGTTTTTTAAGAACGGCTGTTCGATCGTAATTCCCGGAACCCACCGGCATCACATTCTGCCCAGCGGGAGCGTGAGGGTCGAAAGGCGGCGTTGAATAATCCTCAAAAAACCTGAGAAAAGGATTCAAATTTCCACTGACATCGGTTCCGCCTATGAAATAACGAGCATCCGAAGCAAGCTCATCGAAATGCGATGTGTATCCGTCAGCATTCAACAGTTGCGCGGAATATAATGCATCCTCCTCGACTCCGGACGGTCTCATCACTTTAATGTTGATATTGGTTGTGTCGGACTGAAGTATGAAAATACCTCGAACATCGAATCCATGCAAATCGGGACGTGTTGCCAGATTCCCGAACGGATGCTTCATTCGTACAACCATGTTCAGGTTCTGATAACCGTCCAGATATATCCTCGGAATTGTAAGGCAGTTTGCACATGGGCTTACCTCGAGGAACTGCGATAAATCAGCATCGAATATATTTCCTATGGCTTGAGCATTACGAGCTGGCACTATCTCGGCTGTCATGTTAGCAGTATCAATTCGTACTCTCCAAATTCCGAAAACACCGTGTGTCGGGTTAAGAGGTTTACCATCTGAGATTAAATCGCCCGGCATTTCCGAAGTTATCTCTTGCTGATTGGGCAGGATCGATGTCGATGGTGTTGTTGGATTCGATGCGTTTGAACAAGAAGCAAATATAAAAATCAAGCAAATTAAAGAAAGTAATTGAAATAGCTTTCTCATGACAATTCTCCAGGTAGATAAGGTATCTAATAGACTTAAATCAAAGCACCAATCTGAATGTTATGGTACATGCGAAATAAGTGGTGTGCAACCGCGAGAAAAAGGAGTCAGACTCGAAACTATTCCATTTTGCATTCTCCCCTGTATGACTCCAGAAGTCGGTTTGATATCAATTCATCGGTGGCTGTTATGCCGGATTATTTATTTCCCTGATTCTCTCCTCCACTTTCTCCCTGATCTGCTCGTATGATGGCGGTGGACCAAGGAAATCAATTTTTCCGTTTATACAAAGATCGATATGGAGACCATACTTCCGTCGATTCTCCGCGATATTCATGTTTATCTCTTCAAACACGACCTTGTCGCCAAATTCCTCTGCAACCTTTTTCGCGTTCATGTAGACAGTATTCTGCGCAGGGCACTGCCCGTGATAAAAAGCGGTTATTTTAACCTTGCCCGGGACAAGCTCCTGCTCGAATTTCCCTCTTATCCATTTCGGAGGAACCGCATCGGGAGCGAACGGTTTCCATACGAGTACAGACCATTTCTCCTGATCTACTTTTGTATAGCCATGCTTTATATACCATGATGCGGACATCCAGAAATCCTCGGGGATTCCCCACGCGACCAGTCCCTTCGCACCGAGCGATTTGACATCATCCTCCGCGGCTTTCAGAAGCGCTACGCCCATGCCTTTTCCCTGCATGTTTCCAATGCCTTTTACCGGATGACCATGAACCCAGATACAGTTCACGAAATAAAGGTCTTTACCATCCGCGTATGATTCCTCTATTGGCATGTATTCAATCATTCCACCCGCAACCCCATCATCAGTGAGAGCGAGTTTGACCCGCAATCCCTTTTCTTTCATTTCCTTAAACCATTTGTCTTTTATTGGTCTCGCTTGCATCATGCCTTCGCTCCACTCCTCAAAGCAGACTAAGTAGGTGTCTTTGCTTTTCCTGTCTATATCAACGATTTTCATGTTTTTCTCCTGATATTTCTTTGGGATGAGCACATTATAGAATTCTCATTTATATACGTCACACAACCATCGCGTTATAGACAATCTCCGTTACACTCATAATCTCAACACCAAGCTTGTATTTTTTATTCAGCTCGAGCAGCTGATCAGCGCAGTTGTGGCAGGGGGTGGCAACTATTTTTGCTCCCGTAGCTCTGATTTGATCGGCTTTGATTTTTCCGGATGCGATGCGTCGGTCCCCATATTCGCTCATTGATAACATGCCACCGCCACCGCCGCAGCAATAGTTTTGCTCGCGGTTTGGGGTCATCTCGACAAAATCGCTCGCGACTCGTCTCAGGATTTTACGCTGCGGTTCGATTATTCCTCCCCATCGAACAAGGTTGCATGGGTCGTGGAGTGTAATTCGGTCTTTGTTTTTTGATGGGTCAACCTTGATTCGTCCTTGCTCAATATATTCAAGCAGCACTTCAAGTATGCTTCGAACCCGCACTGCATATGGTTTCTCCATCCAGTTGGGACCCTCCCACCTGAACGCTCTGAAACCATGACCGCACTCTGACAGGATAATCTCCCGCGCACAGAGACGCTCAGATTCTTCTATCGCCTGCCTTGTTATTTTAGTTGCGGATTCATCATCGCCAGAGTAAAACCCATAGTTGGTGACATCATAGAATTTGCTTGAGATTGTCCAGCTCTCTTTTGCCGTATGGAAGATTCCCGCAGCAGCCATCAGGGAGAGAGGGAAAAACTTTACTTCCCTCGGATTTATCAAATAAACAATATTTTTTCCGGGTTCATCGACAGGAATCCTGACTGTATCATCTTTCATTTCAATTCGCAGGTCTTCAGAAATCCAGTTTGTGGTTTCCTTGAGCTCATCGGGAGTAATCGACATCTGGTTGCCGGTATTAAGTTGATTATCCACGACCGCCTGCAGATTGGGTGGAACCCGTCCCGACTCCGCAAGTATGATTCGTCCGATTCTAATCACCGATGACACATCAAGACCGATGCTGCAATTGATTCCGCAGCGACCGCAGTTTGTGCATCGTCCATAAACAGTCTCCACGAGATCGTCAAGCGCTTCGGGAGTAAGGTTACGGGCACCGACAAGAAATGGCGCGATTCTTCCAAGCAGCGTGTGATAGCGTCGAAAAAAACTTATAACTTTCGATGCTTTATATCCCGGTAGATTTTCGGGAACGGGATCGGCGAGATAGATATGACATGTTTCACCGCACAATCCGCATCGGACACACGCATGCAGATGATACGCTCCAAGTTTTTTTATCGCTTTTCGAAGCGCATCGCGGGCTTTTTTATCTATCAAAATGGCGTCGGACATTCTTCTTGACCAGGGCAGGTTTTATCCGGATTTGGAATATTGACTCGGTATTGTAATTATTATGAATCTGGTTATTAATCCGTTATCAAGGTCAACCTGCCCCTACGATTTTCCCGGATATGTCCCTCGATAACCAAGACGAGCTCCGAATTCGGCTCTCGCGATGAAGAAAAACAGCGCGTGCTTGAGCTTTCCAATCGGAAGATAGATGAAAACAACCGTTGCGTGAATAAGGAATATCGGCGGGCTTAAGAATCCGATTTCATGCATAAAAGCGGCTATGAGAAAATCGATAGTGATGATAATCGCGAGATAATCATCAAAACAGCTCAAGGCTCGCAATTCTTTCGATAGGACTCTTCTGAGAAATTGATACAATCCGCATAATGCTGCGATTCCTAATAAGATGGTAATTACAATCTGCATAATCTGCGAAATCTGCGTAATCTGTGGATTTATCAGTATAAGGAGAACTCTCACAATTGCGAGAAAAATCCCGACATGCATCAGAACGCCAATGATGAACTCAATCGGATAAAGTCTCATGCTCTCTTTATGCCTGGGAGTCATTGCCCATGTGAAGTTGTAGATAATACCTTTTATCACGCTTCCGGCTTTAACGCCGTATTCTTTTCGATCCTGAGCCCGGGATTGAATCCATTGCACGAACAGCGCGATAACTGCCCATACAATACTCACTGAAGCGATTATCCGAACGGTTTCGTTCATCCGTTTCAAATCATACATCAAAAATTGGATTAAACACATTATTAATCATGATGGGAAACGGGGGAATTTTTTACTACTAATAGTAGAGTCGCCAATCACTTTTTGGCAATATGCCGGTTTTAATGAAGACAATTCTTTCGCAGATATTGGTTACATGATCACCGATTCTCTCGAACGAAGCGACAACTGACATGAGATGAGAGACATAATTGATGCTGGAAGCATCCTTATTCATTATGGAGACAAGCTCCGCGAATATTTTATGGTTGTATTCGTCAATTTCATCATCCATCGCAATTATCTCATTTGCTTTTATTGCATCAAGATTCATAAATGCATCAAGGCTTGATTTCAGCATCTCTACAGTTTTAGCAGCCATTTTAGGAAGGTCTTCATACGGTTTGATTTGTTTCAATGGCGCGAGTATTGCGGCTTTTCGAGCGATTTTGGTCGTGTGGTCTGCTAGACGTTCTATATCCGTGTTAATTTTCCATACCCCACTGATGAGTCTTAAATCTATTGCCATTGGTTGCTGCAATGCGAGTAATTTGAGACAGTTCTCTTCTATCTCCAATGATTTTTCATCAATTTTTTCATCAGCTTTGATGATTTCATCGGCAAGAGCGGTATCTCTTTCCACGAGCGCTTTTAAGGCACCCTGAATAAGCTCCACTGACATCATTCCTATATCCATCACGGATTGCTTCAATTCGTTGATTTCCTGAGCAAAAGTCTTTCTAATTTCTTCCATTCTGATTCTCCTATCCGAATCTGCCTGTGATATAGTCCTGAGTTTCCTTTTTTGATGGTGTTGTGAATAAATGCTCGGTTATATCATATTCGATTAACTCACCGCTTAGAAAGAAACCCGTATTGTCTGAGACACGGGCAGCCTGCTGCATGTTGTGCGTAACTATGATTATTGTATAATCCTTTTTCAAGTTCATCATCAATTCTTCTATTTTCAAAGAGGCGATAGGGTCAAGAGAGGAACAGGGTTCATCCATGAGAAGTACCTCAGGTTTAACCGCTAGAAGACGCGCTATACAAATCCTTTGTTGCTGACCGCCCGACAGTTCGAGGGCGGATTTTTTCAGTTTGTCCTTTACTTCGAGCCATAATCCCGCAGCTTTAAGGCACTGTTCCACGGTGTCATCGATCTCGCTTTTTGATGAAAACATGTTATGGATTCTCGGTCCGAAAGCGATGTTGTTATATACCGTTGTCGGGAACGGATTCGGTTTTTGAAATACCATTCCGATTTTCTTCCGCAGTTCAACAACATCGATATCAGGATCGAAAATAGAACGACCTTTGAATAAAACATCGCCGCTGATCTTTACATTCGGAATCAGATCGTTCATGCGGTTAATCGTTCTCAATAAAGTTGATTTTCCGCAACCGGATGGTCCAATAAGGGCTGTGATTTTGTTTTTATATATATCAATTGAAATATTTTTCAGTGCGTGGCAATCGCCATAATAAAAATCAAGTTGATTTATTGTAATCTCACTTATGTTCTGTTCCGGATTGATGTTTTTCAATGAATCGCTCACCACTTCTTGGTTTTTCGGAATTGCATCCTAATGATTATCGCTGCGATATTCAAGCTGAACACAAGGACAACAAGAACTAATGCGGTTCCGTACTTGTATTTTTCAGGTGTGTTGGGAACCTGAGTTGAGATGATATAAAGATGATACGGTAAAGCCATAACCTGATCGAATATTGAATGTGGCAGGCGGGGAAGGAAAAAAGCGGCTACGGTAAACAGAATTGGTGCTGTTTCACCGGCGGCTCGACTTATTCCGAGAATTGAGCCAGTCAATATGCCCGGAAGAGCATTAGGAAGCACAATGCGCCTGATTGTCTGGATTTTCGTCGCTCCGAGAGCAAATGCTGCTTCTCTAAAAGAAACAGGCACGGTTCGAAGCGCTTCTTCCGATGCTGTGATAACAACCGGAAGAATCAGGAAAGCGAGTGTTAATCCGCCTGATAGGATTGATGTTCCAAAGCGTAGAAAAATTACAAAAAGCCCCATTCCAAAAAGTCCATAAACTACTGATGGTACGCCGGCTAAATTCACAATGCTCAATCGTATGATTCTCGTGAATTTGTTGTCGGATGCGAATTCATTCAGGTATATCGCTCCGGCTATACCTAATGGAATTGCGGTTAAAATAGATACAAGAACAAGACAGATTGTTCCGATTATTGCGGGAAAGATGCTTTCTGCTGCTCCACCAGTACCGAAAAGAAATCCGAGGGAAATCGCCGGAAGCCCTTTTATTAGCAATAGCAAAAGAATCGCAAAAATTGGAGCTACAACGATGATACCGCAAATAGTGAGTACGGAAAAAGCGATTTTCTGAGAATGCCTTGGGTTCATCGGGATTTGAATCCTTTTCTCCTGATTGCAAGGTCTGCGAGAAAATTAATACAAAATGAAAGGAGGAATAAAACCAGACCGATAGCGAAAAGGGCTTCATAGTGAAGACTGCCATAAACGGTCTCGCCCATTTCAGCTGCGATGGTTGCGGTCATCGTCCGCACCGGCTGGAATATGCTTTTTGGAATAACAGCAGCATTCCCGCAAACCATCATTACAACCATAGTTTCTCCAATTACCCGTCCAATCCCTAAGAGGGCAGCGGCGAGTATGCCTGAGGAAGCTGCGGGAACGAGAATCTTGCAGATGGTTTGCCATTTTGTAGCTCCCAAAGCGAGGGCGGCTTCGCGGTAATCCTTAGGCACTGTATTAATAGCATCTTCCGAGATTGATGCTATAGTAGGGATTGCCATAAACGCGAGGATTACAGCTCCGGTAAAAGCGGTAAGTCCTGTGGGAATGTTGAAAAGCTCTCTTATAAATGGCGCGAGCACTAATAAACCCAAAAAACCAAGAACAACCGATGGAATACCAGCTATCAGATCCACGACGATTTTTAGAAATTCCTTTATCTTGGGGTTCGCTATTTCAGCGATATAAATCGCACAGGCAATACCGAGTGGAACGCTGATGAGCGCCGCTGTCAAGGTCACGACAAGAGAACCAGTAATAAGTGGAAGAATACCAAATTTTGGTGGTGAAGAAATCGGATACCATTTATCGCCAAGTAGAAAATCTCCTAAAGACACTTTACTGAAAAGCTGCAAACCATCTTTGAGAAGAAAGAAAAAAATCAACAGCAAAATGACGATTGAAATATAACCCAGAAATTTAATGGTTTTTTCATATAACCATTCTAATTGCTTTTTTGTTTTAAGATTTGCGATGAGAACAGAGATTATTTTCATTCCTTTCTATTTTGTGGCCGTTGCAAAAGGAGAGATTCCTCAGCGAAATTCAGAATTTGACAAATCTACTTATAGTAATGATGCGTTTTCTAACGATATCAAATTCTGAATTTCGCTTCGGAATGACATACTTTGTTGCTTTTACAACGGTCACATTTTTATTACTTCTGTGGCAACGGTACAAATCCTTCGTTTTTCACAATTTCCTGTCCTTCAGGTGAAAGCACAAAATCCATGAATTGTTTGATTGTGCCCTGAGGTTCGCCTTTGGTGTAAATGAATAAAGGTCGCGAAATCGGATAAGTGCCTGACATAACATTTTCCATGGTTGGCGCAACGGCTTCGGAACCGGTGTCTTTCGCAATAGGAAGTGCTTTCTGTTTTTCAGTTACATACCCCATTCCCAAATAACCGATCGCGTTGGGATTATTGGCAACCTCATCAGCGATCGCTTGAGATGATGGCATCATAAGAGCATTAGTGGCAAATTCAACCGTACCCTTTGAGTCCCCTTTATTTAATACATGCTCTTTAAAGTAAACATGGGTGCCGGAATTTACCTCGCGTGAAAGGATGACGATCTTGGCATCATTCCCACCGACCGTATTCCAGTTGGTGATTTTAGCTGTGAAGATATCAGCCAGTTGATCTATTGTCAGTGATTTCACAGGGCTAGATGGATTGGCAATCACCGAGATCCCATCATAGCCGACTAAAAACTCCTTGGGTGTGACGCCATTCTTTTGAGCCGCATCGATTTCCTCGGATTTTATTGTACGGGATGATTGAGCTATATCTGTTGTTCCCTGTATCAGAGCCGCTATTCCGGTTCCAGAACCACCTCCGGTTACAGCAACTTTTGCCTCAGGATATTTCACCATGAAAGCCTTAGCCCATGACTTTCCAAGATTCACCATGGTGTCAGAACCCTTTATCTGGATTGACCCGGACACCTTTTGAGCAGTTGCATCCTTGTCTTGCGGCATTTTGGGCTTCTCTTGTGACTTCCCGCAGCTGAGCTGAATAGCGAGCATCAACATCAATGAGCACGCGGTTAATACGAGCCAGATATTCTTTTTCATTCTCATCGTCAATTCTTTTGATTTAATTTAATTTAAAAATTCCGGGTGAAAGCTTATCACAAAATGTGGATTTGACATTCTTTTTTTTACATAATAAATAGCCAATAATCGAAAGGATATGCTATTACACACATCCATCGGGTTTGGGTAGACCAGCTATTCGGCATGCTCCACGCGCGGGTCCCGATGTGAAAAGCTTATAAATGTGACGGAGGCTAATCCCTGTTTCCTGACAGAGAAGGCGTACTGTTGGAGCAAGATTATTTTCTCTCCAGTAGTTCCTAATGAAATTGACAATTTTCCAGTGCTCTTCAGACATCTCCTCGATCCCCTCCTCATTCGCAATCGTCCGAGCGATTGCGTCATTCCACAGGTCCGGATCTATCATGAATCCGTCTTTATCGAGTTGTATGTCTTTGTCGTTAATCTGCATGTTTCATAACCACTTTGTAGCGTAGACATCCTTGTCTGCTTTGATATCTACCATATTAATGCAGACAGGGATGTCTACACCACAAGAAAATATTTACGATTGGCGATCCTTTGCAATTGCGGCGACAGCTTTAATCGCTTTTTCAATATGTTCTTTCGTGTTAAATGGACCAATCGAGAATCTGACAGTGCCCCTTGGATCTGAGCCGTGATGCTCGTGAATCAATGGAGCGCAATGGAGTCCAGTTCGGGTCAATATATCGAAATCGACATCGAGAATCGTACCAACATCCTGAGCATCATAGTTTTCAACGGTCATCGATAAAGTCGCGACGCGTTTTTTTAGATTTTTTGTTCCCCAGATTTTGACTCCCTTTATCTCTGATAAGCCATCTTGGAGCATTTTAAGGAGCTCCATCTCGTGCGCGTATATATTCTCCATTCCTTTTTCTTTAATCCAGCAAAGCCCGGCATTGAGACCGGCGATGCCAGCGAGATTAAGAGTTCCGGCTTCCAATCTGTATGGGTATTCCTCGAGATGATAAGGTACAGCGCTTCGTACACCAGTGCCGCCATAGATAGTACCCTCGATTTCAGCATCGTCAGCTACGCAAATCCCGCCTGTTCCCGTAGGTCCGAACAGGCTCTTATGACCGGTAAAGCTGAGGAAACTGATATTGCACTCGGACATGTCAATAGGAAGAACTCCGGCAGTCTGAGCGGTATCGATGGCAAACGGCACTCCCATCTCTTTACAAATCGCACCTATTGGTTTCAAATCCTGCACAACACCGGTGACATTTGAGCCATGATTAATAATCACTAAAACCGTATTTTTCTTGATAGCTTTACGGATATCATCGGGATCGAGGTAGCCCTCTGAATCGGGTTTCACCCATGTAGCCTCGGCGCCATCCCTGACTTTATGATTCACTGGACGAATTACCGAGTTATGCTCAAGCATGCTTGTGACGATATGGTCGCCGGGATTGACAACACCGTTGATGACAAGATTAAGGCTCATCGTGGCGTTCATGGTGAAGACAAGGCGATTAGGATCTTTCGTTTTTCCGGCATCTATAAGACTTTTATTAAAAAATGCTGAAAATGACCTGCGGGTATCATGGATCATCTCCTCGGCGGCAATTGCCAGATCGCAGCCGGTTCGTCCGGGATTCACACCCTTTGTACTGTAAAATTCTCGTACTGTATCGTGGACAATATCCGGTTTCGGGAAACTTGTCGCCGCATTATCAAGATAAATTATCCCATCCATGGTAGCTCCGGGTACACTTAAAACATCCGCCAATCCATCACAGAGACAATGATATTTCCTTCACAAAGTTAAAATAATTGAAACACTCTAACATAATGATATGGTAAAATCAAAGAGATTGGGCATGTAAAAAATTTCAAAAAAAAAGGATATTAGTAACGAAAGCTCTTGACACGTTTTGTAACTTGTGGTATATTATCGTTATGACATATCAATTTGTGAGGTGTCTTTCGTGAAGAACAGGGTAAAAGAATGCAGATTGAAGGCTCATATGTCGCAGGATGACCTTGCGAACGCTTGTAGCTTGGCAAGACCGACCATATCTAAGATAGAGCGAAACGAATGCGAACCAAGCGACCTTTCCAGGCAGAAAATCGCCGATGCTCTTGGATTTCGTATGGATGAGGTTTTCCCGGATACCGAGGTTGGATTAATCGCATCGGTCAAGGATGCTGTAAAAGAATCGATCCTTGGCATTTGTATTGTAAATGGAGAAAAGCTCGTTCCCGGGTTGAGGGGTGAGGGTGTATCGGCTGAGGTTGTTGATATCCGCGATTCAAAAATCGAGGGATTCCTTATCGACAAGCTCGGCAAGAGGAAATCGTATGTGCCGGTTCACCTGATAAGGAATGGAGAGAAAATCGAAACTACAGTTACCGGAACCCAGGGTCGCTTCGTTTTCAAGAATCTTGAACCGGGAGAATATGTGGTCCTGAGCGAGGATAAGATAACTCCGGTGCAGGTACGGTCTTCCGATGATCCGTTCGATTTTAACACCAAGTAATATATCCATCCGGCTTGCGAAAAAACAGCGCCGGCTGGTTAAGTTGGGTGTAATCATGTTCCCTTCCCCCGGCTTGTTTCGGGGGTTTTTTATCGGAAAATTCTGAGTGTGTTTATTTTCTGACTTGTCATATCATGTAAAGGCGAATACAAGGGCGAATACAAGGGCGAATACAAGATTCGCCCTTACGGAACAATGATTAAGTGGATTGAAAAGATTTTTAACCTCAATTTCGAAGAACTCGTGTCTCTCAGTGGACATGAGTTTATCGATACGCTTGCCAAATCCGCTCCGAAAGAATGGGATTCGATTGATCTTCCGGATGATTTCTTGTTTGCTCCGAAAGACAGGGAGACAATCCACAGATTTTTTAATGCGATTGTTGGAATTGCGAACCTGAAATTCATTGATAGATTTTTCCCTCGTCTTTTTGAAGTCGGATTCGCAAACAGCGGCGATGAGCAGAAAGCGCGTGTTGCGTATGGTCGATCGCTTGCGATGCAGCATCGATACAATGAATCGATTAATCAATTCGAGATCTCCTTTGAATTATCGAATAAACCTGATGCCCTCGAAACATCGGACCAGATAATGAATTATCTCGGCGTTGTGTATTA
>Ga0315277_10007405_pt1 | contig 14247 bp, 8 predicted proteins | sample YL17G05_15_MG_FD_203695 | JGI IMG/M metagenome (GOLD analysis project Ga0315277, IMG submission 203695) | Sediment microbial communities from Yellowstone Lake, YNP, Wyoming, USA - YL17G05_15 | ecosystem: Environmental > Aquatic > Freshwater > Lake > Sediment | place: USA: Wyoming | collected... | reverse complement strand
GGAATCGGGGGTCGGAGAAGCGCGGCGACTAGCCCCCGATGGCAATCGGGGGTCGTGGAAGCGACCCCCGGATACCTCCGGGGGCTAGTCAGGACCCCCGGATACCTCCGGGGGCTAGTCGAGACCCCCGGATGCCTCCGGGGGCTGGTTAGGGAACCGCTTACGGTCGAGGCAAACGCCAAGGACGCCATGAACGCTCTGACATTGATCCTTCGCAGCCTCCGGTTTTACTGGCGGACGCACCTGGGCGTCCTGCTTGGTTCGGCCGTGGGCTGCGCGGTCCTCGTCGGTGCGCTGGCGGCCGGGGATTCGGTCCGCGGGACGCTGCGCGCAATGGCGACTTCCCGGCTGGGGGGGGTCACGGCGGCGCTGGTTGGCGGCGACCGGTTCTTCGGGGCGGACCTTGCGGGCAAGGTCGGGGATGACCTGGGCGCCCCGGCATCGTCGGTGCTTCAGGTGCGGGGTCTGGCGACGGCCGCCGGCGGGTCGGTTCGGGCCGGAGGAGTCCAGGTGCTCGGCGTCGATGAGCAGTTCTGGAAGCTCGGCGGCGCCGCGGACCTCCTGGCCGGGGCGGAGGAGGACCAGGTCGTCCTGAACCAGGCTCTTGCGGAGCGCCTGGGCGCGAGGGAAGGCGACAAGATCGTGATTCGGGTGGACAAGCCCGGCCCGCTGCCTCCAGACGCGCCCCTCTCGCACGACTCGGACCTCTCGGTGGGCATCCCGCTGCGGGTGAAGGCGATCGCTCGCGAGGCGGACTTCGGGCGTTTCAGCCTCCAGGCCAACCAGGTGTCGCCGATGACCGCGATGCTGCCGCGAGAGGTCCTCGCCGCAAAGCTCCGCCTGCCCGGCAGCGGGCGGGTGGAAGATATTGGCGCCGAGGCCGTCGCCCTTTGCCTCGGGTCGAGCCGCCCGATGGCAGTGATGCTGGCGCGAGAGGTCCTCGCCGCAAAGCTCCGCCTGCCCGGCAGGGCGAATCTGATCCTGCTGGGCGAGCCGGCCGGGAAGGCCGGGCAATCGGACGATGCCAACGCGGCGAACGCATCGCTGCGCCGGGTCTGGCGGCTGAGCGATGCCGAATTGGAACTGCGCGAATTGGACAAACTTGGCGTGCTGGAGCTGCGGACGAGGCGGGTCCTGCTCGACGCAGCCGCGGTTCGGGCCGCCGCCGCGGCCGATCGGGAGGCGACCGGGCTTCTGACCTACTTCGCCAAGGAGCTTCGCGTAGGCGATCGCAGCACCCCGTATTCGATCGTCACTGCCATCGGCCCGCTCAGCCCGGCGCAAAGGGCGACGACCTCGGCGTCAATGCCTTCCACCCGCCCCATAGACCCCGTTCCTCCGGACATGCAGGATGAGCAGGTCCTCATCAACTCCTGGCTGGAGAGGGACCTGGACGCCCAACCCGGTCAGAAGCTCCAGATGACCTACCTGGTGGTCGGGCCGATGCTGAAGCTCCAGGAGCGGACCGCGACCTTCACCATCCGCGATGCAAGTGTCCCGGTGGAGGCCGGCGACAGGGAGATGCTCCCGGAAATCCCCGGCGTCCCGGCTGACGACGATCCGCGGAAGTGGAAGATCGGCATCAAGATCGAGGAGGGCAAGTGGCGCGAGGACATCGACGGGAAGTACTGGCGCGAGCACCGTGGGACGCCCAAGGCGTTTCTTACCCTTCGCGCGGGGCGGGCGATCTGGGCGAGCCGCTTCGGCGATCTGACGGCGGTTCGGTGGCGGCTGGCGCCGGGGCTGAAGGGGCGGGTCGAAGCGGCGCTGCGGGCGAACCTGGACCCGGCGGCCGTCGGCCTGTTCTTCCTGCCCGTCCGCAAGCAGGCGTTGGCTGCGGCGGACCAGGCGCTGGACTTCGGTCAGTTGTTCCTGGGTCTGAGCTTCTTCCTGATCGTCGCGGCGCTGCTCCTGACGGTCTTGCTGTTCGTCCTGGGCGTCGAGCAGCGGCGCCAGGAGGTGGGCCTGCTCCTGGCCGTCGGGTTGCGCCCCGGGCAGGTGCGGCGGATGCTATTGCTGGAAGGTGCGGCGCTGGCGGTGACTGGGGGGATCATCGGCGCGGCGGGCGGCTTGCTCTACACGCGGGCGCTGCTGCACGGGCTTTCGACCGTCTGGAGCGGCGCGGTCGCCGGCTCGGCCATCCGGTTCCATGCCGATCCGCTGACGGTGGCGATTGGGGCGGCGGGGGGCGTCGCGGCATCCCTGGTGGCGATCTGGCTGGCGGTCCGCAGGCAGACTCGCCGGCCTGCGAGGGAACTGCTGGCGGGCGGTCCGGTCGAATCGGTCCGGACCGGCGCGTCAGCGCCGCGCGGGAGGATGCCTTGGTGGCGTGCGAGGTCGGCCTTGATCCTCGCGGTCTGCGCGACCGTTGCGGCGGCGATCGCGGGCATCCTGGGGCTGGTCGGGATAACGTCTCCGGTCGCCGCCTTTTTCGTGGCCGGGGCGCTGATGCTGGCGGCGGGCATTGCGGCGAGCCGATGGGGCCTGAAGGCCTTGGCCCGCGCATCGGGAGCCCGGCGCCTGACGCTGGCGGGTCTGGCGGCCCGGAACAGCTCCCGCCGGCCGGGGCGGAGCCTGGCGGTGATCTCCCTGCTGGCCTGCGGCAGTTTCCTGATCATCGCCGTCGCCGCCTTCCGCCAGGATGCCTCCCAGGAGCCTCGGGTGCGATCCTCAGGCACCGGGGGGTTCGCCCTGTACGGTGAGTCGTCGCTGCCGATCCTGCGGGACCTCAATGATCCGAATGACCGGAAGCGATACCGGTTCGGGGAGGGGGCGATGGCGGGCGTCTCGGTGGTGGCGATGCGTGTGCACGAGGGCGACGACGCGAGCTGCCTCAACCTGAACCGCGCCCAATCGCCGCGCCTGCTGGGGGTTCGGCCGGAGGACCTGAAGGGCCGCTTCACGTTCGTGAAGACGGACGCCGAAGGCGCGGAACCAGACCCGTGGTCCCTGCTGAGCCGCAAGCGGGATGACGGTGCAATTCCGGCAATAGGGGATGAACCGACCGTGGTCTGGGGATTGGGCAAAAAGCTCGGTGACACGCTGTTCTACGTGGATGAGAAGGCAGCGGGTTTCAAGGTGCGCATCGTGGGGATCATCGCCGGTTCGATCCTTCAGGGCAGTCTGCTGATCTCGCGGGGGGACTTCGAGGCCAAGTTCGCCTCGCAGAGCGGGTACCAGGCGTTCCTGGTCGATGCGCCCGCGGACCGGGCTGGGGAGGTCTCCCAGGCGATGTCGCAGGCGCTTGAGGACTTCGGGCTGGAGCTTTCGCCCGCCGCGAAGCGCCTGGGGGAGTTCAGCACGGTCCAGAACACGTACCTGTCGATCTTCCAGCTCCTCGGCGGGCTGGGGATGCTGTTGGGCAGCGCGGGCCTGGCGCTGGTGGTGGCGCGAAACGTACTGGAGCGCCGCGGGGAGCTTGCGATCCTGCGGGCGGTCGGTTTTCGCCGGGCGGCGGTTCGGTTGATGGTGTTCGCGGAGCACGGGCTGCTGTTGCTTGCGGGCCTGGCGTGCGGGCTGATCGCGGCGGCGGTGGCGATCGGTCCGATGCTCGGCTCGCCGGGCGTGAAGGTCCCGGTGGGCTGGCTCTCGCTGATGCTGGGGGCGGTGCTGGTCAGCGGGGCGCTGTGGACGGGCGTCGCGACCGCCTGGGCGGTCCGCGGGCCGCTCCTTGCCGCCCTGCGGAACGAGTAGAGGCGGTTTCATGACTAGCCCCCGATGATCGGGGATGGACGAACTAGCCCCCGATGGTGATTGGGGATGGACGAACTAGCCCCCGATGGTAATCGGGGGACCCCCGATTTCCATCGGGGGCTAGTCGAGTCGGACCCCCGATTACCATCGGGGGCTAGTCGAGTCGGACCCCCGATTACCATCGGGGGCTAGTCGAGTCGGACCCCCGATTTCCATCGGGGGCTAGTCGAGTCGGACCCCCGATTTCCATCGGGGGCTAGTCGAGTCGGACCCCCGATTACCATCGGGGGCTAGTCGAGTCGGACCCCCGATTGCCATCGGGGGCTAGTCGAGTCGGACCCCCGATTACCATCGGGGGCTAGTCGAGTCGGACCCCCGATTACCATCGGGGGCTAGTCGGATCGGTCCCGCAATCGGTTCTGGGAACACCGGCATGGGGAAGTCTTGGGGAATGCCGGGGCGACTGGTTACAATAACGTCTGAATGGCTAGGCGATTTGCAGTCCCCGCAACAGGCATCTGGATCGGCGGCCTGGTGGCGCTAGCCGCCGCCGTCGTGATCGCCATCGTCTTGCGGACGGACATCTCCGGGCGGGGGGGCAGCGGGCTGGGCAAGTCCTTCACCTTCGACGACACCCACCTTCGCCAAGTGGACCCGAACCTGGTGATCTACGAGGAACTCGCCGACGCGAAGATTGCGACCGGCTTCACGGAGGCGCGCGGGCTGGCCGTCGGGCCGGAGGGACGGGTTTTCGTAGCCGGCGATGAGGCCGTCAGTATCTTCGGCCCCGATGGGAAGCCCCAGAAGCAGTTCGCGACGGGCGGTCCGGCCCGGTGCGTCGCGGCGGCGGACGACGGGACCGTCTATGTCGGCGTCGCGGATCACATTGAGATGTACGATTCGCTCGGCGGACGCCGGTCCGCCTGGCCCGCGCCGAAAGACGAGTCCCTCATAACGTCCGTGACCGTGTGGAATGACAACGTGCTGGGGGGCTTCTACAGGAAGCGTGCCGGGTTCGTGGTGCGATACGACAAGTCCGGCAGGCTGTTAAATGAGATTATGTCGCGCGACGATTCCGGGGCCGTCGAAGGCTTTGTGACGCCCAGCCCCCACCTGGACGCGGCGGTGGGCGCTAACGAGGTCGTCTGGATCGCCAACCCCGGCAAGCTCCGCGTCGAGGCCTACACGCTCGCCGGGCAGCCCCTTCCGGCGCTGAACTGGGGCAAGCCTTCCGCGGGGGCGGCGAGACTGATCGAGGGCTTCGTCCCCTGCTGCAACCCGACGGATTTCGCAATCCTGCCGGACGGCGGCTTCGTGACCGCCGAGAAGGGCATTCCGCGGGTCAAGGTGTATAATGCCGCCGGCCGGTTTGAGGGCGTGGTGGCGGGACCGGACCGCTTCGGCCCCGACGCCTCGGGCCTGGACGTCGCCGTGGACGCCCAAGGACGCGTCCTCGTCCTGGATCCACCGGCGAAGGCCGTGCGGGTCTTCGTCTCCAGGAAGAAATCAGCGGGGATGAACGCTGATGGACGCTGATGCGATGGCCGGAAGGAGTCCGCGTTCATCCGCGTTTATCCCTGCGGTGTCGTTGTGAGCTTTGGAGCAGCGCCGTGAGTGATGGTTTGGGCAATCGGCCGACCCGCCGGGAGTTTCTGCGGGCCGTCGCTCGGAACGCCGCCCTCGGCGCCATCGCAGCCTGCTGCGCCGTCCTCATGACCCGCAAGGGTGGGTTGCACGCCGGGGATGCTTGCAGCGCCCCGGCCGCGTGCGGGCGGTGCGCCGTGCTGGCGTCGTGCGCCCTGCCGCGGGCGATTGAGGCCAGAAGAGATAAGACGAAGGCGTGAGTTGATCCAGGTGATGAAATCCGAGAACCGAGACTCGAAACCCGAAACAAGGTCAGATGAGATAAGGGCGGCAATGACCGAAACGGCGCGTCCGGCGACTCGTTTTGAGCCTTTGAGCTTGTCTGCTTGAGGGTTGTCTGGGGTTTCGGATTTTGAGGATTGGTTTCCGACAGCCATGGCCGAGCCTGAGAAAGACAAGTCGCTCGACAAGAAGCTCACCCGCCGGGAGATGCTCGCGGCCGGGGCGCGCGGTGCGGCCGTGTTCGGGCTCGGGGGCATCGCGGGCGTGATCGGCAGGACCGCCAAGGCCGACGTCACCGTCTGGCAGATCGACCCCCGCAAGTGCACCCAGTGCGGCAACTGCGCGACGTATTGCGTCCTCCAGCCGTCGGCGGTCAAGTGCGTCCACGCGTTCCGCATGTGCGGGTACTGCCAGATCTGCTTCGGCTTCTTCGACCCGCGGACGCACGAGTACAACACGGGTGCGGAGAACCAGCTCTGCCCGACCGGCGCGATCCAGCGGTCGCACGTGGAGGGCCCGTACTACCAGTACACGATTGGCCCCCAGATCCGAGGCGACCCCAGCAAGTACGACGAGTCGCTTTGCATCGGCTGCGGCAAGTGCGTCAAGGGGTGCACCACCTTCGGCAACGGCTCGCTGTTCCTCCAGGTGCGGCAGGACCGCTGCGTGCACTGCAACCAGTGTTCCATCGCGCCCGCCTGCCCGGCCGAGGCCTTCGTGCGGGTCCCCGCGGGCGAGCCCTACCTGCTCAAGGACAAGCTCAAGGACAAGGAAGGCCAACGTTGAAGCGCGGGTGGATCTCCATCGTCCTTCCTGCCGTCCTTGCCGGGGCCGCCGCCGGGGTGCAGCGATTCGACCTGCCGGAATTCAAGAGCGATTACCGCCTTCCTCCCACGCAGACCCCCTATCCGCGGGCGAGCTGGATGGAATTCGTCGATCTGGCGATGCTCCTGGCGGCGCTGTCAGCGGCGTCCTGGCTGGCGCTGAAGAAGCGGTCGCGGCGCTGGATCTACGTGCTCATGGTGTCCTCGCTGCTCTACTTCGGCTTCTACCGCCGGGGGTGCGTCTGCCCCATCGGCGCGATCCAGAACGTGGCGTACGCCCTGTTTCACCCCGCCTATGTCATCCCGGTGGTGGTGCTGGCCTTCTTCGTGGCGCCGCTGGTCTTCGCGCTGGCCTTCGGACGGGCGTTCTGTGCAGCCGTCTGCCCGTTGGGGGCCATCCAGGACGTCGTGGCCGTCAAGCCGGTGAACGTCCCGGGGTGGCTCGCGCACGCGCTGGGGCTGCTGGCGTACGTGTACCTGGCCTGCGCCGTCCTCTTCGCCGCCACCGGTGCCACCTTCATCATCTGCCAGTATGACCCTTTCGTCTCGTTCTTCCGCGTCAGCGGGACGCTCAACATGCTGATCCTGGGGGCGTGCTTCCTGGTGATCGGCCTGTTCGTCGCCCGGCCGTACTGCCGGTTCCTGTGCCCGTATGGGGCGCTGCTCCGGCTGGTGTCGGGGGCATCCAGGCTTCGCGTGACCATCACGCCGCAGGAGTGCATCAAGTGCCGGCTGTGCGAGGATTCCTGCCCGTTCGGGGCGATTCTCAAGCCGACGCCCGAGCAGCAGGCGGTTCCCCGCGCCGAGGGCAAGGGGAGGCTCGCGGGGCTGATCCTCCTGCTGCCGGTGCTGGTGGCGATGGGCGGGTGGCTGGGGTGGTCGCTGGGCGAGCCGTTCTCGCGGATGCACTACACCGTCCGCCTGGCCGACCGCGTCAATCAGGAGAAGACCGGGCAGGTGCAGGGGACCACCGACGCCAGCGCCGCGTTCTACGCGACCGATCGGCTCGTCGAGGAGCTGTACCAGGAGGCGCGGGACATCCGGGCGGGCTTCGCCCGCGCGGCCGTGGCGACGGGGGCGTTCGTTGGCTTGGTGATCGGCTTGAAGCTGGTCCAGTTGTCCATGCGAAGGAGACGCACGGAGTACGAAGCGGACCGCGGCACGTGCCTGGCCTGCGGGCGGTGCTTCACCTACTGCCCCATCGAGCACCGCAGGCGGAAGCAGCTCCATGACCGCTCCCCGGTCAGGCGTGTTTGAGTTTACGGAACAGATCACCGCGGAGGGTGCGGAGAATGCAAATGGGTAAGGCGAACCCGTGGAAGCGAACAAGGCTGACGAAGCAGGTGTGAAGCGCGGTATCCGGTGTCGCCTCAGCGTGGCGACGGCGGCGGTCTCAGGCGCGCTGGGAGCGATCGTCTGCGCGCTGCTTGCCTACAATTACTTCGCCCTCCACGCGACGGCGCCGCTGGAGTCGCCAACCCTGGACGCCCTGAAGGGCGCGCTGACCCAGCCGGCGGAGGCGAGCGCCGGCGAGACGGTTGCCCGGGCCTACAGCGGGCCGCTCAGCCTGTTGACCTCCCGAGACCCCCGGTTCCCGGCGTGCGGCCTGTGGCAGCAATTCGCACTCCTGGAGCAAGCCTATGCGGAGAGCGTCCGGGAAGAGGCCGCACGGAAGGAACGGATTCGACAGGAGAAGGTCCGGGCCGAGGCTCGGGACGTGGACCTGAGGCTCCGGCGGGATTACTTCCGCGGGATGGCCCTGGCCGACCGGGGCAGGTACCTCCTGCTGGGGTGCCTGGTGGTCTTCGGTGTCAGCATCGCCGTCGCGGCGGCGTGCAGGAAAGAACTGCCCATGCCCGGCAAGAGCGCAGCGCAGGTGCAGCCTCGCGGTCGGATGCACGCGCTGGCCCGGTGGTCGGTGGCGGGAGTAGGGGCGGCGATGTTCGCTGCCGCCGCAATCCTGCTGGCGACGACGGCGAGCGACGTGAGGAGGGGGTCTCCGGCCGCAGGCCAAGGGCTGCCATCTAACGGGCCGGGCGCGCCCCAGATCGCTTCCATCAATCCGACGGCGACCTCGTATCCCTCTGCCGAGGAGGTCAAACGGAACTGGCCGCGGTTCCGCGGGCCGGGCGGGCTTGGCATTTCGGCATACGAGAACGTGCCGGATTCCTGGGACGGCACGACCGGGGAAGGCATCCTGTGGCGGAACGACGAGAAGCTCCTGCCGGGGGAGAATTCGCCCGTGGTCTGGGGCAAGAGACTCTTCATGACGGGTGCGGACAAGAGAAGGCGAGAGGTCTATTGCTTCGACGCAGACACCGGCAAGCTGCTCTGGCGCAAGCCCGTTCGGACTGCCGAGGGCGCCGGCAGGCCGCCACCGAGCGTGCTGGAGGACACCGGCCACGCCGCCTCGACCGCCGTCACCGACGGGCAGCGCGTCTTCGCCATATTCGCCAACTGGGACCTGGCGTGCCTGGATTTCGACGGCAAGGAGGTCTGGTGTCAGAACGTCGGGCCGATCCCCCATCCCTACGGGTACGGTACGTCGCTGTCCATGTGGCGGAACCTGCTGATCGTCTCGCGGGACCAGGGGTTGATCGCGGAGCTGGGGAAGAGCAACCTGCTGGCCTTGGACGCCGCGACGGGCAGGAAGGCCTGGCAGGCGCCGCGCCCGGAGACCCCCGGCTCCTGGGCCACGCCCATCGTCATCGACACGGGCAAGGGCGAGCAGATCATCACGTGCAGCAATCCGTGGATCATCGCGTACGAGCCGAGCAAGGGCACGGAGATCTGGCGGGTCAAGTGCTTCGGGGGCGACGTGGCCCCCTCGCCGGTCTTCGGCGGCGGGCTGGTCTTCGCGGCAATGGAGGGCTACAAGCTCGTCGCCATCAGGCCCGATGGCACCGGCGACGTGACCAAGACCCACGTGGCCTGGTTCTCCGAGGAAAACCTGCCCGAAATGGTCAGCCCGCTCACCGACGGCAACTACGTCTGGACGGTCACCAGCCCCGGCACCTTGACCTGCTACAACGCCAGGAACGGAAAGAAGCTTTACGAGCAGGACCTGGAGAAATCGCTCAAGTCCTCCCCCGGTCTGGCGGGAGGCAAGCTGTACGTGGTCAACGAGGAGGGCCTGACGATCATCGCCAAGGCCGGCCCGGAATACGAGGAGCTCGGGCGCTGCCCGCTGGGCGAGCATTGCAGCAGCAGCCCGGTCTTCCAGGACGGGCGGATCTACCTCCGCGGCAAGAAGAGCCTGTTCTGCATAGGGAAGAAGTGACAACCAACCGCGAGGTAACCTTCTGAATGCCTGAACTCGATCTGACACAGGTTGACCGGATCGTCGAGCGCTGCGGGCGCGGCGCGGAGGCGGTCATCCCCGTCCTCCAGGCGGTCCAGGAGCACTACGGCTGGCTGCCCCAGGAGGCGCTGCGGAGGGTCTGCCAGATCAGCCGGATAACGGCCGCCTCGATCGCGGGGGTCTCGACGTTCTACTCGCAGTTCCGGCATCGCCCGGTGGGCAGGCACATCATCAGCGTCTGCGACGGCACCGCCTGCCACGTGAAGGGGGCCGAGCAGGTCCGCGACGCCGTGTTCCGCGAGCTGCATGTCACTGGTGACAACGACACCGACGCCGAAGGGCTCTTCACCATTCAGAAGGTCGCCTGCCTGGGCTGCTGCACGCTCGCGCCGGTCGTCCAGATCGACGAGGTCACCTACGGGCACCTGACGCCCGACACGGTCGGGCGGATGCTGCGGGACTTCCTGGAGCTTCGGAAGCGCCGCGCGCGGCATCCGGCGAGACACGCCGCGCGGTGGAAGGACGGGCAGGCGGAAATTCGCATCGGGCTGGGTTCCTGCTGCGTCGCGCGGGGCAGCAGCAACGTGCACGAGGCGCTGACAGAGGCGGTGGCCGAGGTCGGCGCCCACGCCGTCGTCAAGCGGGTCGGCTGCGTCGGCATGTGCCACCAGACCCCGCTGGTGGAGATCGTCCAGCCGGGCGGAGCGTCGTTCCTCTATGCACTCGTGAAGCCCCAGGACGCCCGCGCGATCGTCCGGCGGCACTTCAGGCCCAAGGGCATCGCGCGGCGGTTGACCGGGGCGGTCTCTTCCGCCCTGGAGAAGCTGCTGACGGACGAGGCCTGGGAGCCGGTGACGCGATACTCCATCGAGGTCCGCGACGAGCCGGTGGCCGCGTTCCTCGGCCGCCAGAGGCGCCTGTCCACCGAGCACTGCGGGTGCATCGACCCGACGGACCTGGAGGAGTACCTTCGGCACGACGGTTTTGCGGCACTCCGGAAGTGCCTGACGGAAATGACCGCGGAGCAGGTGATCCAGGAGATCCAGCTCAGCGGGCTGCGCGGCCGCGGCGGCGCGGGATACCCCACCGGGTCGAAGTGGTCGCAGGTGCGGGCGGCGGAGGGGACGGAGAAGTACATCGTCTGCAACGGGGACGAAGGCGACCCCGGTGCGTTCATGGACCGGATGATCCTGGAATCGTATCCCTACCGCGTCATCGAGGGCATGGCCATCGCGGCGTATGCCGTGGGCGCGTCGGAAGGCGTGTTCTACATCCGGGCCGAGTACCCGCTTGCGGTGCGGCGGGTCCGGGAGGCGCTCCAGAAGTGCCGGGAACGGGGGCTCCTGGGGGACAAGGTCCTGGGCACGGACTTCCGCCTCCGTCTTCGCATCATGGAGGGCGCGGGGGCGTTCGTCTGCGGGGAGGAGACGGCGCTGCTGGCCTCCATCGAGGGCCGGCGGGGCATGCCGCGCCTCCGTCCGCCGTACCCGGCCCAGAGCGGACTGTGGGGCAAGCCCACGCTGGTCAACAACGTCGAGACCTACGCGACGGCGCCGTGGATCATGCGGAACGGCGGGGCCGCGCACGCCGAGCTGGGCACGGAGAAGAGCAAGGGGACCAAGGTGTTCGCGCTGGCCGGCAAGATCGCCCGAGGCGGGCTGATCGAAGTCCCGATGGGCATCACGCTCCGGCAGATCGTCGAGGAGATCGGCGGGGGCATCGCGGGCGGCAGGAAGTTCAAGGCCGTGCAGGTCGGCGGGCCTTCCGGCGGATGCGTCAGCGCGGAACTGGCCGACACGCCGGTGGACTACGAGGCCCTGACGGGCGTCGGGGCGATCATGGGCAGCGGCGGGCTGGTGGTGCTGGACGAGAGCGACTGCATGGTCGAGATCGCCCGCTACTTCCTCCAGTTCACCCAGGACCAGTCCTGCGGCAAGTGCACCTTGTGCCGCATCGGCACGCGAAGGATGCTGGACGTGATGGACCGCCTCTGCGCCGGCCTGGGGCGCAGCGGCGACCTGGAGGAGCTTGAGGAACTGGCGGGCATGGTCAAGAAGGGCAGCCTCTGCGGGCTGGGCAGGACCGCGCCAAATCCGGTGCTCTCGACGCTCAAGTACTTCCGCGGGGAATACGAGGCGCACCTCCGGAAGCGCTGCCCCGCCGGCAGATGCAAGGCGCTGATCACGTATTCGATCACCGACGACTGCATCGGCTGCACGCTGTGCGCCCAGCACTGCCCCGCCGACGCGATCCCCATGACACCGTACCAGAAGCACGAAATCGACCCCCAGAAGTGCATCCGCTGCGGCACGTGCAGGCAGATATGTCCTGCCAAGGCGGTCAAGGTGGAGTGAACGGCATCTCACCGCAGAGGACGCAGAGGGCGCAGAGATCATGATGATAAACGACATAACGAAGAAAATCATCGGAGCGGCGATTCGGGTCCACCGCGAACTGGGGCCGGGGCTGCTCGAATCCACCTATGAGGCTTGCCTTGCATACGAACTGGCACAGGACGGCCTGAGGTTCGAGCGCCAGAAGGCTCTGCCGGTGACATATCGAGACGTGAAACTGGAATGTGGGTATAGGATTGACCTTCTGGTGGAAGGGAAGGTCATTGTCGAACTGAAGGCTGTGGACAGGATCGAGGAAATCCACAAGGCGCAGGTCCTTTCCTACCTGAAGCTGTCCGGGTGCAAGGTAGGTCTGCTGATCAACTTCAATGTGGAAGTGCTCGTTCAAGGTGTGCACAGACTTGTGAATGGCCTCGAAGAATAGTCTCTCTCTGCGCCCTCTGCGGTGAAATGAGATGCCGAGGATAACGATAGACAACCGAGAGGTCGAAGTCGAACCCGGATCGACGATCCTGGACGCCGCGGAGACGCTCGGCCTGGAGATCCCGACGCTGTGCTTCCTGAAGGGGCGGCGGCCGTGCACGTCGTGCTTTGTCTGCGTGGTGAAGGTGAACGGCCGGGAGAACCTGCTGCCCGCCTGCGCGACGCGGGCCGAGGAGGGCATGCGCGTCCAGAGCGAGACGCCCGAGGTCCACCAGGCGCGGCGGACGGCGCTGGAGCTGCTGCTGAGCGATCACCTGGGCGATTGCGAAGGCCCATGCCATCGCGTCTGCCCGGCCCACATGAACATCCCGCTGATGATCCGCCGGATTGCCGCGGGTGATCTCCGCTCGGCCGTCGCCACCGTCAAGGCCGACATCGCCCTTCCGGCCGTCCTGGGGCGAATCTGCCCCGCGCCGTGCGAACGCGCCTGCCGCCGCGCTGCCGCGGACAAGGGCCTCTCCATCATGCTCCTGAAGCGATACGTCGCGGACGCGGACCTGGCGTCCGCGGCGCCGTACTTGCCCGCCCGCAAGGCCGCAAGCGGAAGGAAAGTTGCGATCATCGGCGCGGGTCCAACAGGCCTGGCGGCGGCGTATTACCTGCTTCAGGAGGGACACGCCTGCACGCTCTTCGACGAGCACGACGCACCGGGCGGGATGCTGCGATACGCTGTGCCGGAGGAGCGCCTCCCCCGCGACGTGCTCGATGCCGAGATCGCGGTCATTGCAAGGCTCGGCGCGGAATTCCGGATGAGAACCAGGATCGGAACGGACCCGTCGCTGGAGCGACTGCGGAAGGACTTCGGCGCGGTCGTCGTGGCCGTGGGCAAGCAGCAGGCCGGCGCGGCGGACGTGCTGGGTCTCCCGGCGGCCGACAAGGGCATCACCGTGGACGGCCGGTCCTTGCAGACCGCGGTCCCGGGCGTGTTCGCGGGCGGCGACGCGGTTCGCCCTCAGCGCCTCACCGTCCGGGCGGTCGCCGACGGCAAGGCGATGGCCGCGTCGATCGCCGAGTACCTCGCCGGGCGGCCGGTGGCGGGGCCGCGAAGGTCGTTCAACATCCACATCGGCCACCTGCGCGAGGGCGAGATGGCCAAGTTCATGGCCGGCGCCAGCGCCGAGGCCCGCCTGAGCCCCTCCGGCGACGGTGGCGGATTCCGCGATGACGAGGCCTGCCGCGAGAGCCTTCGCTGCCTGCACTGCGACTGCCGGAAACCCGATGAGTGCAAGCTCCGCCGGTACGCGGGCGTCCATGACGCCAAGGGCGCCCGGTACAAGGAAGAACGCCGCACCTTCGAGCAGCGGGGCGACCATCCCGACATCATCTACGAGCCGGGCAAGTGCATCGACTGCGGGCTGTGCGTCCAGATCGCCTCCGACGCGGGCGAGGAGCTGGGGCTGACCTTCATCGGGCGGGGCTTCAGCGTCCGGGTGGCGGTTCCGTTCGCCTCCGGCATGGCCGAAGGTCTGAAGAAGGTCGCGGTGGAATGTGCCCGAGCCTGCCCCACCGGCGCGCTGGTGCTCAAGGGAACGTAACGCGGGAGCCAACATCCCCCGCCCCGAGTTTCAGAAGAGCCGCCTGACCAGCCCCCGATGACAATCGGGGGTCCTCATGGACTTGCGCGATTGGGCGCCAACGTGTGTTGTTAGGCTCGAAGAGCCGTCAGCGGGTAGCCGGAGCCGTGAGGCTCCGGCATTGGGGTTCGATTGGCCTGGGAGCCTCGAAG
>Ga0315277_10007404_pt1 | contig 14247 bp, 13 predicted proteins | sample YL17G05_15_MG_FD_203695 | JGI IMG/M metagenome (GOLD analysis project Ga0315277, IMG submission 203695) | Sediment microbial communities from Yellowstone Lake, YNP, Wyoming, USA - YL17G05_15 | ecosystem: Environmental > Aquatic > Freshwater > Lake > Sediment | place: USA: Wyoming | collected... | reverse complement strand
ACCGACACCCCTGAAGGCAGGTACATGGCTGACAGGGCGCCCGCACAGGACCGTAAGATAGTGCGGGGAACAGTGAGGATTGGCAACAACTGTTTCATAGGCGCAAATTCCGTAATCTCCGTCTCGACGAAGAATCCAAACATCAACATCGAAGACAACGTCGTAGTTGGAGCTCTGAGTTACGTAGACGAGAGCGTGCCCACACGCACTATCGGATGGGGAGCACCGTTCAGAGCAAAGAAGGATCGAAGGATGCTCTAGGCATCAATTAGCTTGATTTCAACACGAGTCCAGAAGCGTGAGAAGCATGAAAACGGGCATGTTCATGGTCGTTAGGACAGGTTCGAAAAGGCTTCCCGGGAAAGCCCTTCTAAAGATCAACGGTGAAACGATCACTGGATTCATGATCGATCGGCTCAAGAAGGCTCGCCTCATCGACACGTTCGTTCTATGCACCACAGATAGACCTGAGGACGCGGTACTCGCCGACCTCGCTCACCGGAAGGGAATAGAATCCTATCGCGGAAGTGCAACCGACATCCTCGCAAGAGAACTAGGGTATCTGAGGGATAAGAGAACCAGCAGGCCTCTAGAGTCCCGATGGATCTAACAAAGCGGCACTGTGAAGCGACAAATTCGTTAGTAGGGTTTTGACCTCACCCTCCCATTAATTGTCCTGGCGCGCCTCTGATGTGAGGAGCGGAACGTGACCGGAAGCCTGTCGTCGCACGCTAGCGTTTCCCGCTGTGTAACACCACGTAGTGGGGCACATACAGTACCGTGACGTTGGCTGTCAGAATCGCATAGACTTTGTCTGGAGGACTGAGGCCGCCCATTATTCTGATCCAGAAAATGTATGTGTGCCCGGAGAACGGCATCAGCAGGAGGTTCTTCCCCGGCTCGGGTCCCAACCAGTTGATGCTCACACTGGGACCAATTAGGGATGGATATAACTGCAGTTCTATTATGTCGATTGCCATGGGCCATGGCCCACGGTTCTGCAATTCTAGTGTGAAACATGCTGACTCAGTGGGACAGTCGCTGTTCATGCTGGGGTTGACAGCCAACGTGAGAACGTGATCAGGGCTGCCTAGAAAGATCGGGGAAACTGCCCATAGAAGTACTGCACAGACAATTATGAGGCCGACCACAGTTCTCTTCACGGTTGTTACACCTGGCACATGACGATACTCCTCTGTCGCCTTCCCATAATAGATGTATGTAGTCTTCTGGCAAGACAGTGGGAGGGAAACACAGTCGTCTCCACACATCACTAGGGGCACATGACAGAAAACCCCCGGGAAAAGGGGAAATCAACGAACGCTCACGAAGCGAGAAGTACCCCCTCCGGAGAGAGGGGCCCCACCAACGGTAGGAGGGTACTGGCCCGCCGAAAATGCTAGCATACCAGATCCCTCAAGCATTGATCGCCTGTTGATACGTGCCAAGGTTTATGTGGGACATTTCTCCGTCCTCGAGCAAGAGGGCATCGAGTACAAGTGACCCGTGCGAGGGCGGCGCTGAGCAGCCTTTGCTTCTTGATTGGTCTATTGATCGCGCTCAGCACGCTTAGTTTCCCGGTGTACGCTGGCCTCCCAGATCTCACGGTTGACAGTATGTGGCTTGAGAGAGCCTCAGCCCCTGGCGTGCCGGTGGCCGGAACCGACTTGGCCCTTAACGAGTCATTCAACATAGTTGCGAGTATCAAGAACCTAGGACAAGAGGCTGCCAACGGGTACTATCTGGACGTGTACTATGACAATGACTACGGTCGCGGCGGGCCGGACAACATTGCAGCAGGCGAGGTTCAGGAATGGTATGTCGGGCCACTCACCGCCACGGCGGGGACACATACCACGCAATGGGTCGTAGACCCTGACAATCAGATCGCGGAACTGAACGAACAGAACAACGTGAAACAGTACACGTTCACCATCGGATCCTCTGAACCCCAGACAACGACCGAATCCACGGCCACGGTTTCGGTAACAGTCATACAGAATTCGACTTCATTCTCATATGGGACCACGACAACGACCGTTACGGCCTATAGCACGTCCACCTCCACGAGTACGATTCCAACTGTCACAACTGTTGTCTTGGTTCCGTTGACCGTAGCCTCAACTGTCCAGGGCACTCAACTTCTGACTTCAACTCTCACAACGACGGTGACCAGTTACACTGGCACCTCGACGAGTACGATCCCGACTGTCACAACCGTTGCTTTGGTTCCTCTCACCACGACCTTAGCCGTCCGAAACACCCAATATGTAACGTCAGTTCTCACAACGACGGTGACCAGTTACACTGGTACGCAGGCTTTGACGAGCACAGTCGTGGTTCCAACGACTGTCACCCTAGCTCCGTTGGCCGCAACCTCATCAGTTCAAGCAAGGCAGGTTCAAACCCTGACTGGTACTACGACGGAGACCAAATATACGACCGTGGCGACAACTGTCTACACGGGGACGTTGACCTCGACAAGTACGAGGGTGGTCTACACGACAGTAACCCGCCTAGCTAGCGCTGGTGCATCGAGCCCCTTGACCTACCTTGGGTTCATATCGCTGCTTGGCGTCACGTTTGGCAGGGTCATGGTTGGGAAAGGTTTGAAGATCTCGAAAGTGCGATTATGGATGGGGAGGAGGTGTTCGGGTAATTGAAGAAGAGCGGTAGAGCTGACGGCTCTGCTTCTGATAACCGAAGCCGTTCCGTCCTGATGACGGTGTTGCTGGTTCTCGTGGTGCTGCTGTCCGTGGGTTCGGGTCTCTATGCTGGCGCCTCGTTCTTCCCTCAGCAAGCGCCTAATGTCACCATCACGACAACGGTCTTCACGACGACGACCAGCCTGACTACATCGACCATCTGGTCCATTGTGACAAGCGTGGTCTACGGCGTGTGGACAACGGTGCAGTACACAACTAGCACGAGCACGGTAACGGTAACAGGCCACCCGACTAGCAACTATGGCGATACGAACATAGAAGGCACAGCTAGGGGAGTGGGTGCTGGCTATGTCGTCGCTGCAACAAGGTTCACAACCAGTTCGTCGACGACCATAACCCAACTTGCCCTGTATTTCTACGCGTCCCCAAGAGGGAACATCAAGTTCGCAGTATATCGCGATAGCGGCGGGACCCCTGCAGCTCAATCACTGATAGGGCAAACTAGCGGATACGCGATTGGAGCGGGCACAGGTTGGCATACCTATACGCTGATGTCCGATGTCATCAACATTGGCTCTCCCGGCACCTACTGGCTTTGTTTTCTTATTGATACAAGTAATACTGGGCACTTCAGGAGCAAGGGATCTGGTACTGGTCAGAATTTCTACTTTGTGCAACCTTATGCTTCAGGCTTCCCAGCCACGTTTCCAGTATCTCCGTCAAGTATACCGTATGGAGACTTCAGTTTCTATGCAACAGCGGGTTAGATCAAAGTGTACGTTGAACTGTGAAAGCATCGCTCAGAGACAAGAATGCTACCATCCGCCATTTGCGTGCTCGATCGAGTATCTTGGATCGCACGTCCTATCCCCGCAAACCTGAGACATCGTATTGTGCAAGTTCGGACTTGCGCAGCTGGTGGTTCAAGATTACAGGAATCAGGACAGCATGAATCAGATGGAACTTGTCGAGTCGTGTGTGACAATGCAGCTGCCGTGCTTCCCCACAGCCGATTGGATTCCTCTCTCTAATCGTTTGCAGAACGAACAGTTGGGCATCTAGAGTTGTTCAGGGCAATGAAAGCCTCACCATCAGTAGCTTCAAAAGATTAGGGAACAAACATGTATCTCGGCGTTATTTCGGACATTCACGGAAACAGTCTTGGTTTGTCTGCTGTGCTCGCCGATCTAGAGCGTCAGCGCGTGAATCGCATCTTAGTCGCAGGCGATTTGGTTGGCTACTATCCATATGTGAATGAAGTGTTTGAACTATTGCGGACGTGGGATGCTAGCTATGTTGTCGGTAATCACGATTGCTATCTGTTGGGAAAGCTACCTGTGGGAGAAGAGCGTCGACGATCCTACAACTTGGACTATGTCGAACGTGTCATCCTACATCAGAATCGAGTATTACTCGCCAGTCTGCCAACAGAACGTATGTTCGAGTTCGATGGTGCGCTATGTCTACTATGTCACGGAAGTCCTTGGTCAGTTGAAGAATACATCTACCCTGATCACAAAGGGTTTGAACGCTTCAGAACATTGAAGGCTGACATAGTGGTGATGGGCCACACGCATGTTCCGATGATTCGTCATGTGGGTGATGTACTCTTGGTAAACTCGGGTTCCTGTGGTCAGCCACGTGACTACAATCCACTCGCTGCCTACGCCCTAATCGACACCGAGACTCGAACCTCGGAGATTCGGCGGGTACCCTACGACATAGACGCTGTCTGCAGACGCGTTGCGGCTGAAGGTTTCGACCAGGATCTCATAGCAATACTGAGACGCACTAGGTAGGTCAAGGAAGCCTGTCGCATCAGCGCGCTGCCATGAGCCTAGAGCGTGGCAGACGGATCAGGTGCGATGAACCCTTGTCCTCCAGCTAGATCGTAAGCAAATCTCTCCACATCGTTATGGTCAGGCTGTTGCCCAACGTAGACCTTATTCCATTGGCTACGCTTGTCCCGAAAGTATGTGACATTATCAGGACCCTATCAGTAGGTCGACTGATGAGTCCTTCGCGTCCCTCTATCGGTATGTCGAAACCAGGGAAGTACTTGCCACGAAGCGCGTTGTTGTCATCGAAGAACCGGAGATTCGACACATCGATTCTCTCCTTGATAATGGAGAGAGCATTAATGGCTCTTCCGGGAACATAAATCCCGACCGATTCGCACCTGCTTCTAGCGCGCGCCAGATAGCGAAGCAGCTTAGCGATTCCCCTTGTCCCCAGATGTTTGTAGCGCAGGGCTCTCTGTGCTTCTTGTTCAATGTCTATTTGACCCTTCACAGCATGCTTCGTCGTGATCCCATATAGCGAGCCTCCAAATTCTGAACTCTGCACATCTAGATCAGATCCAATGGCCAGTCTTACCGAATTCCGCAATGTGTCTTGTGTGTAGTAGTTCCAGTGCTGATGGGTCAACATAGAGACGTCCCCCAGCTCTATGAAAGGCTGGCAATTAGGAACTGAAAGGACGATCCTGCCGTTATCGCTCAAATGTTCGGGGAGAAGTTGAAGGAACTCGCGTGGGAACCCCAAGTGCTCCAGAACTCCGTACATGATGATAACGTCATATCTGCCCTCAATAAGACGAGAAGGAAAAAAGTCTCTGATGACGGGGATCTGAAACCTTCTAGATCCTTCTTGGCCATGATCGCCTGGTTCTACGCCTAGGACGTCGGCCCCCAGAAGCTTCAGGCGGTAGAGAAGATACCCAGTACCGCATCCTATTTCCAGTACACTCATGCCGTCGAAGCGATCTTTCTTGATTGAATGCGCTAAGAATGACAAGAAGTCTTGAGCATACTCTCTTCCGATTCCATCTTCATCCATCATCCCGCTCATAATAGAGCCCTTCAAGTACGCGTTTGACAGTGCATTGGAAACCATTTCGTCAGGCACCTGCACGAGCGTCCCAACTCGGCGGTTCACATCCAATGCGAATGGCAGCGCGTCCGGGAGATCGTTGCCGTTTGTCGGCGAGTCCAGAGGAGCATAAATAAAGGGAAGCGCTCCCACTTTCCAAGGCCAGTCCTGTGAGCCATCTTCCCCCGAGAGAGTCTTCGAGGACATAGTACCTTCCCAACTAAGGCTCTCCCATTTCAAAGCGTCGCACGTTTGCTACAACCCTTCTCACGTACCATCGGTTCGAGCGGACCTAGAAGGATTTGCCTCGGCAAGAACCGTTGCCTCGATGACGATTATTCTTTCTCAGATACTCAGCCCAGAGTCGTATTCCTTCCTCCAAGGTCACAGTTGGGCTCCAGCCGAGTTTCCTTCGTGCCTTGCTAATATCGAATGTAGCCGCTTCGTTCTCCTGAGGGTCAGGAAGACCTGAAGGAACGGCCCTGCCCCTCGCACCTGATATCGTTCGAAGAACAACATCCGCAAGGTCGTGCATGGAAATCGGTTTCCCGCCGGCAATATTGAAAATCCCGTGGGCTTGTGTGTTGCGCACAGCACAAAGGACAGCATTGCCAACGTCACATGCTGCAATGAAATCCTGTTGGCGTTTTCCGGTCCCGTGGTAGATCAAGTCAAGGCCGGCCAGAGCCCTTTCTATGAACACTCTTAGGACCGTCCTCGATCGCTGTCCAGGTCCATAGGGTGCGCTCACGCGCAATATGGTGGAGGCTTCTGGTATCTCGTCTAGTATCCTCTTCTCTGATTGGACCTTTGCTTTGAGATAGGGTCCTACCGGTGATACTTCCGACTCCTCGTCTAGGGCTCTCTCGATTCTCCCACCATATACACTCGTACCTGACAGGTATACGAGATGACAGCCTCTATCCATACACACTCTTAGTATGCGTTCGTCCATGGCCAGATTGGATTTCGCGGCCTGATCGGCATCGCCGCAAGATCGACTGGGCAGAACTGCCGCGCAATGTACTATCAAGTCAAATGTGATGGGACTCAGTGTGTGAAGGACACTGTCGCTGAGTAGATCGCCTTGCACGACATCATGAGAGATCCTTGGCTGGTCTAGTCTCCTATGTAACGCGATGACCCGATATTCCTTTTCGCATAGAACCTTCACAGCATGACTCCCGATCAGTCCGCCAGCTCCAGTCACTATGATCTTTAAGTCGCTCATTGCTGTTTTCGTCGGCCTCTCCAACGATCTTGCCTTTTACTCATTCTAGTCGTCAGCTGTCCAACCGGTCGCCTGTAAGAGAGCGATCGGGGGCCTCCCTGCAAAGGTTATTCCACCTTGCCTTCACCAAAGCTCAGTTCCACAGGGTCTTTGAAACTAGTCGATTAGATGCTGTGAAGCAGCCTCTACACGCTTTATCATTTCGAGGGGAACACAAGTGTTTTGGAGGGTCCGCAAGAGCACTACGTTGGTTTTGAATTGCGGTCTTTCCACCTTCTGGCCTAGCCTGTCGCGTATGATCATGTCAACATCGTTGAAGCCGACCACGGCACGAAAAGGCGTCGTGCCCGAGAACCTCGCGTTCACTTCGAAAACAATGAAGACCCCGTTGACAAGGCGTCCTTGGAAGTTCGCGGGTCCCGTCACGCCAAGCCTGACGGCATGATGCTCGCATTGCTGTTGAATTGGTTTGTTGTCTTCGACAATTCCCTGGGTTATCCCTGTGCTAATCTCGACGATAGAATCTCCAGAGGGGATTCTTTCTTGGCTCGAAATTCCCTCGAGCAGCCGACGAACCGCAATGGAGCCTACAACAGAACGATCCTTTCTGCAAACCACGCCAACGGTGTATTCTTCAGAGCCGGTGCCCACGTACTCCTGCAACAAGAACGACACATCGGACTCCCTCAGTTTGCTCGAGTAGAATATGTACTCAGATTCGTTTCTGACCACATACAAGTTCTTCGAACCGCGCCCTCTTACAGGTTTCAAGAGTATCGGAAATCCATGCTCTCTCATGAATGCGTCATAATCGTCTGGCAAAACTGAGTCGGGGCATGGAATTCCATTTGCTCGAAACGTGAGAAACGCTTTCCACTTGTCGTTGCATTTTTCTATCAGCTCATAGTCGTTCGCGATCAATAGAATGCCTTGGGATTCGAGACGGGCTGAGTTCCTAGCCAGTGCGAGCAACTCTGGTTCGGATCCAGGAACGATGAGTTTGATGGCGTATTTCGTGCAGATTGCAGTTATGGTTTTCAAGTAGTCCGGATGTTCGGCAGACGGAACCACGAATCCTTGTTCGGCTGTTACCAGGCCTCTCGAGTAGGCGGTGATATCGGTAGCGAAAACCGAATAACCTGCGCCGTCCAGTGCTTCGAGTATTCCGAAGCCAACGCCACCGGGCGTCGCCCCGGTTACCAAGACGCGAATCCCTGACATGCTTCCGTACCGCCGTGCGGTTGCAGTATTAGTCTGATGTAGACGATTAGCATGAGGGTTTCGGCTGAAGCGTGAGAACCTTTGGCCATTGGTCCTTGCCGACTTGCTTTCGGTAAGGTTATCGGGTATAGAGTGAAGAGGAATCGGCCTAACACTCAGATATGTCGTTCTGCCTGCCCGCTGGGAGTGTTGGCGATAATCCAAGCGGTTTTCTTGGGCATTCTGGACCCAAAGGGTTTCCGTTCGAGTCTGCCGAGATACGCTGTTCCTTGACAATCGTGTTGTTCGAATGGACCCATTGGACGAAGGAGAGGATAAGCAGCAACGCCCGCGCCTGTCATATTGTTGTCTGGTAATGGCGGGTTGCTTGTGGTAGTCTCGGCAAACGAACCTGCTGCCGGCTCACGATTTGCCGATTCGGGTCACTATCTTACAAACGAGCTGCTGGTCTTCGTCAGTGACCCTATGGTGCAGTGGAAGGGCCAGTGCCCGTTCATAGAGTAGCCTTGAATTCGCCAAATCTCCCGCGCGTCTCAACCTCTTGAACGCCGGCTGTTGATGAATCGCATAGCTTGCAATCCGACTCTCTATATTTCGTCTCGCCAAGGCCCTGATCACTCTATCCCTAATCCTCGGCCTTTCAAAATAGACAGTATATGTTTGGAAGGTGTGCCTTGTTCCCTTTCTTTGTATTGGTGTCCGAACATGCCGCGCTTCTCCTAGGAGTTCCTCGTATATCCTAGCCTTTTGCGCTCGAATTCTGATGATTCTTTCGAGTCTTTTCATCTGCTCGAGCCCGATCGCTGCTAGGATATCTGGGAGCTTCAGGTTGGTGCCGACTTGCAGGAACCTCTTCCCATCTGAGCCAAAGGCCTTGAAGGAGCGACATGCTCGTGCAATATCTTCCCTGTCTGTGGTAATCATGCCTCCCTCGCCCATAGTGATTATCTTCCTGGGGTGGAAACTGAAGCAGGTGGCGTCTGCCAAGCAACCCACGCTCTTGCTCCCTATTCGCGCTCCGAGACTACACGCTGCATCTTCGACTATGGGAATATCCTTGGACCCTGCGGCTTTGTATGCCGCCATCTCAAGTGGGTTTCCGAAAAGAGACACAGGGAGAATGCACCTCGTTTCCGGTCCGATTGCTTCCTCAATGACTTCGCCGGTCACATTGCGGCTTTCAAGATCAACATCTACGAGAACCGGCTTGCCGCCTGCGAGAACGATTGCATCAATCGTGGCGGGGTAGGTGAAATCAGGGACCACGACCTCTCCTCCACTGACCTTGAGTGCCAGCAGCGTTGAGTGTATGGCCGTTGTACACGAAGTTGACGCGATACCAAACCTTGTTGCGACGTACTTCGCAACCTTCCTTTCTAGCAGTCCAGCGACCCTTCCCTCTGTCAGAAATCCACTGTCGAATACGGTCTTGACGCGCACGAGCTCTTCGGTTCCGATCAAAGGTCTCGCAAGATACACGCGGGCCAAGAGGATATTCTCACCTGTCAGAATCAGAACTGTAATAGATCGATTTGTACCATTCGATGGTGCTCTTCAGTCCCGTGATATAATCGGTCTTGGGGGAGTACCCAATAGTTTCTCTCGCAAGGGAGATGTCGCCTCGATGTCGTCGTACATCGCCAGGTCTGGGTTTCTCGTAGACAATGTGCCCAGAATAGCCTAGCAGATTTGCTATCGTTTCGACGAGCGCCTTTATCGTGATTTCCCTACCGCTGGCCAAATTGAGTATCTTCCCTCTGGCAGACGTAATCTCGTACAATCTGGAAATGCCGGCCGCAATGTCTTCCACGTAGGTGTAGTCCCTTGTTTGTAGACCGTCTCCGTAGATTATTGGCTGCTCGCCCATCATGATTCGCTTGATGGTTATCGGCACCACAGCTGCATACGTCTCGTCGTTTTGCCTAGGGCCATAGGAGTTGAATGGACGAGCCACGGCTATGTCTAGACCGAATGTTGTATGATATGATAGCGCTATGTAATCCGATGCAACCTTGCTCGCCGCATATGGAGTAATCGGGCGAGTCGGATGATCTTCGTCCATCGGGACGTAGAGGGCTGAGCCGTAGGCCTCCGACGAAGAGCAGTGTATGAGCGTCTCGTAGCTGCCCATTCGCAACATCTCGCAAAGCGTCGAAGTGACAAGTATGTTCTTGTCTATGCAGTCTTTGGGTCTCACTAAGGACGCAGGAAGCGGCACGATGGCCATATTGAACGTTACGTCTACTCGCTCTCTCTCGAATAGTCTGTGCATCGCCTCATAATCCGAGGCGTCCAACCTGCAGACCTCGACTATTCTTGAGTGCCGCAGATGTTCGACGTTCCTCTCCTTGCCAAGCGAGAAGTCGTCCACGATAACCAATCGACTCGGTTGTCGCTCGATCAAGCTATCGCAGAGATGACTGCCAATGAACCCTGCCCCGCCCGTCACTGCGATAACTTTCCCTGTGAGAGATCTCGTCTCCGTCATTCATCTGACCGTGCCTATCTCTTCTGGTAGCCACATCGCATGCGTTTCGGTATTTTTGGGTTGTCTCCGCCCTCACCCATCGAAGGGGGCAGCCCGCACGCCACGGACTCGGAGGCCTCAAATAAGGGGATCTCTCCTGCAGCAGCAAATCTTGGGCTCCGAGCGACCACAATTTGGCTGTCAAGCTTTCGTTCGAGTTCCGAATCGGTCCATTCGATGGGTCGACGCCCACCGATACTATACAGCTGAAATAGCTCTGTACTGGTACAAGGTCGAGGATCCTGCGTTCCGGGTGAGCAAGGTCTTCAGAAGTCGTGTCACCGGGCATTCGCGATTGGGAAAGCAAATTGGAGGGGTTCGATGCGCGTCTTTGCTGGACTCTTGGAAGAATGTAATATGATCTTCACGTACGCCAAAGCATTACGCTCGTTGGGGCACGAAACCTACACCGTTGTGCAACGCAAGGAAGTATTCAATCCCACCTCCCGATACGACGAGATCTTGATGGAACGGATCGGGAGCTGTCCAAAGGACGCCGGGCTCCGCGAAAGAGTCCTTCGCATCGCCCGTGCATGGTTGGTGAGGCTGTTCGTCTTCCTGAAAGCCTTGGTGAAATGTGACACATTTATCTTCCTTTTTGGGACGTCATTCTTGCCCGGATATTGGGACTATCCGATACTGAAGATGTGCGGGAAACGCATCGTATGCGTCTTCTTGGGGGGCGAGGTCTGCTACTGGTACGCATACCAGCAGGAGGTGCGTTTGTTGGGATTGGAATGTGAGCTTAAGCCCTTCATTGAGTATCGAAGATCTGGTCGCGCGGATTTCTTCACCTCGAAGATCAGAGTGGTGAGGGCTGCCGAACGATTTGCAGATCTTATTCTATCTCACCCCACCATGGGACAGCTCCAAACCCGCCCTTACATGCGTACCAGCATTCCGATCGATCTATCGCAATACCGCTTCCATATCCCTGATAGAGAAGTGCCGCTGGTTCTTCATGCACCAAGTGATCGTGGCGCGAAAGGAACGAGCTACGTGCTTGCGGCAGTTGACCAACTCAAGAAGGAGGGAATCCCATTTGAATTCCGGCTGATCGAGGGAATGCCCAATGATCAGCTCCGCGTGCTGCTGGCAGAAGCCGACATTGTCGTCGATCAGTTATTCAGCTATGCTATTGCGACACTAGCCCTCGAATCGCTGGCTACTGGGAATGTAGTGCTGTCAAGATATAGTCCCTCTTTCGCTCATATTCCCGCGGAATGTCCCGTCGTGAACGTCAGCATATACACACTTACTGACCAGTTGCGTCGAGTGATACTGGATCGTCATATGCGACGGCGGTTGGCGTATGCGGGCCGGGAGTACGTGGAAAAATATCATAGCCACGTGCGGGTCGTGCAGCAAATCCTAGCTTGGTTGGAGCCAGCAGGCATCGATGCCTATGATTTTGTCCCTCGATTCTTTAGGGATAGCTTTGTTATGCCTGCTGAATTGTTGAAGGAAGAGGAAAAGCTGAAGAAAGAAAGGTGCGGCAGGCATCGGCTTCCATCCAGAATTAGACACTGGGCAGTGTGGCCCCTCGTTCTGGGCTAGTAGATTCCTTGCAGTGCCTATCGGAAGACTTGCTCTCCATCTTGACTCGGGTGCCTGGACTTGAGTTCGCACCTAGAACATGGCCGGCATAGCAACGAGACATGTTCGGCTTCCCAAATATTCGGACAGGCTACGTAATCTGAGAATATGAAGTTGGGATCCTTAGCCACCAAGACATCGGATCGTGCTATGTTGATCGTCAAGGCAATTCTGTCGGTGATGGAATCGACTTTCAGGTCTGGCCTTGTGCAGCGCAGGCGACTAGTCCACGATGTGATGGTTTATTTGTACCATTGTCTCACGATACGTGGGGGCAGTCGGAAGTGAGCCTGAGGAGCATCATGACCATCAAATGGGTCTATCGCGCGTGGTACTACTTCAGGCAGGGGTATGGTACCTACCTTACATTCCTTCTCTCTTATTTCTCAACGCTCGTGACCGTGTACTATCTCGCAATCAGGAACATGCCGACACTACTCGACTTCTTTCCGCGTTTCGAGTCGTTCGCAATGCTCGCCACGGTAGTCGGAGTTCCTCTGGCTGTGGGAATTGGATGGGTGCATTTGAAGCGAAGCTCCCTCTATAGCAGTGAAGCGCTGGTGGCAATCGAGTCTAACCCCTTTAACTACAAACTGCAGCCCGGGTATGTCAAGGATGCTTCAGGACCCGCGACATTGTTGCAGATCAGGCTACTTCGCAAGTTGTGCGAAGCGACTGGAGTTCTAACTCCGTCGGAAAGAGCAGAGATTACAGAGCTAGAGAAAAAGTGGACAACGCTTGTCGAGGGCGGATATATCGGTTCTCCAAAAAGGAAATTGAACTTCTGAGCGAAGCAGAGTGTCAAAACGATCTTTTTCGCATACGAACAGACTCGGAGTGTCTTCATCTAGTGACCGTAGGGAAGTACACGGAGAACTTGGTCTTGCACTATACTGCACTATAGCCACCTGTTCCACAGTTTGAACCACAGATTCGGATAGCTTGCGTAGGTTGCACATCTTCTGCAATCGCGAAAAGCATTCCAGTTTCCTTTCAGGTGTTCTGCCTTGATTTCTCGAATCCTAGCACCGGTACAAAGGTCTCTCAGGGATTTCTTCTCTATGTTGCCAAGCAGTAGATCACTTTCTTCTCCTTCTGCGAGTGCTTGACAGCATGGATAGACGCCACCATCGACATGGACGAACGCCATTATGAATGGGCTGAGGCACGGATATCTGGGGGTCTTTCTCAGAGCGTCGGCGTGTTTCTTTGCGATTTCTGATTCGACTCGTCCTCCCCAATCAGTGAGGGGTTTCACGGAAACCAAATCTCTCGGACCTATGAGCGCCCCCCAGTAATCTCTGAAATCCTCGATCTCATCGGCGGGATTTGAGCCGAGAATCTGGAGCACCAGTGCCGGACCTCTTCCCAGCTCTCTTCGTGCTTCAAGGAACCCGCGTATGTTTCGCACCACCAAGTCGAATTTGTCGGCCTTGTTTAGTGCGACGTATGAGGTTCTGTTGCCCGCGTTTAGGCTTACGAGAAGCACATCATGTGCGTTGGTGAGGTATTTACAGAGCATTCGAGAGTTCTCGGTGTCCAGCAGTGTTCCGTTTGTATCGATGCTGATAGGTACGTCGGGGCACTTACCTCTCAAGTAGACAAGTGCATCATGGTATCTGTCGTACATCAGTGGTTCGCCAAGACCTACGGGCGTAATGACAGTCCTATTCTCTGCAGTCTTACTTGCTTGATCGACTGTCTCTTTGAAGAGCTCAAAATCCATGTCTTTTCCCAGACTCCTTGAGTCCATGACGGATCGTGGGCAGTAGGTGCATTGAAGGTTGCACTTGGTTGTCACGCCGATGATAATGCAGTACGGGAAGTCTGCCATCATCTGTCGTCTGATAGACATACGCCGATACATCGGAAACATGAAAGAGGATTTGAGCGCTTTCTTTGCAGGTTCAGGCAAATGCTTTGCGAGTCTCATTCCTCTCATGTTCCTTGTCTCGGGAGCAGATTGCATGCAGCCGTCTTGGCAACGCAACATAAGGGTTGTCCTTTCGGGCACTGTTAACTTGTCGGCTCATTACTTTCATTTTGGTCTCATCTCTAAACGTGGGGCATGTGTCATACAGGAGCGGTCATCAGTCGATGAAGACCGCTCGTTAGGCAGTATGTGGGTTCTAAAC
>Ga0315277_10007403_pt1 | contig 14247 bp, 14 predicted proteins | sample YL17G05_15_MG_FD_203695 | JGI IMG/M metagenome (GOLD analysis project Ga0315277, IMG submission 203695) | Sediment microbial communities from Yellowstone Lake, YNP, Wyoming, USA - YL17G05_15 | ecosystem: Environmental > Aquatic > Freshwater > Lake > Sediment | place: USA: Wyoming | collected... | reverse complement strand
AGGTACGTTCGGGCGCTGGTTCGAGTGGTCGTCCTCCGCTCTTGAGAAATGCGCGAACGCGGGAAGACTCTACATCAACCCCATCGTTTACGCGGAAGTCTCCGTCGGATTCAAAAAGATCGAGGAAATCGAAGCGGCCTTGCCGCACGAGTTCTTCCAACGCCTCCCGATACCGTTCGAAGCCGCGTTTCTTGCGGGGAAGGCGTTCCTCACCTACCGTAAGCAAGGTGGGGCCAGAACCTCGACGCTCCCGGACTTCTTCATCGGCGCGCACGCTGCCATAGCCGGCCTCCGCCTCTTGACTCGCGACAGCCGGAGATACCGAGCCTACTTTCCATCCTTGGAGCTGGTCTGCCCCGTCGAATAAGATTGTAAAGGTTACGTTAGCGGCAAATTCGGGCGCAGGTGATGAATTCCCGTTCTTTCAACATGGGGATAATGCTACAGATTGAGTGCGAAAACGACGGCCCGCCCGACTTCTTCCATCTTGGAAGACGAGAGCGTGGTGATCAGCGGTCCGATCTTGCCTTTCGAGACCGTTTGGATGTGGTCGCAGTTTACCACGCAGTCACGGGGCATACCGTCACGCTTGCTCAAAAAGACCTCGGTAGGGATATCTCGTATGGTTGTTGTGACAGGAGCGACCGTCACTTCTCCGAGGTATTCCAGGATCGAGTCCCGCGTCAGGATCAAGATCGGACGCCTCTTGTCGGGGCGCGGAAACTTGTACCAACGCACCTCGCCTCGTTTCATTCATCCCCCCACGCCTGCTCGGTCTCCCACACCCTGAACTCGTCCTTTCTGACGGGATGTTTCTCGTATCCTCGCCGGTGTTTCCGCTCGAGCCGCTCAGCGTTGTATTTCGCAAGCGATTCGCGCAAGGCCTGTCGGGCAAGAGCGGACCGGCTGGTGCGAAGCCGCTTGGCGGCGAGGTCCACCTCTTCCAGCAGATCGTCTTCGAGTGTCATTTGAACTGTTCTCATAAGATTCCTCTGACTCTACACATCTGATGATCTATGCTCATCCACAGGCCGACCGCCGTCAACCGAAAAACCGGGACATAAAGCGGGCGAGTTGCCTCCGCATTGCCTCATAAAGAAAGCTACCGGGGCGGGGCTAGGACTTACGTGTTATAGAAAAAGGGGACGCGGCCCGCCTCTTCTTCCGGGGGGCTTTTCGCTTGACTTGGGCAAGAGCCGAGCTATAGCGTCCTCTCTTCCACGAGTGGCGTTGGGGCGAGAATGGCCGCCAAGTTCTAAACTGTCAACCTTCTACGCTCCCCGCCCAAGGTGCGCCACGCAGGTTTTACGACGGAGAATTGCGGCAAGCAAACGTGAGGTAAGATACCTATCGCCGCGTTGAACGTCCGAGTTCAGGCCGGAGCTCGCAGAGAAGCAATTGTCGGTTTCGCAGAGGGCTTTCTGCAGGTTGCGGTTCAGGCGCCACCCGTCGAAGGGGCGGCCAACCGTGCGCTGATCCGTTTCGTAGCACGGTGTTTTCATACCAGCTTCTCGCGGGTTCGACTGGTGCGCGGTGAAAAATCGAAAATCAAGACACTGGAATTGGCCGACCTGACCGACGAAATGTTGAACAAGCGATTGGCTGAATTGACAGGCAACGTCAACAAGACAGGGAAGGCAAACGATGAGTGAGACGCGCAAACAAATCGCCGAAGCGACCGCTTTCATTCGATCGAAAACCGACCTCGAACCGCGGGTCGGGATCATTCTGGGCACCGGCATGGGCGCTTTGGCGAGCGCCGTGGCCAAGTCGGTCGTCCTCCCCTATCGGGAAATCCCTTATTTTCCACTTTCGACCGTCGAATCACACGCCGGCAATCTGCACCTGGGCATCCTCGAAGGCGTGCCCGTCATGATGATGCAGGGACGGTTTCACTTCTATGAAGGCTATACGATGAAACAGATCACCTTCCCGGTGCGCGTCATGAAAGCGCTGGGATGCACGATGATGATCGTGATGAACGCCACAGGGAGCATGAACCCACTGATTCCGCGCGGCTCGCTCGTTCTAGTGGCCGACCACATCAACCTGATGGGCGACAACCCGCTGATCGGTCCCAACGACGATGAGCTGGGACCTCGCTTTCCCGACATGTCGGAGCCTTACTCGCATGAGCTGATTACGCTGGCCGAAGAGGTCGCGCTCGACCTGGGGGTTCGCGTCCACAAGGGCGTTATGATTGCCGTCACGGGACCCTGTCTGGAAACGGCAGCCGAGTATCGGTTCTTCCGCCGAATCGGCGCCGACATTGTCACCATGTCCACGGTGCCCGAAGTGATCGCGGCCAATCATACAGGGCTGAAGGTGTTGGGCATTTCCGTTGTCACCGACGAGTGCCTGCCCGATGCACTAAAACCGGCCGACATCCACGAGATTATTGCAACGGCAGCGGCGGCCGAACCCCGTCTGACTGCTCTGGTTTCCGGTGTTTTGGAGCGATTGCGCGCCTGAAGTTCTTGAAAGGAAAAAGGTAAAAGGAAAAAGGCAAAAGAAAGACAAGGCGTGGGTCTGCTGGGTTAAGCAGACGGATCATTCGAGTCATTTCGCTTTTCCCTTTTAACTTTTGCCTTTTACCCTCGCTTGAGGGGCGAACGTGGCCACCGAGAAATCCGTCAACAACTATCGCGACACGCTGAATCTGCCGCGCACCGACTTCCCCATGCGCGCGCAATTGAACAAGCGCGAGCCGGAGATTCTTGCCCGCTGGCAAGAACTGGACCTCTATCGCCGGATCAACGAGCGCAATCGCGGTCGCAAACGCTACATTCTGCACGACGGCCCTCCGTATGCCAATGGCGACGTCCATCTGGGAACGGCGTTGAACAAAATCCTCAAGGACGTCGTCGTCCGCTATAAGACGATGGCCGGCTGCGACAGTTGCTTTGTTCCGGGTTGGGATTGCCACGGTCTGCCGATCGAGCAACGCGTGCAAAACGATCTGGGACCCGAGATTCTGAAGAAGTCCGCGCTCGAAATCCGGCGTCTCTGTCAACAGCACGCCCTCAAATACGTGGGGGTTCAGCGCGAACAGTTCAAACGGCTGGGCGTGACGGGCGATTGGGACAATCCCTATCTCACCATGTCGCCGCAATACGAGGTCGGCATCCTCGAGGCGCTGCGCGAGATCGTCGCGCGCGGCTATGTCTATCGCGGCCATAAACCCGTCTATTGGGACCCCGAATGGAAAACCGCTCTGGCCGAAGCCGAGGTCGAATATCACGAGATCGCCTCGCCATCGGTGTATGTCCGCTTCCCCGTGCTCGATGCCGAGAAGCGCGAGTTTCTGCGCGGCCTCGACAATCTCTCGGTCGTGATCTGGACGACAACGCCGTGGACGCTGCCGGCCAACCTCGCTGTCTGTCTCCACCCCGACTACGAGTATTCGGTCGCGCGCGTCGGCAACGAGCATGTCATTGTCGCTTCCTATTTGCTGACGGGATTTTGTGAAGCCTGCGGTTTGGGACCGGCCCAGGTGATCGGCCGCCACCGCGGAGCGGAATTCCAAGGACTGCATTGCTCACATCCGATGATCGAAGGCAAGCAATCGCTGGTGATTCTCGGCCCCCACGTGACGCTCGAACAGGGAACCGGTTGCGTCCACACGGCGCCCGGACACGGGATGGAGGACTACCTGATCGCGCAGAAATACGGCCTGCCGATCTTCGTTCCCGTGGACGAGAACGGCTGTTTCACGAACGAGTTTCCCATGATGGAGGGAATGTTCGTTTGGGACGCGAATGTGCCGATCATCCGCCACCTCCAGGAAAAAGGGCTGTTGGCCGGACACACGAAGTTGCGCCACCCGTATCCGCACAGTTGGCGGTCGCACAAACCGATCATCTACCGCGCCACGTCGCAATGGTTTATGGACTTGTCACGCGGCGTGCGCGAGCGCGCCCTCGAGATTATTGATCGCGAGGTCGAGTGGGTTCCCTCCTGGGGGCACGACCGCATCTACAACATGGTCGAGATGCGGCCCGAATGGTGCTTGTCGCGCCAGCGGTCCTGGGGGGTGCCGATTCCGGCAATCCACTGCCGCCAGTGCAAAGAGGCGACCTTGGACCTCGCGGTCATAGACCGCTTGATCGAATGGGTGGCGCGCGAGGGAACCGACACGTGGTTCGAACGCCCCGTCGCGGACTTTTTGCCCGACGGGTGGAAATGTCCGAAATGCGGCAGTCGCGACGCGGAACAGGGACGCGATATTCTGGACGTTTGGTTCGATTCGGGCGCCAGCCACATTGCCTGTCTCGAAAAAGACCCGCGCCTCGGCTCGCCCTGCGCCCTCTATCTCGAAGGAAGCGATCAGCATCGCGGTTGGTTCCAATGTTCGCTGCTGATTGGTGTCGGCGCCCGCAATCGCGCACCCTTTAAGACCGTCCTGACCCACGGATTCACGGTGGACGAAAAGGGCGAGGCGATGCACAAGTCGAAGGGCAACGTGGTGGACCCGCGCGATGTGATCAACCGCGTCGGCGCCGACGTCCTCCGCCTTTGGGTCATTTCCGAAGACTATCGCAACGACATCAGGCTCTCCCAACAGATTCTCGAACGCATCTCGGACGCCTACCGGCGCATTCGAAATACCTTCAAGTTCCTTCTGGGCAACCTCTGGGATTTCGATCCCCAACGCGACGTGTTGGCTTACGAGGAACTGGAGGAAATGGATCGTTGGGCGCTCCACGAATTGGGCGTTTTGATCGAGCGCGTTCGACAGGCTTACGAGGAATTCGAATTCCACAAGATTTTCCACCTGACGCACGGATTCTGCGCCGTCGAGATGAGCGCGCTCTATCTGGATATTGTGAAAGACCGACTCTATTGCCAGGCCCCCGCGGACCGTGAGCGGCGTTCGGCGCAAACCGTTCTGCATCATGTTCTCGACACGTTGTTGCGGCTGCTCGCGCCGATTCTTGTCTTTACAACCGACGAGGCATGGCAGCATCGGCACGCAGGCGTCAGCAGTCCGAAATCCGAAATGCCGAGCGTTCATTTGACCGATTTGCCGCAACGGCCGCCGGAGTGGAATGCACCCGAGCTGGGGGATCGTTGGCACAAGTTGCTCGACGTGCGCTCGGACGTGGCGCGCGGTCTCGAACTCACGCGACAAGCCAAGGAGATCGGCCATTCTCTCGACGCCCAAGTGCGGCTCGAACCGCGCAACGAGGAAATCCGCCAATTGCTGGAACGCTATCGGAGTGTATTGAACGAATGGTTCATTACATCGGGCTGCGAGATCGTCTCGCAACCCCTAACTCCCAACGAGATCACGTCCGCCGGCGAGCATGTGAATGTCCAGGTTCTACGGTCGGCTCGTCCCAAGTGCGACCGCTGCTGGCAGCATCGCGAATGCGTGGGAAAGAATCCCGAAGGGGCAACCGTTTGCGCGCGTTGCCATGAAGTCATGAGGAGGATCGGATAATGCGTAAGAGAACCGGCACGTCGAAAGCCAAAACCAAGATGCGCAAACCACGGAGGGAAAAGCGAAAGGTTGTGGCGAGACGGGCCAAACCGGCGGCCCGAAAACCCAAGGCCATAGCCACGCGCAAACGAACAGCGCCTGCCCGAAAAGCAGCAGCCCGCGTCAAGAAAGCCGCGCCCAAAAGACCCGTTCCGCGCCGACGCACTGTAAAAGCGGCGGAAAAACGGTCGCGGACCGTCCAGAGACTTCTCGCTCTGAAGGCCAAGAAGGCCGAAAAAACCCAACCACGCAGAGAAGGCTTTCTCATCAGGGCGCCAAAGAAAGCCCGGCAGGAGAGGCTGACCACTCCACCACATTTCGTCCGACGACCGCCGCCTGCTCCGGCCCTACCTCCGGCGAAAGTCGAGGGCAAGCCTGCCAAGAGTGTCTTGCGGAAAAGAGACCTCGACGAATTGCGCAGCGCCCTCACCGCCGAGCGCCAGCACCTGATCGTGGAGCTCGCCGCACTCGACGAAACCGCTTCGCTGACCGGTCCCTCGGAAGTCAACGAGAACGTCCCGGGCTATTCGATTCATCCGGCCGAATACGCCAGCGATAACCAAGTGATGGAAACAACGCTGGCCCAGCGCGCCCTTCTGGCCGAGCGATTGGCGGAAATCGAAGAAGCGTTGCAGCGGATCAACAATCCCGGCTATGGCATCTGCCAGAACTGTGACAAGCCGATCAGCCTGGAACGCCTCAAGGTCAAGCCGTCCGCCCAGTTCTGTGTGCCCTGCCGCCAGCTCAAAGAGCAAGGGCGACTGTAATTCGAACGATGAATGATGAACGATGAATGATGAACGATGAATAGTGGAGGAAAAGTCACGTTGCTTATTTCTTCGCGGCGCTTGTCCCCCTTCATCGTTCCGCGTTCATCGTTCATCGCTGTCTTTCGGTTTTCTTCGTCCTTCATCGTTCATCCTTCTTCATTGGGTGTCATCCGATGATCTGGTGGATCGCCGCAATTGTCTGTCTCTTGGATCAGCTGACCAAGCTGTGGGCCATTCACGTTCTGGGTTCGGGTCGAACCATTACCTTGATCGAAAACTTCCTCCAGTTGGCCTATGCGACCAACCAGGGAGGCGCGGCGGGCTTGCTGCACGACCATCCCCTGGTACTCACGTTGCTTTCGCTCGTGGCTCTCCTCGTCATCGTTTGGTGGGCGCGAGCCGTGCCGTCCGAGGAAAAGCTGGCCCGCATCGGTTTCGGAGCGATCTTGGGCGGCGCCGTCGGCAACATGCTCGATCGGTTCTTTCGCGGTGGTTTCCTCGTCGGCACCTATGTGGTGGATTTCATAGATGCCCATTGGTATTATCGCGTGCATTGGCCCACGTTCAACCTGGCCGACTCCGCCATTTGCGTCGGCATTGCCATCGTCATTTTTGCGCATATCCGTACCAGCCGAACGGCCGTCTGCTGCGCGCCCTCTGCGCCCACTGACCCCCCTCCAAAATCATAGGCACCTGTGGCCGGACTTTCTTCTTGAACTCGTCTGCGTTCATCGGTGTGCATCGCCGGTTGCCGGATCAATCGCCCGAAAGAGCTCTGCCACAAACAACTATTTGACATCCGGCAGGAAAGAAGATAGAAATCCACATGTTGCTGTTCCTGAAGCGGACGATTTTGTCCCGATCCTGTTGATGAGGTGATGACCATGAGCGAGGCGGCTGCGGTTCCTGCCGGGGTGATGAACACAGTGGGGATGCCGGTGGACGGTGGAGTGGTTGACGTCGAAGAGATCATGGTGAGCATCCGCAAGAACATCGAAGCGAGAAACAAATCACGCGTTTGTCGCGAGGACGCTCTGTTGCCTCAAGGAAGTGATTTCCTCCAGCCCGGCAACGCGACCCAAAGCACAGCGGACCATTTGGCCCTATTAAGCCGTTTGGCCCAGATAGACCTCGAAGGTGAACCGATCGTCTCACATCGTTCCTTTCTCCGTTTTCCGATCAGATGGGCTAAAGCCTTCACCCGATTCTGGGTTCGAAAATACACCGACGACCTCCTCACCCGGCAGAATTGCTTTAATGCCGAAGTGCTGGCGGTGCTTTCGGACCTCAACCGACAACTCGAAGAGCAAAAGGCCGAGAATAAGCGCCTGCGGGAACAAATCGAAACCCTCTTGCGCCGGTGAGCGTGACCCGGTCCTTCCAAGGCATCGTTGCTTCCGATCGTCATTCATTCATCCAAGCCCTGGCCGCCTACTTCTTTTTCATTGCGCGCAGCGGCACGACACGGTTATGCGTTGGGCAACACTGCGGCACGGGCATCTTGCCCGTGGGTGATCATGGGCAGGATGCCAATGCCACCCTGAGGGAGTCTATTGAATGCGGACGAAGAAACAGTCCACGGTCTGGCAGGCGCGAATGCACCGGGCGCCGTCGCCGCGCCACGTTGCCTATACTGCCGGATGGGATGTTCGCGAACGACCGATGGCCGACGCAGTCCTGATTCCCTACGACCTGTGGGTCAATCGGGCTCATGCGTTGATGCTGCGTCAAACAGGCATTATTGACCGAACGGTTCACCGAAAGATTCAAAGCGCGCTCGCGGCCATCGAGCGCGATTGGCGCGCAGGCCGATGGACGCTCGACCCAAGCCTCGAAGATGTCCATGTGTGCATCGAGCGGTCGGTGGCCCAGCGTGCCGGCGACAAGGCGGGCGGGTGGCTTCACACGGGTCGAAGTCGCAACGATCAGTCAACCACCGATGTTCGGTTGTTTGCTCGCGAGGCATTATTGGCATTTCATCATGATTTACTCGCGCTGGTGTTTGAGTTGATCCGTTGCGCCCGCGAGCACACGGAGACGCTTTTGCCCGGTCTCAGCCACACGCAGCCGGCGGGTGTAATCACGTTTGGCCATGCGCTCTGCGCGCATGCCCAGGCGATGTTGCGCGACGCCACGCAAATGCGAGCGACCTATGCGGCTATCAACCTTTGTCCGCTCGGCGCGGCCGCCGGCCACGGAACCTCGTGGCCGATCAATCGCACGGCGGTCGCACGCTCTCTGGGTTTCGACGGTGTGCAGGAAAACAGCATTGACTGCGTTTCGAGCCGCTGGGAGATGGAAGCGCGTGTTGTCACCGATCTGGCATTCGCGGCAAGCCATCTGGCGCTTCTGGCCCAGGACCTGGTTGTTTGGTCCATGCCCTGGATCGGGTTCCTCACATTCGACGACCGCCATGTGACCGGATCGTCCATCATGCCCCAGAAACGCAACCCCGATTTTGCCGAGGTAACGCGCGCCAAGCTGGCCGTCGCGCAGGGCATTCTTCAGTCGCTCTGGTCGCTGACCAAAGGAATGGTTTCGGGCTACAACCGCGATTCGCAATGGTCCAAATATCTGGTCATGGACGCCGTGGAGGAGTTGCGCGAAACGCCGACGATCTTCCGCGACGTTCTTGCAGCAATGACGGTCCATGCGGACCGCATGGCCGAAGCGACGGAACACGATTTCCTTGTCGCGGTGGATTTGGCCGACCTGATCGCGCGGCGGGCAAAACTGCCGTTCCGCAAAGCCTATGAGATTGTGGCGGCTCTGGTGCGCGAATGCGAACCCGCGGGACGTTTTGTGGCAAGAACCGTCGAACGCGCGCTGGCCGACCACGGAATCGCGACCAAAATCGCGCGCGCCGACTGGCTGGCGGCCATTCAACCGGCTCGCGCCGTGCGCACCAAGAAGTCGCTCGGCGGACCGGCGCCGTCGGCGGTTCGGGCCAACCTCGAGCGGCTGGAATCGGCGGCGTGCGCGCTCGAAAAATGGAATGGCGAACGGCGTGAGGCAATCGAGCGATCTCGCCGAACGCTGCGAGAGAAAATTCGGAAGAACCCATGAGGGAAACACTCGTGCGGGCGAATGGTATGGGCAGCCGGTTCGCAAGGATGGCTAACCAATAATCTGCGTTACAGGCGGGCATTCACGCGCCGATGGAGAAAATCTCGATGGCAAACAAAAAAACGAGAACCGGCAGTGCCGCCGCTGACGTATTTGTTGAGGCGGCTCCGGCCACGAGGAAACTGACGGTCCGCCGGTTTCTGGAGATCAGCGGCAAAACACTTGATCTGCATGCCCTCACCGGCAAAGCCGGGTTTGACAACGTCATCACCACAAGCGAATGGAACCGGCCGGGTGTGGCGTTCGCCGGATTCTTGGACGTGTTTGCTTACGATCGCATCCAGGTCCTGGGCAACACAGAGATTTCCTATCTACGGAGCCTGGGCAGCCGCGAACGGCGGCGGCGGCTGAAGACCATTTTTTCCTACGCGATTCCCTGTTTTGTTATCACTTCGACCTATCCCATCCCTCCCGAACTTCTCGAACTGGCCGAGGCCAACCGGATTCCCGTTCTGAAAACCTCGTTCAACACATCGCTCTTTGTGGGTCGCCTGATCTATCTGCTCGACCAGGAGTTCGCGCCTTCCGTCACGATCCACGGCGTCTTGTTGGACGTGTTCGGCATGGGAGTGTTGATCGTGGGCGAAAGCGGCGTCGGCAAGAGCGAATGCGCCCTGGAATTGATCCAGCGCGGTCATCGCTTGGTCGCCGACGACGTCGTCATTCTGCGGCGCCGCTCGAAGACCATGATTGTCGGGTGCAGCTCGCTCGTGACCAAGCATCATATGGAAGTCCGAGGCTTGGGGATCATCAACGTCGAATCGCTCTTTGGCGCCGGCGCTGTTTGTGACGAACAGACCGTGGACTTGGTCATCGCACTCGAGCGACGACAGGAAGGCAAAGAATACGACCGCGTGGGCCTCGAAGACCGCACGCGCACAATTCTGGATGTGGCTATTCCGGAGTGTGTCATTCCGGTCGAACCGGGCCGCAACCTCAGCATTCTGGTCGAGGTCGCGGCGATGAACCAGCGACTGAAAAACACGGGATTCAATCCGGCGCGCAGCTTGAATGAACAACTGGTCCAACGCATGAAAGAAATGTCGAGAGCCCAATCGCCTTCGCGCCGCCGCCGCACAAAGAGTCAACGCTGAACGATGAACGATGAACGAAAACAAACGCAGCGACTAGCTGCAAAGACTATGTACGGCCGTTCTGCCCGTGGTTTCTTTCCGTCGTTTGTTGGTCGAAAGCAGCCAGATTCCCACCCCTGCCAGCTAACCGATCCTAGTCCGTTTTTCATTCATCATTCATCGTTCATAGTTCATCGTTCATCCTTTCCGGGGTGTCGTCCATGAAAACGATCCATCTGGTTCTCGGTGTGCATAACCACCAACCGATCGGCAATTTCGATCACGTTTTTGAGCAAGCGTATCAGAAAGCCTATCGGCCCTTTCTCGATGTGCTCGACCGCCACCCTTCGGTCCGGTTTGCCTTTCACAACACGGGCTGTCTGCTCGATTGGCTGGCCGAGCACCACCCGGAGTATATTGACCGGCTGCGCGGTGTGGTTGGACGCGGCCAGGCCGAGATTCTGGGCGGCGCCTATTATGAGCCAATCCTGCCCGTCGTTCCCGACCACGACAAGGTCGGACAAATCCGCCTGATGAACGACGAGATCGAGCGCCTGTTCGGCGTGCGACCGCGCGGCATGTGGTTGGCCGAACGGGTTTGGGAACCTCAATTGCCGCGCTTTATCTCCGAAGCCGGCATCGAATTTGCCGCTCTCGACGATTCCCACTTCAAGTGCGCCGGTCTGACCGAACTTCAAACCTTCGGTTATTACCTCACCGAGGAAGAAGGGAAAGCGATCGCGGTTTTTCCGATCAACGAACGGTTGCGTTACACAATTCCGTTCCGCGATCCGGCAGAGACCGTTGACTATCTGCGCGCGGCGGCAACCGACGATGGCCAACGATTGATCGTGATGACCGACGACGGCGAAAAGTTCGGCATCTGGCCCGAGACGCACAAACACTGCTATCTGGACGGTTGGCTGGAACGCTTCTTCGCGGCGCTCGAAGAAAACACTTCGTGGATCCGCCTGATCAGTTTTGGCGAGGCGCTCGACCGGCTGAAACCGCTGGGACGCGTCTATCTGCCGACCGCTTCCTATGCTGAATTGATGGAATGGGCGCTGCCCGCGGATGCGATCGAGCGCTACGAAGATTTCGTTGCGTCGCTCAAAGCCCGGCCCAATTTTGACGACGAAAAGATCTTTGTCCGCGGCGGCTTCTGGCGCAATTTCCTGGCCAAGTATGACGAGGCCAATCACATGCACAAGCGGATGATCCGCGTCAGCGAGAAAATCGAGTCGGCCCTCGAACAGAAAGAAAGCGCGGGCCTCGTGCCCGCCAAAGCGGGTAGAACACGCATCCTGCCTGCGAATCTCGAGAAGCTGCACCGCGCGCGCAAAACGTTGTGGCGCGGACAATGCAATTGCGCCTATTGGCACGGCGTTTTTGGCGGCCTGTATCTGACCCACTTGCGCTCGGCCGTCTATCGCTGCCTGATCGAGGCCGACGCGCTCGCCAACGAGGCCACTCATCGCACGAAGAAATGGGCTGACGTGGACAAGGCGGATTTCGACTGCGACGGCCACGACGAATTGATTGTCGAAACGCCCACCCACATCCTGATTTTCAAACCCGCGGCCGGCGGTGCGCTGGTCGAACACGACCACCTCGCGGCTCACTTCAATCTGATTGATGTTCTCGGTCGCCGCAAAGAAGGCTATCATCGCCAAGTCATCGAACTGGCGCGTCGCAAAGCACAGACCGACGCCGCGGCGACAGCGAGCATCCACGATCGTGTCCTCGCAAAAGAATCGGGGCTTGAGCGCTTGTTGCACTATGACTGGCATCGCCATGCTTCGTTTCTCGATCATTTTATTGCGCCGGAAACGACGCTCGAAGAGTTTGCCGAAAGCCGCCAGCGCGAAGAAGGCGACTTCGTCAACCAGCCCTATGCGTCCCAATGTGAAAAGCGCGACGAGGATGTGCGCCTCACGTTCGAGCGTCATGGCGCGCTTTACCGACCTGACGGTGTTTTGCCGCTATGCGTAAAAAAAACGCTGCGCATCGCTGGCGACCAGGTTCGCATGGACGCGGAGTATCAGATCACGAACGAAAGCCAACAGCCGATCCGCACTCGGTTCGGTGTGGAGTTCTGCTTCAACTTTCTCGCGGGCAATGCGTATGACCGCTACTACAAGATCAACGGTGGGAAACCTGTTCCGGCCTATCTTGCTTCGAGCGGCGCAGATGAGAAAGTGAATCGCTTCGCGGCGGTGGACGAGTGGCTGCGGCTCGAAGCGCGCGTGACGCCGGATGAACCAATGGCACTGTGGCGGTTTCCGATCGAGACGGTCAGTTTGTCCGAGGGCGGCTTCGAGCGCGTCTATCAAGGGTCGGTGCTGTTTGCTCACTGCCCGCTCGATTTACGGCCCGGCGAATCGCGCACCCTGGGCTTTCGCTACGAAGTTCTTCCCTACCCCACCGATTGATCCCGCTCGTTCCCGTGAACGTGAACGGCTTCCACCGGCGGAGATAGGGTGCCAACTCATGAGGATGCGGATCCGTCTGGAAGCAGACGCCATATACTTGATTCTTGAACACGTCCGGGAGGCTGTTTACACATTGATTGTGTCGCCGGCGCACTTCGCAGAAATCGCGGCTACGACTCATGAGCAGGAAGGTGCCCAACTACTGGCTTTCTTAGACGCGTATGGAAATCGGCCATCATGGGATCTGGCAAAAGCGAGAGAAAGGGCCGAGGAACTTTACCGGTTGAAGTTTGGTCCGGCGGATGCCGCCCACGTTGCTTTTGCGGAACAAGCGGCCGCTGTTTTTGTCACCTGTGATGACGCTCTGCTAAAAAAGTCCAGGAGAGCGAAGATAAAGGCTGTCGCGATGGGGCCTATCGAGTTTTCCATCAGTGAGGGATTGAAATGAAGAACACCGTTTTGATGGACGAGAACAAACTGATAGAAAAGGCCGTGGGAATCCTCATGTGTGATCTGGGTCCGGTCGAAACAGCTCGCTTCCTGTCCCTATTTCCCACGAAACGGACAGAATCGGTGAAGCGCCACCGCACCTGGCAGTCCAAACTGGACAAGAAGATCTTTTTCAGACAGGTATTTGCTCCCAAACAGACTTCTCAGCGTGGCTAGTCTGAGGGGCAACTTCGAACGAGACGATCGAGGCGCGGTGTTGGTTGCCCATTGCTTACTCGATTCACGACCGGGCCAATCGTGCATGTCGCGCTTCCGCTGCGAGGTTTTCTCCTGTCACGCCAATTGATTCCTGGATTCCCGTGAACGTGAACGGCGCGTTTCCTCTTGCGCTCGTGCGCGGGCTCGTGCGCGTTCATGTAAACGATTGGAGAATTCCTCATCATTGACGAGGACAGATCAGTTCTTCATTCATCCTTCAGCATTCGCCATTCAGCGTTCGGGAAAAAGGTGATATCCATGGGCAAGAAGGCGATCATTACCATCTCATTCAACGTGATTCTCCTGACCCTGATCATGTTCTTCAGCTTCACCATCGCTTCCGTTGTCTCAGGTGTATCCAAGGCGCCGACCGGCGCAGAGGCACCCTCTGTGGATGCCCGAGAGTCGCTGATTGCCCTGCTGGTGGCGTGTCTGCTGGAAACCGCCGTTCTTACTTACGTGATTCTTCGCTCACGCTGGACGGGCTGGAAACTGGCGGGCGCGGTCTTTTTGGCCTACTACGGCTTAAGCACGGTTGTCGCTCAGATAGATTCCATCATCTATCTGCCGCGCCATTTGCCGCCGGGCTTTGTCACCAAAATCTTCATCATGGGCGCAATAACCGCCGCGCTGTTCTCGCCGCTGGCCGTTCTGAT
>Ga0315277_10007401_pt1 | contig 14249 bp, 2 predicted proteins | sample YL17G05_15_MG_FD_203695 | JGI IMG/M metagenome (GOLD analysis project Ga0315277, IMG submission 203695) | Sediment microbial communities from Yellowstone Lake, YNP, Wyoming, USA - YL17G05_15 | ecosystem: Environmental > Aquatic > Freshwater > Lake > Sediment | place: USA: Wyoming | collected... | reverse complement strand
CGTTGAACAGCAGCCTGCCCACCCCACTGGCTGTTCAGGTAAATGATGCAACGGGGGTTCCCACAGCCGGTGTGCCTGTTTACTTCACTGTGCTTTCGGGCAGTGCCACCCTGAGCGCCGCGTCGGCCACCAGCGACGCGTACGGCCACGCCAGCATGGCGGTTACCATGGGCTCCCAGGCGGGTACGGTAACAATCCGCGCTTCAGTAAACGCCTTGGTCACCCCCCTGACCTTCACCGCAACGGCCGTGGCTGGCCCGCCCCCGTCCATTTCGATCGCTTCCGGCAACAGCCAGACCGGCGTGGTCGGCGGCAACCTGCCGCAGCCGCTGGTCGTCTCCGCCGTGGACACCGCCAGCCGACCGATTGCCGGGCTTGTTGTATCGTTCGCCGTCTCCTCGGCGCCGGTTGGTGCCGCCGGCATGACCGTCACTGCCTCGTGCACCACCGATTCCAGCGGGCAGTGCCAGGCAATCTTGAAGCTGGGCAGCGTGGCCGGGGCATACACGGTCACCGCCTCGGCGAACGACTCCGGCGGAAACGCGTTGGCCAACTCGCCGCTGCAATTCCAGGCCAGCGCCATCGTCGGGCGGTATTACGTGGTTGGCGACGTGTTCCCAACGCCATCGGCGGCCGGTGATTTGAACGGGGACGGCGACTATTATGACGCGGGCGAGTTCGGTGATGGCTCCCTGACCATCCTGGACCTGATTTACGCGCTGCGGGCGGTGACCAGCGTTCCGGGTTATCGGCCTCCGACCTGTTCCGATCGCTTCGACGCCATCGATTCCTTCCCGAAAGATACGGACAGTACGCGCGGCGGCGACGGAATCCTGAACACCGTGGATCTGATCATGACGCTGCGGCGGGTCACCAACGTGGACACGGCCCGGCCGCAACGTATGCAGCGCACCGGGCCGTGTGGGTCGCAGGCGCCGGGGTCTTCGGCAACCATGGCGGCCCGCGCCGGCGGTAATGAGGCCGGGATCAGCGGGGAATTCGGCGAGGCCATAGCTGTGGGCCATTCGCTGGTCCGTGTTCCGCTGTTCCTTCAACTTGCGGGTGCATCGAATCTTGCCGGCCTTAGCTTGGCCGTCGGGATGAGCGACGGTCAGGCCGGTGCGCGCCTGCGCTTCGTGCCGGCCGATGGGGTGCCTGCCCCATCGCTGATCGACGACCAATTGCCCGGCGTCCTGGCGCTGGCCTGGCTGGACGGCCTGCGCCTGCCTGACAGCCGGCGTGTTCTGCTCGGCTACGTGGAAGTGCCGGCGGTACCAGCGGGCGTTTCCCTGCAGTTTTACGGCGCCAGTGCGAACAGCGCCGATGGCAGCGAGCTACGGCTCACGCTGCCCGCACCGTCCGCCAGCCTCAGGCCACTGTGCCTCTCGTAAATCCCGAACTTTCTGAGAACATGGGGGTTGCGCATTTCCACGAACCTCCGCCTATCGACGTTCGGAGTGCTGCTCGTGCTGGTTGGCGCCCTCTCGTCATTGTTCCGTACACGCGCCGCTCTTCAGTTAGAAAACCTGGCCCTCCGCCATCAGATCGGTGTCCTCCAGCGCTCAGTCAAGAAGCGACCGAGGCTGACCGCAGCAGACCGTATTCTGTGGGCTTGGCTATGCGGCGTCTGGAGCGACTGGCGAGCTGCTTTGGTGATCGTCAAGCCGGAAACGGTCATCGCCTGGCATCGGAAAGGCTTTCGCCTTTCCTGGACATGGAAGATCCGACACGGCCAGGTCGGACGACCAGCAGTTCCAAGAGAGGTCCGCGATCTGATCCGAAAAATCAGCCGCGAGAATCCGCTCTGGGGCGCCCCGCGCATTCACGGGGAGCCGCTCAAACTGGGCATCGACATCGGCGAGACCAGCGTCGGCCAGTACATGCTGCGCCACCGCAAGCCGCCTTCGCAAACCTGGCGGACGTTCTTGAACAATCACGTGAAGAGCCTGGTATCCGTCGATTTCTTCACCGTGCCGACCATGCGGTTTCAGGTTCTCTACGTGTTCGTGGAACGCGTGACCGGCTCGATCCGCCGTGAGTGCCTCGATCACGTGATTGTCTTCAACGAAGCCTCGCTCCGGCGAACTCTCCGTTTTGGCGGTGCGACCGAACGGCCATAGCCAACCGGCTGCGCCTGGGAATCCGCACGCCCCCCTCATGCCACCGGGTTTCGGGGAGTCCTTCGCCTCCGAGCTGCCCGTGCCCAGTCGCGGCCGGTCCCAGATGGGATTTCCGATAGGCACAATGCCTTGATGCAGGAGACTCTTTCCGATGCTGGTCAACGAACGGTTACCCCGAAATGTGGTAGCATCTACCCACGAAAAGGGACGTCTCGTGTGAGCTATGAATTGCCCCCAGTGCCAGTCGAGCAACCCTCCCGGCACAACTCACTGCCTGAAGTGCGCCAGTCCGCTTCCGTCCGATGATGACGCGACGATTGTCGGGCAAGTGCCGGATGGTTGGTCGGTTCCCGTGCCAATGGGCGCTGGGAGCGGCCCCGCTTCCCTAGCGGCGCTCCGCCCGGGGAGAGTCCTGGGTGGACGCTATGAAATCATCCAGGCACTCGGACAAGGGGGCATGGGAGCGGTCTACAAAGCCAAAGACCGCGAGCTCGACCGCTCAGTCGCTCTTAAGGTAATCCGACCCGAACTGGTAGGTAACCCCGACGTCCTGCGGCGATTCAAGCAGGAACTGATCTTGGCCCGCCAAATCAGCCATAAGAACGTCATCCGCATTTTCGACCTGGGCCAGGCCGAAGGTCTGAAGTTCATCACCATGGAGTACATCGAGGGTCAGGATTTAAAGACCCTCATCGAGGGGCATGGCAAGTTCACGCCGGAAGAAGCGATCCCGATCATCCAACAGATCTGCCGGGCGCTCGACGCGGCTCACGCCGAAAGTGTGGTTCACCGTGACCTGAAACCACAGAACGTCATGGTGGACAGGCAAGGGAAGATCTCGGTTATGGATTTTGGACTGGCCCGCTCCGTGGAGATGCAGGGGATGACACAGACAGGGATGATGCTGGGAACCCCGCAATACATGTCTCCCGAACAAGCCAAGGGCCAGAAAGCAGATGCGCGGTCCGACCTGTTTTCTCTGGGAATCATTTTCTACGAGCTGCTCACCGGCAAGGTGCCCTTCCAGGCAGATACCACGCTGGCCACCTTGCTGAAGCGCCTTCAGGAGCCGGCCGTCCCGCCGGTGGAGCTGGATTCCACGATTCCGCAGGCGGTAAGCGACGTGGTGGTCAAGTGCCTGGAGGTCGATCCTCAGCATCGCTATCAAAGCGCCGAGGGGATTCTGCAGGACCTGGAGGCGCGATCGGGAACCGCCGTCGGCCGCGTCGTGGCGCAAGAGCCGCGGCCCAGGCGGGCGGTGCTGCCCTGGAAGTGGATTTCCGCCGCGCTGATCCTGGCGCTGATGGTTAGTGCCGGCCTTCTGCTTCGGGAAAAAATCGCGCCGCCGTCCACGCCCCGGCAAAAGGCGGTGACGGTGCTCATCGCCGATTTCGACAACGCGACTTCCGACTCGGTTTTCGATGGCACGCTGGAGCCGGTTTTTGCCATTGCCATGGAAGGGGCCTCTTTTATCAGTTCTTTCGACCGCGGCAAGGCCCGCCGCCTGGCCGGCCAGGTGCAAACAGGCGCCACCCGGCTCGACGAGGCGGTAGCACGTATGGTGGCCGTGCGGGAAGGCGTCAACGTAGTGCTGACCGGCTCCATTGGGCGACAAGGCGAGCAGTACCTGGTTTCGGTAAGAGCCTTGGACCCCGTCACCGGGAAAGCGATCGCCACTCGGGAGATGAAGGCAGCGAACAAGGATGGCGTGCTCGGCGCCGTTGCGAAACTGGCCACACCCATTCGCCAGGCGCTGGGCGACGTCACGCCGGAGTCGGCGCAGGTCGCCGCCGCCGAGACCTTTACCTCCGCTTCCCTGGAAGCGATGCACGAATACGCGATGGCACAGGAACTGCAGTTGGCCGGGAAATACGGCAACGCCGCCCACGCTTATTCCCGCTCGATCGAACTCGATCCCAACCTGGGACGCGCCTATGCCGGTCTGGCCGCCGTCCACTACAACCTCGGCCAGCTCGAGAAGACCGAAGAGTATTACCAGATGGCGATGGCCCACATCGATCGAATGACCGAGCGCGAGAAGTACCGGACGCGCGGCGGCTACTACGTCATGGTGCGCAATTACGAGAAGGCCGTCGAGGAATTCAGCGCGCTGGTGAAACAGTTTCCGGCCGACACGGCCGGACATGCGAACCTGGCGCTGGCCTATTCATACCGCCGGGACCTGCCACGCGCTATTGAAGAGGGGCGGCGGGCCATCGAGATCTACCCCAGGAATGTGGCGCAGCGAAACAACCTGGCGGGCTACCTGCTCTACGCCGGCGAGTTCGAGGCGGCCGGCCGCGAGGCCCGCGGCGTGCTGGAATTGAACCCGGACTACGCGAAAGGTTATGTCGTGCTGGCGCTATCGCAACTGGCGCAGGGCCAGGTGGCGCAGGCCGCCGAAACCTATCAGCGCCTGGAGAAGGTGAGCGGCCGCGGCCCGTCGTTCGCCGCGGCGGGGTTGGCCGACCTGGCGCTTTACGAAGGGCGGTTGGCCGATGCAAGCGCGCTTCTGGAAAAGGGCGTGGCGGCCGACCAGGAGAAGAAGGATGCTTCGTCCGCCGCGGAAAAACTAGCCATGCTGGCCGACGCTCAACTGCTCTCGGGGAATAAGGCAGCCGCGCTGCGTACCATCGAGCGCGCCGTTGCGGCCAGCAAACAGCCGAAAGTGGAATTGGCGGCAGCGCAGATTTACGTCCAGGTGGGCCAGGAGGCCAAGGCGCGAGCGATTGCCGCGCTGTTCGGCGCGCGCCTGGAGCGCGAAATGCAGGCCTACGGCAAGCTGGTCGAAGGCCTGGTGGAACTGAAGCGCAACAATATGCCGGCCGCCATCAAGTCGCTTCAGGAGGGCCACCAACTGCTCGATACCTGGATCGCGCGCTTCTGGCTGGCCCGCGCCTACCTGGAGGCGCAAGCGTACACGGAAGCGCATTCCGAATTCGAGACCTGCCTGAAGCGCCGCGGCGAAGCCGCCGCGCTGTTGTTCGACGAGGTCCCGACCTATCGGTTCTTGCCGCCGGTGTACTACTACTTCGGCCGCGCCCAGGACGGCTTGAAAACCGGGGGCGGCGCTGAGTCCTACCGCGCTTTCCTCGCGATCAAAGAGAAGGGCGACGGCGATCCGCTGGTCGCCGACGCCCGCCGCCGGCTGGCACTTCGCTGAACAGAGCGTTTCCTCCGCGCTCTTGCGCGGCGCTAAATCAGGCCGCATGTAGGAGCGACCCCGTGTGGTCGCCGCGGACCGCGAATCCGCCGAATCCGGGGCGACCACGTGAGGGCGCCCCTGCATCCAGGCCGCCTCGTGGAGCACGGTTGGAGCGCCGTTACCGGTAGACCAGAATTCGCGCAGGATTGGTCAGAGGCGGCCCGCTTAGGACCGTGCTGGCTACACCTCCCGGAACAACGCGCACCACCGCCTTGTCAACGCCCGATACGGAAACTACGTTGCCACTGGCCTCCACCGCCAGCCCTGAGAGGTTGTGCAGCGACGGGCCCCTGGCAAAAACGCTGACCACCCCCGCTGGCGTAATGCGGACGATGGTATCTTCCAGGTAGCCGGCAACGAGGTAATTGCCAGCCAAGTCGACAGCCACGCCGTAGGTGGCGCTAACGTCCGCGCCACTGTAAATAGTAGTAATTGTGCCATCCGGCGCCCGCCGTTGGACTCTCAGTGGCGCTGGGAGACCAAGGCCGTCATGAGCAAAAATCAGGTTGCCGGCCGCATCCACCGCCAACTCTATATTTTGCAACGACGCAGTGGTCGGCAGATTGACGATCGGCGTGATCGAGGATCCGTCCGGAGAGATACGATAGATGACGTCGTTGCTGTTGTCGGCGGCGATGATATATCCCGCGTCATCCACGGCCACCGCCACGACGCTTGTCAGAGGCGGGCCGCTGAAGATGGTGTAGACCCGGCCCAAAGGCGTGACCTTGCGGATCGCCGTGCCTCCGGCTACGACAATGTCGCCGACGGCATTAAGAGCCATAGCCGGGGAGGGAATCATAAAGGCATTCAGATTGACCACATTCGAATTGCTGCCGGTTGGAGCGATGCGTATCACACGATAGGAGTCGCCGACAATCAGCTCGCCCGGGGCGATCTTAACGTGCAGGGTAAAGCCAGGAGGCGCCAATTGGCGTCCGATCGAATCATTGATGTAGAAATGAAACGAAAAATCACCATTGGCAGTAGGAGTGCCACTGATGACAGCGCTGTCGGCCGCAGGGGTGAACGTCAGACCGGGCGGCAGAGTTCCGTTCAATTGCCAGGTGTAAGGCAGACGTCCCCCGGTAACTACGAACGGTTGGTTATAGCTGGCGTTCGTTAGTGCGTCAGCGATCGTCGTGGTCTGAAAGACCAGCAGCGGATAGACAACGATGCTGAAGTCCTTCAGCGCGGTTTGCGCGGGAGTGCTGCTGTCCATCACCTGAATCCTGAAGTTGTATGTGCCCGCCGCGGTGGGCGTGCCGCCGAGGTGGTAGTCCGGTGCACCGAGCTGCACACCCGGCGGCAACGAACCGCTTGCAAGGCTCCAGCTTAAAGGATTGGAGCCGCCGTTCGCCGCAAGGTTAAATCCGTAGAAGTACGGCGCTGTGCCGTAGTTCCAATTGACCTCGCCATCAGGCAGGGAGGCGGTGGCAATCGACAGCGGATCGGCGACCTGAAAGTTCAGTGTCTGCGTCGTAGTTAGCAGCGTTGGAAAGGAGGAGTCGGTTACCGTGACGGTCAATCTCCCCCAGCCTGCCCCTGTTCCTCCGATTGTCCCTGAAATCTCGCCGTTTGCCGCAACCGTCAAGCCCCACGTCAGCCCGGCGGAGGACAAGGCCCACCCAGTCAGGCTCCACGACACCGGCCGCGTGCCCCCGGTGGAGGTCAGAACCTGGTGGTAAGGCGTGTTCGTCAAGACAGTAGGCAGTGAGGTGGTCGTGATTGTCAACGGGGCGGCGATGCGAATCGCCAAACTTTGCGTCGCGCGCAGCACCGTCGGAGAAGACGAATCGGATACCTGCACGGTGAAGCTGAATGTCCCTTCCGCCGTTGGTGTGCCGCTGATAGCGCCCGTTCCCGCATTCAGCGCAAGACCGGCCGGCAGGGCTCCGGAAGTGGTGCTCCACGACAACGGCGCGAGGCCGCCGGTCGAGGCGACGGTCCGGCTGTATGCCGTGCCCGTCATGCCATCAGGCAGCGACCCGGTGGTGATCGTCAACGGAGCGACGACCTGAATGGTCAGCGCCGCGGCACTGCTTTGTGTTGAGCCGGCCATGGTAACCGCCACGACAAAATCAAAGCTGCCGGCCGAGGAGGGGGTGCCGGAGATCTGTCCCGTGCTGCCATTCAGGGTCAAACCCGCGGGCAAGGCTCCGGAAGTCAGCGAGAAGGTAAGCGGGTTCGTGGCGCCGACCACGGTCAGGCTCGCGCTGTAAGATACACCGGAAGTCGCCGGCGGCAGCGAGGTGGTGGTCAGCGTCAGGCGAGTGCCGGGCAGCGGCGCCGGCGGCGTGGCCAGCACCATGCGCACCCGGTTGTTTTCGGTGTCGGCCACGTAGACATTGCCGGCCGCGTCCACAACGACATCGTGGCTGCCGTATAAAGTGGCAGCGGTCGCCGGGCCGCCATCGCCAAGGGGCCCGCTGGTACCGGTCCCGGCTATGGTAGAGATTATTCCTTCCAAAGTGACGCGGCGAACACGGTAGGCGTCGGCGATGTATAGATTGCCGGCGGCGTCCAGCCACGTTCTCCTCGGTTCGCTTAGCACAGCGGCGGTGGCCGGGCCGCCATCGCCAAAGGATCCTTGCGTGCCGTGGCCCGCAATCGTCGTAATTATGCCGCCGGGCGTCACCAGCCGCACGCGGTAGTTTTGGATTTCGGCGATGTAAATGTTTCCAGCCGCGTCCACGTTGACTCCCCAGGGCCCGTTGAGCGAGGCGCTCAGGGCAGGGCCGCCGTCGCCCGAGTAGCCCGCCAGACCATTTCCGGCCACCGTGCTGATAATGCCGGCGGGAGTGACCTTGCGGACGCGATAGTTGCCGGTATCGGCGATGTAAACGTTGCCGGCCGCATCTGCGCCTACGCCCATGGCAGAAGCCAGCGAAGCGTTAGTGGCCGGGCCGCTGTCGCCGCTGAAGCCCAAGCTTCCGTTTCCGGCGATGGTGCTAATGAGCCCACCGGGCGTGACCCTGCGTATCCGGTAGTTAAGAACATCGGCGATATACACATTGCCAGCCGCATCGACGGCCACGCCGTACGGACTGTTCAAGGCGGCGTTGGTTGCCGGACCGCCATCCCCGCCGAAACTCGCCATTCCATTGCCCGCGATGGTAGTGATCACGCCCGTGGCAGCGAGTTTGCGGACGCGGTTGTTCGAAGTGTCGGCGATATAGATCGAACCGCTCGAATCCATTGCCAAGCCGTTAGGCTGATAGAGGAAGGCGCTGGTTCCCGGTCCACCGTCGCCGCCATAGCGGAATGAGCCATTGCCGGCAATCGTCGTGATCGTGCCGCTAGTTATCTTGCGGACGCGATAGTTGCCGGTATCGGCGATGTAAACGTTGCCGGCCGCATCCACGGCCACCCCGCTGGGGCCACGCAGCGACGCGGCGGCTGCCGGGCCGCCGTCACCGGAGAATCCCGCAACGCCGCCCGCAATGGTGGTGATCGTGCCCCCCGTCACTTTCCGGATGCGGTTGCCATACTGTTCAGCGATGTAAAGATTTCCGGCCGCATCGAAGGCGATCTCCCTCGGAAAGATCAATGAGGCGGCGGTAGCCGGGCCGCCATCGCCCCACGGGGCGCTCCAAGAGCCGCTGCCCACGACCGTGACAATCGTTCCGCCGCTGACCTTCCGAACGCGCTGGTTGCCCGAATCGCAGATATAGAGATTGCCGGCGGCATCGAAGGAAACGTCGCCCGGCTGGTTTAGCGAGGCGGCCGTCGCCGGGCCGTTGTCGCCGGAGAAGCCGCCTATCCCGTTGCCGGCCACCGTGGTGATGATTCCAGCCGGGCTCACGGCCCGGATACGATGCTGGCGGTCAACGGCAATGTAAAGGGTGCCCGTCGCATCGACGGCGAGTCCGGCCGGGAGATAGAGCCCGGCACTGGTGGCGGGTCCGCCGTCGCCCACATCGCTTGGGTTTCCCCCGCCGGCGACCGTAGTGATGATTCCCGACGGGCTTACCTTGCGAACGACGTTGGCGAGCCAATCGGAAATGTAAAGGTTGCCGGCGCTGTCGAGCGCCAGGCCGTTCGGGTACCTCAAGCTGGCGCTGGTGGCTGGGCCGTTATCGCCGGAATAGCCCTCGAGGCCATTGCCCGCGACAACGGTGAGCGTGCCGGATGGAGATATTTTCACGACCAGGTGGTTGTCGCGGTCACTCGCAAACAGGTTCCCGGCGCTGTCCATTACAACCCAGGGTACCTTCCCCAACGCCGCATTGGTTGCCGGTCCGCCGTCGCCGCTGAACCGCCAAGCGGAGCCGGCCACAGTCATGATGAAGCCCGGCGCCGGCAGGATGTTGAAGGGAGCGGAGGTAACCCGCAGCGTACCGACGCTCCCGGCCACCAGCGTGCAGCCGTTGCCCGCCCGATCGAGGACGAGGTTCGCGAAGCTGACGAAACCGGTGACGTCGGTCATGCCGGATGCTGTCAGTGCTCCCGACAGGGTGGCGCCGCCGGGATTCGTGCCGATAGTCAGGACAACGGGCACGCCCGGAACCGGGACGCCGTTGGGATCCACTGCCAGGATCTTGACCGCCGGCGCGATCGGCTGCAATGCCACGGTGTTGCTCGGTTGAACCGTGAAAACCAGGTTGGGCGGGTTAATCACGATGCTCAGGTCAACCGTAGCCGTCCGCGCCGGGGAACTGGAGTCCCGCACCTGGATCGTTACGGGGAAAGTCCCGACACCGGCGGGGTAATTGCCGGAGATCTGCCCGGTCGAGGCATTCAGCGTGACGCCGGACGGCAGGCTGCCCGCGATCAGACTCCAGGTGAACGGAGCGGTGCCGCCAACGGTTTGCAGACTGGCGCTGTACGGCCTGTTGAAGGTGCCCGTGGGCAGCGGGGCGGTACTGATGACCAGAGGTGCCACCACCGTGTAGTCGTCTGTTCTGACGTTGTTGGTTTCATCGAGTTCCTGGATGGCGTTGTTGATGTCCGCCGTGGCGGTGTTGCGATAGTTCTGCGCTACCGACAGGGTCAACTGCCGCTGAACCGTGTAGCTGGCCCCAGGAGCGAGAGCGGGCACCGCGAACTGCGTCTGAGGTGCCGCGGGCGTTTCCCCGCCCACGCGGAATTCCAGCGTCGAAGCGCCCGCCGCTCCCGCCCCGACGTTCTTCACCACCGCCGTGAAAGTTATCAAGTCGGCGGTGGTCGGGGCCGAGGGAGAATGCGTGAGGCTATCAACGATCAGGTCAGGCGGCGTCAGCACCGTCAGGGGAGCGGTATCACTGCTGGCTGTGTGCGCTGTACTGCCCCCGTAGCTACCCGTGATTACGTGCACGCTGGCTACTGCCGGCGTCACCGTCACCGAGCAACTCGATTTGTCAGTGGTTGGCGACACTGGAACCAGCGCGCATGTTGTCGAGCTAAACACATCGCTCACTACTGAGGAACCAAGGTTCACGATGCCGGTGGGATTGGACTTCGTCCCGGCCGCTTCCGCATCGGTCACATACACCGTCACCGTGCTGGGCTGACCAACGACCAGCGTGTTCGGTAGAAGTGTCACCACCGTTGTAGTGGCACGCGTGCTGACGCGGATGCTCAGTGTCTTCGTGACAATCTGTTGTGGCGAGCTTCCGTCGCTCAACTGAACAGTGAAGGTGAACATTCCTGTCCCAGTCGGCGTGCCGGTGATAATGCCGGTTGCCGATAGCGTAAGAGGCGGCGGCAAGCTCCCGGAAATGATGCTCCACGACAGCGGCGCCGCTCCGCCGCTCGAGGTCAGTGTCTGGTTGTACGCACTGCCCCACAGGCCATCAGGCGGCGAGGCGCTGCTGATCGTCACCGGCGCGGCGATGCGGATGGTCAAGGTTACTGGCTGGCTTTGCGGCGGCGTGCCGGAGTCGGAGACCTGCGTGTTGAATGTATAGATTCCCGCGGTGCCGGGATATCCGGAAATCCGCCCCGTGGCGGAGTCGAGGGTTAAGCCGGAGGGCCATGTGCCGCCGGAAGGAAGCGCCCAGTAAAGGGGCGCGGTGCCGCCGCTGGCTTGCAGCGTCAGGTCGTAGAACGCGCCTATCACTCCATCGGGCAGCGGGCTGGCGGTGGTGATCAGCAGCGGCGCAGCGACCCGGATGCTCAGGTTCTGAGTGTCGTCTTGCGGCAGCCCCGGGCTGGAATCAACAACCTTTGCCTGGAATTTGAACAGGCCCGTGGCTGTGGGCGTGCCCGAGATAACGCCGGTCGCCGCCGGGTCCATGCTGAGCCAGGTGGGGGGAGCGTCAGAACTGTAAGTGATGCTCCAGGTGCGAGCGCCCGACCCGCCGATGGCCTGTAGCGTCTGGGTATACAGCGCGCCCTGAACCGCGTCGGGCAGCGAGAGGGTGGCGATGACCAGGGCACCGACGCGCGCCGGCGCGTCCGTATTAATGGCTGCCGGTTGAACGATCGGTTTCACCGCGTCACCCGGGCTGAAGTCGCCGGCCGCGCAAGGCACGTTCACTTTGACCAGCTTCCGCGCCACCGGATCGTATCTGGTTATGTCGCCGCAGACATTCACGCCCGCCGTCTTGTTTGGATCCACCATCCGCAGCGTGATTTTCGCCGTCTCGCCGGGCGCCAGCGCCAGCGTGGCATTTGTCAAATCGCCGTTGGTAATGTCGCCGTTGGTCAGGTCCCCGTTGGTCAGGTCCCCAATAAACACCGGATTGGGGATGTTCGCCAGCACCACCGTCTGCGTCCGCTCGGTCAGCTTGCAACTGGTCACACCCAGCACCGGCGTCGTGTAGCTCTTGTGCAGGATCAACTGCGTTTTGAATCCGGTGGGGATCGCGCCTTTCAGCAGGGTTTTGAGGTGATAGGAGGCGGACGTGTTGCCGCGGTTGGTCAATTTCCAAGTAACGTCCACGATGTTACCGTTCGTAATGTCGCCATTGGTGATATCGCCGTTGGTCAGATCCCCGTTTGTGATATCTCCGTTGGTCAGGTCACCCTGGGGCTGGCCCATGTTGGTCAGGTCGCCGTTGGTGATATCGCCGTTGGTGAGGTCGCCGTTGGTGATGTCGCCGTTGGTGATATCGCCATTGGTAATGTCGCCGTTGGTCAGATCGCCGTTGGTCAGGTCGCCACTCGCGGTCCCCAGGTTGGTCAGGTCGCCGTTGTAAGCTTCGTGGTTGGTGATGTCGCCGTTGGTAATGTCACCGTTGACGGGGTTGGGGTTGGTGATGTCGCCGTTCAAAAGCACGAAACTCTTGAGGCCGTTGGAGACCGGACCGCCTTTCAGGCCGGTAATCTCCGTCACGTTCACGGTGATCCGGGCATGAGGGTCCGTGGATGTGGCGAACACCGTGCGCGAAATGCTGGAGCGGCGGGCGATGGCCACGTCGAGCGTGGTTAGCACAGTACCGGACTGCAGGAATGAGGCTTGCCCGCCCGCCGGCTGGTTGGCAATCGTCAGCCGATAGTAGCGCGTCTGGTTCGTGGCATTTTGCACGAAAACCACGAACGCGCGCTGCAGCAACTCCGTCGTGGACCCCTGTTTATAGCCCAGTGTCTTGGAATTTCCCAGCGAGCCCACCAGCAGCCCCTGGGTGATGCGCGAAGTGTAAATGTTCTGGTCCTTCATGCCCGCCTGTCCGACGGCGCAGGCGGGACCGGCGGGCCCGACTACCGGCGTGATCAGCGGCGTGTAGTTCTGCCAGTTGCCGTCCGCCGGAGGACGCACGTCCCGGTTGTCCGTCCAGGTCTGGTGCACAACCGGGCTGCTGTCAGAGGCGTTGCTATTGACGTTGTACGTCCAGGCGCCTGCCGTGGTGTTCGGGGGCAAAAATGCCAGCGCGGCCAGGTCGGTATAGTCGCCGAGGAACGGCTTGGTCCCCAGCGCGAACAGTGGAAGGTTGGGTACGTTGAAGCGAAGCTGCCGGACGGTCTTGTCGGTCCCCTGCGAGGAACTGCCGAACAGGTATTGCGAGACCCGGACCGAGGGTGCGAACGTGGGAGCCCCGATCAACGGCACATCGGCCTGCGCCACGCGCACGTCAATCGTGTGGCGGCGCAACAGCGCACCGAAACCGAAGCCGGATGGAGGCGCGTCCATAAATGGATTGGCAAAAACCTTGCCGGGCTGAGCCGGGGCCGCCAGATCGCCCATGGGGACGCGCACCTCATCGAACATCGCGGTTGTCCGACTCTCGGGCGGCGTCGCCTGGCAAGCAGCCGACAGGCATCGCAGTTCGCCGGCCGTGCTGTCTTCCTGCTGATCGTAATAACCTACCAACACTTTGCCTTGAACCACGGTAATCGCGGGCATGAACTGATGGCCGCGGCTCGGCGGGTTATCGACCGCGACGGGTGTACTCCAACTGACGCCGTCGGACGAAGTGGATACCACGATCCGGCCATCTCTCTTGCCGTCGATGGCGAGCGGCCCCACTCGCGCCGGCCACGCCAGGTAGAACCGGCCATTGCCATCCACCGCCATCATAGGGAACGCAATTGTGCGGATTGCCGCACTAGTCGTGCCCTGGTCGAACGGCTCGAAGGAAGCGACCTGGGTCGCTTTGGTGAAGGTCCGGCCACCATCCACCGACTTGGCAACGAGGATGGCGTCGGGGTTGTTGACGTTCTTGAGTTGTCGCCAGGCCACGTACACCGCCCCGCTGACCGGGTCCACCGCGGCCATGGTCCCCTGGTTGACCGGGAAGCCCTCGCTCAATTTGATCGGGTTGCTCCACGTGGCGCCGCAGTCGGTGGAGCGAGTGAAGAGGATCTTGGTGCGAGTGTTGATGTCGTTGCCCACGAATACGCTGTAGGCCAGGTAAACGTTGCCCGCCGGAATCGCCTGGTCGGGAGTCCCGGCCCCGCCCGGTATGGTGCACGTGCCGGCTCCGTCGCGCGGGATGTCCACGGCCAGCCACGGTTTGTCCAGGAACCGCCCCTGATTGCCGTCATCCGCGATTGCCGTGCTG
>Ga0315277_10007400_pt1 | contig 14250 bp, 12 predicted proteins | sample YL17G05_15_MG_FD_203695 | JGI IMG/M metagenome (GOLD analysis project Ga0315277, IMG submission 203695) | Sediment microbial communities from Yellowstone Lake, YNP, Wyoming, USA - YL17G05_15 | ecosystem: Environmental > Aquatic > Freshwater > Lake > Sediment | place: USA: Wyoming | collected... | reverse complement strand
GGCGCTCTTGAACTGGCGCCCCCTCAACCTCACAAAACGTCACCATCTTTACTTGCCTCCGCCCAACCACAGGGGTCACGATCTACCCAGCTTTCCCTTGGGCTTGAACACCCCGCTTGCCCCTGCCGTCCAAGCTTTGCTAGTTTGCGCCACGTCAGGACGACTGACACGAGAAACGATTTTATGAACATGCACCGCGCTTTCCGAAACTCGAAACTCGAAATTCGAAATTCGGAAGTAACAACTCACGAATCGCAGACCCGCCGTTCCTTCCTCAAGCAGACCGCCACGCTGGCCGCCGCCGCGGGCGCAGCCGGACTTCTGCGCACGCCGGTTTACGGCCAGAACCAGGCACCGTCCGCCAACGTGACCGGCGCGAACAACCGCATCGCTGTCGCGTATATCGGCACGGGCAAACAAGGCATGACTCACGTGCGGTTGGAGAAAGAGGACGCCGCCAAGAACAACATCGTACAAGTGGCCGCCTGCGATCTTTATCAAAAGCACCTCGACGAAGCCGCGCAGTTCCTGGATTTGCCGGCGAAGGATTGCTACCGCGACCACCGGAAGCTGCTCGAGCGAAAGGACTTTGACGCCGTGGTGCTCGCGCCGGTGGACAATTGGCACGCCCAGTGTTCGATTGACGCGCTGGGAGCCGGCAAGCACGTGTTCTGTGAAAAACCGATGACCCGCTACTTCGGCGAGGCGTGGCAGGTTTATGACGCCGTGAAGAAGAGTGGCAAGACTTACGTCGTCGGCTCCCAGGGCTGCATGGACCCGAAATGGCACAAGGCGGCGGAGTGGGTCAAGGCCGGCAAGCTCGGCCCGCTGGTCTGGGGACAGGGCAGTTACTGCCGGAACAATCCCAAGAACAGCGAGTGGACATATCCGGTGGACCCGGACGCTAACGAGCAGAATCTCGATTGGTACCGCTGGCTCGGCAAGGCGACGAAGCTACCGTGGAATCCCGAGCACTATTTCTCCTGGCACAAATACACCGCTTACAACTCCGGCATCATCGGCAACCTGCTGCCGCACCGATTCCAGCCGCTCATGATCGCCAGCGGCAATCCGCAGTTCCCTCGCCGCGTCGTTTGCACCGGCACGAAGAAGGTCTCGACCGACCGCGATATCACGGACACGACGCACTTGCTGGCCGAGTTTCCCAGCGGCCTCACGCTGCTGGTCGTTGGCACGACGGTCAACGAGCAGGGCTTGCAGGACATTCTCCGCGGCCAGAAGGCTACACTCTACTTCGCCCCCACCCAGAACCGCGTCGAGTTGAAGCCGGAGAGGCCTTTCACCGAAGGCGACAATGCGATCGAAGCCGACGCCTTCAACAGCGCCGCAACGGTGGAAGACATCCAGCGGCTGGAGAAGAACTTTTTCGACTGCATCCGCTCGGGCCAAACGCCGGTGGCGGATGTCGAACTGGCCCTTCGCGCCCATACGGTGCTCTGTCTGGCCGAGATGTCCGAACGGCTCGGTCTCACGCTGTTCTTCGACGAGAAGGCGCGCACTATCAAAACCGCCGACGGCAAGGTCGTCCCGCCGATCACCTACGACACGGTGATTCCGCCGCCGCCGGTTTGAACGGCTTTATCCCTTGACCATCATCCGCGCAGTCCGATTCCTCCGCGTCATGCGAAAGCGTCTTGGACTGCATCGACTCAGTCGCGCGTTCGGGCAACTTGGGCGGGGCATCACGCGATTGGTATTGGCCACGTGCGCTAGCTTCGCCTGCCTTACCTCAGCCCAGCCCACTTCCGCCCCGCCGCGCGTGCCGTTGATTTACTGCACCGACCTGTTCCATCCGCACGACGATCCGGATGACCACTTTGATCTTGCGACCATTTTCGCCATTCCCGAATTCGACATCCGCTGTGTGATTCTCGATCAAGGTGACCAGCAATTGAAACGGCCGGGCAAAGTTGCCGTCGCGCAGTTGAATCAAATCACCGGCCGTAGCGTGCCCGCTGTCCCCGGCCTCGGCGCGAAACTGCGCTCACCCACCGATGCGGCGCTCGACCAACCCGAGCAATTCCAGCAAGGCGTCGCCACGATTCTGTGCGTGCTGCGCACCTCGACGCCGCCGGTAATGATTGCCACCGTGGGCAGCGTGCGTGACGTGGTGGCCGCCTTCAATCGCGAGCCTTCGCTATTCTACGAGAAGGTCGGCAAAGTCATGGCCTTTATTGGCGAGGCTTCCAAGGAGGACTTCCGAGAGCATAACGTGGAGCTTGACCCAAGCGCCTACATCGGGTTGATGCGCTCCGGATTGCCGGTTTACTGGGTGCCGTGTTTTGATGGAGGGCTCTGGCAAAACGGCGGTCACGCTTCCTTCTGGCAGGCCAGGCACAGCGAGGTGCTCAGCAACGCTGCGCCGCAACTCGTCCAGTATTTCATCTACGCGCTCGAAAAGCGGACGGCCGATCCGCTCCGGTTTCTCGCGCTGCCGGCCAACCCCGTGTCTCGTGCCGATCTCATGGCGGGCCGGCGCAACTTGTGGTGCACGGCCATCTTCGCTTCACTCGCCGGACGCGAACTTGCGCGGGAAGGCGTGCATTTCGTTTCTAAGCCACGCCCCCTCAACCGCCCCGAAGATCGAACGCTGCGAAACGAGCTTTTCGCCTTCGAGGAAGTGGACTTGCGCATCACGGATGGAGCCGTGGTGAAATACGGTGCCGACCCCGAGGCGCGGAAAGTCTTGCGGTTCGTTGTGCGGGACAGGGCGAACTACGCTCGCGGGATGACGGAAGCCACGGCCGGTTTGCTGGCGAGCCTTCGCGCGACAACCCCCGGCGCGGAGACGAATGTCGTGCGAGTTGCGCCAACCGCGGCGACCCAATCGAACGCGCCGCCCGCTCTCACGCCGCTCCAGATCAACTCCGTCCTCTGCATCTCGAACCGCGTCTTCGCCAAGAACGGCGCCGACACGAACCGCACGCGGATTCTTTTTGCCGAGCAGAAATGGACCAAGGAATCCACAAACCCCACGATCCGTAACAGGAATTGCTGGTTGCACGGCGCGAAAGGCTTCACCGCAATCTCCCCTTGGAACGAGCACGCGGTTTATTTCTCGCCCGGCACACCCGTTTCTCCGCGGCACGTCCTCATGGCCTCGCACAATCGCACCGGCCCCACCAACCGTTTCGAGTTTGTCACCGCCGACAACCAGATCGTCCGCCGCAACATGATCGCCCAGACGAATTGTCCTGCGTTGTGGGACTTGACCATTGGCCTGCTCGACGACGACCTGCCTCCAAGCATCGGGTTTCTGCGCGTCCTGCCTCCCGGGTGGCGTGATCTCCTGCCGACCCCACCCGCAACGTCTCCCCTCGCGCCACCGCTGGATCTCGACAAGCACCGTTTGCGCGAATACCTGCTGCCCATCGTGGGCTTCAATCACTGGAAACACGCGTTCGTCGCGGACCTCGTAAACATGAACGTCTTTGTGGACCGGAACGTCTGGTTTCCGGACTGGTTTGGCCGCGCCGGCGGCGGCGACAGCGGCCATCCACTCTGCCTGCTGGTCAACGACGAATTGATCCTCTTCACTCACTACACGTCCGTTACCGGCGGCTTGCCTTACTCCGACCGCATCGCTGACATCAACGCCTCAATGGAAGGACTGTCCCGCGCTCACGGCGCGCCCGTTTATCGGTTGACCATGGCGGAAGAGTTGATGCGCCTGAAAAGCCGCTAGAAACCGACGCCCCTCCAGAAAGCAGTGAAGCCGGGCTTGGTGGCCCGGCTTCCTGCACACATGAGAACACTCGCTAAAATCTTCTCGTCATCGGCGTCTCTCGCATCTCAATGACGCCTACAGCATACCCCATCCGCCGTCCCCAGCCAGTCACCAGTTCTGGGGACACGGCCGGAATCACCGGTTACCGGCGCGCCTCCGTTGCCTAGTGTGAACCGGAAATCCGAAGTCCGAATGCGCGAAGCCCGAAAGAAGACCGAAATCCGATGCCCGCCTCGCGCCTCCGTTGGCGGAAAGCGCGAGTTGTTGCTTACGCTACCACATCCTCTTCGCATTTCGGGATTCGGATTTCTCTCGGATTTCGGATTTCGAGCTTCGGAATTCGGGTTCAAGCCCCCTGCGACACCGCTGCCCGCGCTTCGGCTTTCGTTCGGTAAACCACGTCCACAACGTTCCGCAAATACTGCTCGTCGGCCAGGCCGTCGGTGGCCTCCGGCGGGAAGGCGACCTTGGCCTTGAAATGCGCCGCCAGTTCCGCAAATAACTCCACCCGCGCTGCCGGTTCAAAGTCCTCCCGCCGCAGCAGCGCCTGCAACGCGAGCGCCGCTTCCGCCGGTGACACTTGCTGTCGCAGGCGAGCTGCGAGATGACCGTGCTCGCGCAGCGAGTTGAACTTGCCGGCCAGCAATTGATCCAAGTCCGGCTCCGTGACGCGCGGGCTGCGGATGACCACCGTGTTTGCAGCCAGGTCGCCCAGCCGCTGGCAACGGCGGTTCAGCCAGCAGGCCACGCCGCCCACGAAATACACCGCCGGCAGCGAGTCCACGAAGCGCAGCAGATTTCGCGTCACGATCTGGTTGAATTGCAGCCTCAGCCCGTCCGCGTCCACCACCCGCAGGCGAAGCAGCCGCTTGCCCACTGTCTGCCCGCGCCAGGCCCATTCGCACGCCATACCGTAGCCGACGCTGATGACGAAATAGGCCACCGTCGCGAACGCCCCCGCAATATCCGGACCTAGAACTCCCAGCGCCCCCAACGCAAAGCTCGCTGCTGTCAGCAGCCCCATAATGCACAGCAAATCTATGAGCCACGCCAGAAAGCGCGTCACCGGTCCCGCCAGCAGTTGGGAGAAGACAATCCCCTCCGGCGTGCGAATCAACAGCGTGCTCGTCTTCATTCGAACTCGGAACGCGAAACCCGAAACGCGGAACGCTTCGCTCCCGACTTCGCCAGGAACAGCGACAGCAAAACCAACTCGGCCACGCCAAACGAGATCTTCGCCGCATATGGGACGATCGGTTCGTGGTACTGCGAAAGAAACGCCTCCACGAACCCCGCCCAAACCAGCAGCAACGCCACGCCGAAAATCAACGTCGTCAGATCACGCGACACCTCACGCAATCGCTGGCGCAGCGGCACGCGCGTACCCCAACCAATCAGCGCCGCCGCCAGCACCAGACCCGCTTGACCCGCGATGAGGATGGCCGGGATTTCCACTGCGCCGTGTGGCAGCAACCAGCCCGCGAGGAATCGCCCTTGGCCGTCCGCGGCATAGTCCACGCAGATGGCGCCGAGAGCGATCCCGTTGTAGAAAAGCAAAATAATCGTGCCGATGCCCCAGGTCATTCCCAACGCCATTGTCACGATGGAGACCTGAGTGTTGTGCGTCATGAGCATCGTGGAGAACGAAGTCTTCTCGCCCGCCCAGCGGTCCCTCATCTCGTTCTCCTCCTCGCGCACCCGCTCGCTGGGTTTCATGCGGTCGTGGCCGAACGGTATCGTGACATGCCGCGATTCCGGATCAAGCACCGTCGCCACTCCGCCGAACAGACAGCCGACGAGTGTGATGAGCATCGTCAGGTAAAACGCGCCAACGTGGCGACGGAAGGTCTGTGGAAACGTCTGGAAGAACCACTCCAACGGACGCAGCCGCCGACGATGCTCCCGTGTCTCGTGAATTTCGCCGTAAGCGCGTGCGACCAGGTTCTCCAAGTAACGCCGCGTCTGCGGCTCCGCGGAAAACGTCGTCAATTTCGCCAAATCTGCGGCCGTGCGCTCGTAAAGCCGGTGGAACTCCTGCAACTCGGCAAGGTCCATGCGGATGGAAGGGTCGGCCTCCAAGCGGTTGAGCCGCCGCTCCAGATTTTCCCAGCCGTGCCGCTCGCTCACGATGAAACGCTGGAGGTCAATGATCACAACAACTGCCTCCGTTTCACGTTGAGGTACTGCGACACGAGTTCCGCGCTCAGTCGCTCGTTCGACAGCAGCGAGAAGTGGACGCCTCGCCGTTGCAGAACCTTCTCCAACTCGCGCAGCCGGTGCCACTGCAAATGCCCGCCGAGATGCTCGTAGAGGTCATCAAGCGTGGCCACGTTCGGGTTCGTGAAAACCGGCACGGCGGACCGAGGTTGAAGCATGTTCACCAACACGAGATGCTGATGGCGGAGCAACTCCGCGTTGCGCACGAAGCTCTCCGCCAGCGCCGGATCGTCGAGCGACGTGAGGAAAACCAGCAGCGCCCGCCTGCGCAATCGGAGGCGGATGAAAGTGCACAGCTCATCGAAGTCTGGCGACACCAATTGCGGCTGCATCGTGTAAAGCGCGTCGCGACAGGCGCCATAATGCGCCTTGCCGTTCTTCGCGCGCACGAACCGGCCGACCTTGTCTGCAAACGCGATCAGCCCGAACAAATCCCCCTGCTGTTCCGCCGCCAGCCCCAGCACCAACGCGGCAGTGACAAAGCGTTCGAGCGTTGAAGTTCCGGGTGCGGAATTTCGAGTTTCGACTTCGACACTGCCCGCAGTTGGCGAAGTCGAAACTGGCTCCCGCGCACTTAATCGCGACGTGTCAATGACGACATAAACTTCCTGCGTCCGCTCGATTTGAAAGATCTTCGTGATGGGGTGCCCGCGCCTGGCCGTGGCCTTCCAGTGAATCTCGTCGTAACTGTCGCCCGGCACGTACTCGCGCAGCTTCTCGAACTCGCGTCCGCGCCCAATCTGTCGCTGGGCGTGCGTGCCGAAGACGCCACGGTTGAGAAACAGCGCCGCCAAATTCTTGCGCTCCGTCAGAAGGTTCGGATAGACACGGAGTTCCGCTTGCGCCGCGACCCGTTTGCGCGCAGCCCAGAACCCGAGCGGCGACGCGCCTTCCAGGTACACCGCGTCCAGCGCGTAACTCCCACGCTTGCGAGGCACACATGTCCACAACAGGCGCGACCACTCGCTGCCTTTCGGCAACACGACATCCATCGCCTCGGAAGCCGACTCCACTTCCGACGGCAGCGCCAACCCGACGCGCAACCGGCAGGCGCGCTGTCGCTCGTTGCGGAGGCGCACTTCGAACTTCGCCTCACGGTCCTTGGACATCCGCACAACCTCCGGCAACATCGCGCCGACTCCGACCAAACCCCGACCCGCAAGCAGCGCGTCGAGCGCCGCCATGAGCAGCAGCCCAACAATCAACGCCAGTGCCACCGTGGCCGCCGCTGTTTCAATCGCCGCCAGCAACGCGAACGGCACTACGACCAGCGCGACCCAAAGCAACAACCTGTTTTGCGGGACGATCATCGCGGCACGGCAATCTGTTGCAGAATCTGCTGGATCACTTCCGGTACGCTCAAGCCTTCGATCTCAAACTCCGGCCGGAGGATCAGGCGATGCTCCATCACCGGCACCGCCATCGCCTTGATGTCGTCCGGCGTGACGAAGTCGCGTCCTGCCATGATGGCGAAAGCGCGCGCGGCCATGATCAGCGATTGCGTCGCGCGCGGGCCGGCGCCGACGAGCACGCTTTCGTGGTTGCGCGTGGCGCGGACCATGTCCACGAGGTAATTCACCAACTCTTCACGCATGACGATGGAGGCCAGTTGTTCCCGGAGCGCGGCGAGGTCCTCGGCTTTGACCACCGGCTTGACCGCGCCCGAGGCGAGCAACGTTTCCGGCGCTTCCTTCGTCATCGTGCGCTGAGCCAGCGTCAACTCCTCCGCGCGGTCCGGCGCTTTCATCGTGATCTTCAACATGAACCGGTCCTTCTGCGCCTCCGGCAGCGGATACGTGCCCTCGAACTCGATCGGGTTCTGCGTGGCGAACACCGTAAAGTTCGGCGGCAGCGCGTGCGTCTCGCGGTCAATCGTCACCAACCGCTCCTGCATCGCCTGAAGCAGCGCCGATTGCGTCTTGGCTGGCGCGCGGTTGATTTCGTCGGCGAGCAGAAACGATGTGAAGATCGGCCCTTTGATGAGCGAAAACTCGTTCCGCTGGAGGTTGAAGACGTTCGTGCCGGTGATGTCCGCGGGCATGAGGTCGGGCGTAAACTGGATGCGGGCGAACTCGCAGCCCAGCACCTGCGCGAGCGTGCGCACGAGCAATGTCTTGGCGACGCCAGGCACGCCTTCCACAAGCGCGTGGTTGCCCGTGAAGATGGCAATGAGCGCCATGTCAATGACGTCGTTCTGGCCGATGATGACTTTGGCGGTTTCAGCGCGGGCCTGTGCGAGGACTTCCTTCAGCTTCTCGGTGTTCATGAGCGGAGTTTCGAGTTTTCAGTTTCGAGTTTCGAGTTGGCCAAGCCGATACGCGGTTCTTTAGAATTTGCGACCGCGGTAAGGGGCAGTGCGGAGGTAGCGCATGAAGCCGCCCATCAGGTTGCCGGCGTCATCGGCCAGGTGGTAGATGTGATCGAACTGCGGCTGGGTGATGAAAGCGGCGTCCAAGGCCACGTAAAGCTGCGACTTGATTTCGGCGGTGGATCCCTTGGCCACGGACAGGAATTGGATGAACTCCCTGTTGCCTTCGCGCTCGAAGCCTTCGGCAATGTTCGACATACTTGAAACGCCGGCGCGACGGATTTGGTCTCTCAACCCAAAATCGCGGGCGAACTCGCCTTGGGCCGACACTCGATAAATCTCGCGCGTCAAGATGCGCGCCTTCTGCCAAGCCTCAATGTCTTCGAATCGTTTGATGACTGCCATAGATTTCCTTTCAGGCTTTGGGGTTTGTGGGCGCTAACTCGAAACGCGAAACGCGAAACGCGGAACTCTTGGAAAGCAGCCGGGAAATCTCGGCATACGCCCGGAGAGGATCGCGGTCACGGGCCGGCTTTGCGGATTCAGCGTCCAAAACCGCCTGAACCTGTTGCGCTCGCGCTGCGGAAATCCGCCGATTGCTGCCGGCTGATTTCATCCATTCCGCGTGGCAGACGAACAGGAGGTCGCGCGCCCGAATGTTGCGCCGTAGAAGATTGACGAAGCCAGCCGCCGTCGTCTTGCCGGAAACGACTCCGTGCTCGCCAGTCGCTGCGTGCGTCGGCACGAAACTCATGGAATTCTTCCAGATGAACAGCGCTGCCAGCAGGAGCAATCCCGCCGCGCACCCGTGCAGGCGGTACTTGCGAATCAGCATGGCCACGCCCTGCCCTTCCAGAATGCCGAGATGCGCCTCGTCGAAAAACACGTTGCGGCCCGGGCCGACGAGCCATGCCAGCAGGTCCGCGTGGCGGTCTTTCCGCAACGCTTCATTGCTCAGGAAGAAACTGTCCGTGGCCAGCACGATCGAGCCGGCCCCGAGTTTCCGCTCGATCACCACGGCGTTCGTGCCGCGGGTGTAAACCGTCTGCCACGGCTCGGCCACATGCGCAAACACCGTCCCGCTGTGCCAGTCGAGCGTTTCCGGCAAGGCTTGTCTGCTGAAATTTGTGACCGTCACCGGCAGGTACACGTCCCCCTTGTCCTGGGGCAGCTTCTCGAAACCAAATTCGACATCCCAGTGTTCCTTCAAGCTGACCAGGCGCGACATCTCCCGCTCGCTGTTCCGTCTCATGTTCGGCTTTTTCTTCTTCTTTGCCGGTGAATCCTTCTTCGCTGGGGGGGCATCCTTGCCTTTCTTTTGGCCGGGCCGCGCCTTGACCGGTCTGTTTGGTTTCGAGGCGGATTCATCCTCCAACTCCGACAAGAAACGAAACGATGGCGAAGTTTCCGGGAAGAACGCGACGACGAGCCGGCCCCCGCGGCGGAGGAAATTCTCAATCTCCTTGAACTGTTCCGCCGGAAGCAGTCGCCACTCCCACGAGCTCGCCGCGAGGTGCAGATAAACCGTGTCCTTGTCCTCCGGCAGCTCGTTAGTCTCCCGGAAGTCGCGCTCCACCCGCAGGCCGGGCAGCCGCCGCAGGCTTTCGTAAAACGCCATCGTGCCCAGCGGGTCGGCGCGCAGGGATGAGTAAGGCGGATATACGTCGCCCGCCTCGAAGCGCAGTTGGAACAATTGAATGCTGCCGAGGATGAAAGCAACGACGCAGAGGAAGGCGAACACGACTGGCAGTCGGGATTTCATGCGCCGGTCTTGAGCCTTTCCACGTTCGCGGCGAAGCGGCTGACCAAATCGCCGTCCACCGAATGCAAGCCGTACCAGCAGCGGTCGAACACCGAGACATTCTCGCCGAAAAGGACCGGCAACTCCGCAAGAGCGTGCCCACGGCGCCGCAACTCGCGCTCGTAGTCGCGGTTCGACTTGAACTTCGCCAGTTTGATGAGATTCCGCTCGGCCAGGTGCGCGAGGCTGCCGAGATAGAACGCGCGCAACGCCAGCCGGAGCTCGCCGCGGGCCAGCATTTCCCGAGCGAGCCGCGTCCATCCGTCCTCCGGCAACTGCTCCGCGCCAACGTTTTCATCCGCAAGGTCGGGCGTCGGTTGCATGGCCTCCGTCGCCACGGCGTTGGCCCTGCGAGTGCGCTCGCGCCAGACGCGATAGAGCAGGAACCCGAGCGCGATCGCCACGACGATCACCAAGCCGTAAAGCAGCATCTGCTCCTTCAGAATCCAGCCGTAGCCGCTGCGATCACGAGGCGCCCGCTCGCGCTGGAACAGCTTCCGCATCCATTTGTCCATCCACTCGCGCGCTGCCTTGAACCACTGGCGCACTTTCTTCGCGGCGTCCTCGATGAAGCGGCTGATGACGCCTTTCTCGCCGGCGTCGGCTTGCGGCAACTTCTCGCGCGGCATTCGCCAGACGAACTTGCGCTGTCCGATGACCTCGTTGATCGAGCGGTCCAAATCGGACGGAGACACAGCGGAAGGTCTCCCCTCCACCGTCGCCGCCGGAGCAGGTTTGGCCGGCGCGGCTTCGGTGGCGGAAGCCACCGGCGCGTGAGCCACACTCAGGAATATCAGCAGCGCTGCCACCACCGTCGCCGGGCTGGCGCACAGATGGCGCAGCTCCGCCTTCAAATCCTCGCCCGACTGCTGCGACTCGCCGTAGAAACAGCGCAGGACTGCGACCGCTTTGAGGATCGGGTCCACGCCCAGATAGGTCAGGCACAGCATCGCCATGAGGAACGTCGTGTTCAGAACGGCGAAGGGGCTTCGCGAAAAAGTGGTTTCCACGCCGAGCAACATCTTCAGCAAACTCGGCAGCGCGGCGCACGTCACCGTCCAGCTCAGGAAGATGAAAAATCCGAACCCCGCCATGACGATCAGGAGCAAGGCATTTTGGCCTGGCCACAAAGCCGTCTGGTGGCAGGCTTTCTTGAATAGCGTCCGCACCGAGCCTGAGCCATCCGCACCCAGCGCGGTGACGCTTTGAAAGTACTGGTACACCCAGGCGAACGGGATGATGATCACCAGCGCCAGCGGCAGGACTACAAGTCCCGCGGGCTGCAAAACCGCCTGGGCCGTGAGCACGCGCATCGCATCGCGCCAATTCCAAGGTGCCGCCCCGCCCACGACGCTCGCGCGCAACCCGCGCGCGAACAGGGCCTGCCAGAATTTCATCCATACGAACAGCGCCGCCATCCCGAGCGACGCCTCAATGACGTGCTGCCGCGCGAAGGGATTGCGGCTCATGTCGCCCCAGAACCAGAGCAGCCCCAGCAGGAATGGCAGCGTGCCGATGCCGTAAAGCGCGAGCACCGAACCAGGTGCCGTGCGGAGCAAATGCGTCGCCTCCTCGATGAGTTCGAGCGCTCCCCTGCCCTGCTGATGAGTTCCGGCGCGTTTCATCCCGGGCAACGAACCCGCGCCGAGGCGGTGCTCGGCGCTCCGTTCACTCTGGTTTTCGAGTTCATCATTCCTTTTCCAGCCACGGCACCTGCCACAGCGTCCGTTCGTGGAAGGAGTCCGGCAACGACAGTAATCCCTGCCCCACCAGGTAGAACCAAAACCACGCCAGCACCACGCTGGCCGCGCCTTGGACGAAGTGAACGAGATGCACCACGCCGCGCCGTTGAAACAGCGGCACGTGCGCCAGTTTCCTCAAGCAGGCGGCGCATACCGCACGGTCGTCGTGCTCGGTAACGCACTCGCGGCAAAAGAAGCGTCCGCATTCCGGGCAGCGCGCCACGGCCTCACGTTCGGCGTGGTTGAAGCAGCGCTGGGTGGCGAGCGGTTCCATGGAGAGGCGTCAGCCCTTGTTGGGCAATGCCGGTGGTGGCGCAGCGGCTCCGCCGCGAGCCAGGCGGAACCTCCGCAGGCCAAACAACCCTGTCACTCCGAGCACCAACGACACGCAGGTCGAGGCCGCCGCCATCACCAACATCACGGGATTGTTCTGCGGCGCCAACTCGTCGCGGCCAGCTCCCGAATGCGTGGCGGAATAGATGCCGGCGTAGATGATCCCGGCGAAGAGAAACACCGCCGATATCCCCAGCACCAGCCACGGCAGCCGCCTCAACTCCGGCGACAGGTCCGTGTCGTGTTGCTTCGCCAGGCAAACGATGGCGAAGACGACGGTGAGCGCGAATTGAATCACGCTGATAGTGTCCATCGCTCCGGGCTTCATGGCCAGCGCCAACGCGGTCAATGGCAGGTCCGCAATCAGCAGCCAGCAGAGGGCATGGTGGAACGGTCCTTGGTACGGCTGGGGCGGTTTGGCCATCTGGCTCGCGGAATTTCGCACGATAACCGGCGGTTCGCTCAGCGGCTCGGCCAGCTTGCGTTCGATTTCTTCCGGCGTGAGCTGGCCTTGCGCGGCGACGATGAGTGGGCGCAGGCGATCCAGCACCTTGCGCGTGCGGCGCACCCGGCACAGCGACGGCAATTCCTCGACCTGCACCGCCGTACGCACATGACAGACGCAGGTGGGGCCGAGGAGGTTGTTGATCAGCAATGGCAGGGCGAAAGCAGACACCACACCGGAAACAAAGATGCTGTCTCCGAGCTGAAAGTCGGCAGAGCGAAAGAAATAGTTCGCGCACCAAATCAGGCAAAACCCCATCGCGACACCGAGCACCCAATTCCAAGTCGCTCGGCGTTTCGACGCAATGAGTGTAATGGTTTGGATGTCGCGGAAGTAGAACCGCCGGTAGGTTTCCGAGTAACCTGTGGAATCCACGCACAGCAAGTGGTCCGTGCCGAGCCACAGACTCGACCGCGTGGCGAACGCAGCGCGCATGCCTGTCCGCCGCGTGCGTGCGCGGGTCAGCCGTTGGTAATCGCGCTCAGCCATTCCGCCGCATCTCCGTAATCAGGTAGAACGCCAGCACGCCCCAGCCGATGAGTTGCGCCAGAGCGAGCACGATGGCGACCACGAAGCGCACCTTGCTCCGGCGCACGAGACTCCCCGGTGACTTCCAGTGCCGCAAGGCAACGAACAGCGCCATCGGTGCCGTGATGATCGTGAAGAAGGGAATGATGAGCGGGAAAGCGGCCAGCCCCAGTGCGATGCCATCGTAAAGCGTCCGTTGGTTTTGAAGGTTCTTGAGCTTGCCCTTGCGCTTGCCGGTTTCCAGGCACGTGGGGCAGAGGTGCTGCCCGGCGAGTTCGCAGTCGCACAACGCGCAAAGGAAACGTCCGCAGCCATCGCACGGCAACACCGCCCGCTTCTGCGGATGATAGAAACAGCTCGCCTCGGTTTCGATCAGAAGCTGTTCGCCCGTCTGGCCGGGACGCACCGGCTGGAACAGCGCCGGGAAGACCTCGACCTGCACTGGCTTCCCGCAGCTTGGGCACGGCGCGAAGTCCGGCTGGTTGAGCAGGGCTGAAGACAGCGCTGCGTTGCAGTTCGGGCAGGTGGCCAGGTCGGTCGTCATGCCTCACACCCTCGTCTGAATGACTCGTGTGCTGCAAATGTGGTCGTGCAACCCGCGCTTCTGGCTGTCGAACGCCACCATGAGGTAGCCGATATAGCAGACCATGCCGCTGATGAGTTCGGCGAAGAACCGGCCCGTCGCGCGGCCGTAGCTCACCCGCCCGCCATCCGGGGTGACGACGCGCAGTTTGCAGAGCATCTTGCCGGGCGTCGCACCGTAACGCCCGACGAAGACGATCGAGTAAATCATCTGCACCGGCATGAAGGCGAGTTGCGCCAGCCAGAGAACCGCGCTGACCTCCTCCGGCCTCTGCGTCCGCACCAATTGATAGATCGCAAGAAAGTAAAGAACCAGGAAGGGAATCCCGAGAATCAAACCATCCACAAACTTCGCCGCGAAGCGGACCCAGAAGCCGGCGTAAGGCAAGGCGCCGTCGGCGTGGACACCTTCGCTGAGTTTCTGGATGAAGACCGGCTTGCAACTGGCACAGACGTATGCGTCACCGTGGCGGATCATGTCCTCTG
>Ga0315277_10007398_pt1 | contig 14254 bp, 14 predicted proteins | sample YL17G05_15_MG_FD_203695 | JGI IMG/M metagenome (GOLD analysis project Ga0315277, IMG submission 203695) | Sediment microbial communities from Yellowstone Lake, YNP, Wyoming, USA - YL17G05_15 | ecosystem: Environmental > Aquatic > Freshwater > Lake > Sediment | place: USA: Wyoming | collected... | reverse complement strand
CTGTCCGTTAAAAACCTCAGATCTAAAGCGCGCGCGCGAATCGCCTCAACCCTTTTCTTTCCTTGCCTTCTCCGACGACTCATACCTGGACTGGAATTCGCCTATAAAATCCCTCACGTTCTTCATGCTCTCGGACCAGGAGGCCAACTCCTTCCACCCCTTCTCGGTAAGGCGGAATACCTTCTTTACCGGTCCCCTTCCCTCCGTCTTTACCAATCTGGCCGTGGCCATCTTCTTCACTTCGAGATAGGCCAGGGCCCTGTATATGATGGGGAGGGGGAGACGTTTCTCGGCCGCCCCCATCTCGACCAGTTTCTCCAGCAGGGCATACCCGTGCGATGGCTCCTCGGAAAGGAGCAGCATGATGCTGGGCAGCAGAAACCGCCTGGGCAAGGAGCGCTTCTCGGAGGCAGCGGGAAATGGCTTCCCGGGTCTCGGTTTGCCGTTTCTTTGTTTGCCCATCTCTCCCTCCTTTCTTCTTATTAACATCCTTACAATATGTACTTTAGCGTAATATTAACATTTTGTCAATATTAATATTACAATAGTATCAGGTGCGGAAAATGCATGGTTCATGTCCGCGTCCGGCCCCCGCAAGCAAGGGGCCGGCCGCCAGTCTGAGGAAAACCGTCTAAGTCATATACATGCAGCCGGCTGCCGCGCGGCTGGTCCTTACTCCAGCGCGACCATCTCGTGCAGGGTGGTGCCGGTCTCCTCGAAGGTCTGCCCCTCGTGCTGCACGCGCAGGATGAAGTCCGACTCGAAGCGGAACCAGCCCGGCCGCATGAAGCGGTTCACCAGCCACCTCACGCCCCGGTTCATGATGATGGGGTTCAGCTCCTTGAGGAGGTCGTTACAGTCGATGATGCGCTTGACGTCGAAACGCAGGTACACCTGGCCGGGGATCTCCATTCCCAGCCTGGCCGGATAGGTGCGGTTGGCCGTCTTGTTGAAGGTGACATCGCTTTCGGTGAGCGTCATCTCTCCCGAACTGAGGATGACCTTGTCCTTATAGGCGAGCATAAGGGGTGTGGAGGCGACGTTGCCGAAGCGCTTCTTGGTGCGCACGTAGGCATAGAGCAGGGTGAGATCGTCGGTATAGAGCCGTCCCCAGTACCACCAGGAGATGATGCGCCGCGCGTCGGTGGTGATCACGTTGTGATCGTGGTATCCTGTGCCCTTCGCCTGCAGGGTCTTGCCCTCGAATTTCACCGTGCCCTCCACCCTCGCCCGCGGTATGGGGACCACCCATCCGAAGTAGCCGCGCTCGCCGTACCTGGTCTGTCCCTTACCCGGCTTCCAGCCCGGGACCTCGCTCGAGAAGGTGAGGTCGAGTTCCATGCCGTCCTCGGATATATATAGATGGTGCGTAGGCAGGTCCCCCTCATCCGGCCACTCGACATAGCAGTGGTTCTTCCCCACCCACACGTCGCACTTCTCCTCCGAGGCACGCAGTTCTGAAGCGGGGAATTTCTTGACCACCGAGAGTTTCTCTCCCGACGGCTTATAGACGTGGATCTCTATCCCCGGCTTGCGCGTCATGAGCTCCGAGGCCTGCAGGAACCCCACCACCACGTGGCCGTCCTCCAGGCGCGCGTCGAAATACCACCATTCGCCGTAGAACTTGCTCTTGCTGGCTTCGCGGTTGACGGCATTCTCACGTTGAGTGATGGGGACGATGGTTCCGTCCTTCTCCCCCGGGCCCGACCACTCGTCGATTACCGGCTCTATCTTCATGTGACCTCCCCGCTTGCCGTTCGAATACGCTACCGCATTATAGCATTATGTTCTTCTCCAAGAAGTATGGCCGCCATACAGCACCATGTAAGGGTCGGGACTCAAAACTCTGCATTGTCCGTAGTGCAAGTTTTGAGGCCTGACCCCAAATAGTTGCTCTGTAACGCAATTCTGGAGAAGAACATGGATTATAATTGACGGAGGCCGGCCCGGTTTGCCTTCTATACTGGTACGCTCGGGAGCGGCGAGTACGGGATACCGGACTTTTGCCTTCGCCCCCGGTCGGGGATCAAAGAGAGGTGGGTCCTGCCATGGAGATGACACCGCGGGAGAGGTTCCTGGCCACGGCGGCCTTCGAACCGGTGGACCGGCCTTTCCGCATGGAGACCATCGGTTTCTGGCACGAAACCCTGGCGCGCTGGCACGGAGAGGGCCTGCCGCCCGGCATAGCCGATGAGATGGGGGCTTTCCTCCACTTCGGGATAGACCTGCAGCTGCCGGTGCTGCTGGGCGCGCACGAGCATCCCGGCTTCGACCCCCTCTTCGAGGAGACGGTCATCGAGCAGGACGAGCGCTACACCGTGAAGATAGACAAGTCCGGCGCCAGGGTGAGGACGTTCGCGGACGGCGCCAGCACCATCCCCGCTTTCCTGGAAGCGCCGGTGAAGGACGAGGCGGGCTGGGAGGAGATCAAGTGGCGGCTGGATCCCGCAACGCCCGGGCGCCTCGAGCCCTGGATGATCCTTATCGAGACCGCGAAGTCCGTTCCCTACCCCCTATGCATCTATATCGCCGGCCTCTTCGGCACCCACCGCCACCTGCTCGGCTTCACCCCTCTCATGCTCGCCTACCGCCGGCAGCCGGAGCTGCTGCATGCCATCTCCCGCCACTGGGTTTATTTCTGGAAAGGCGTGCTGGGCCGCATCGCGGAGGCCCATACACCGGACATGGTCATGCTGTGGGAGGACATGTGCTACCTCAACGGGCCCATGATCGGCCCGGACGCATTCGACACCTTCATGCTCCCTTATTACAAGGAGCTCATAGGGTTCATCAAGGGAGAGCTGGGCGTACCGGCCATCGGCGTGGACACCGACGGCAGGATGGCCAAGCTCATCCCCCCGTTCGTCGCGGCGGGGGTGAACTTCATCTGGCCCTTCGAGGTGCAGGCGGGCATGGACGTGCTGGAGGTGCGCAGGCTATGGCCGCGCCAGTTCGTCATCTTTGGAGGTATGGACAAGCGCGCGCTGTACGGGGACCGCGCAAGCATCGCGGCCGAGGTGAAGCGGGTGGTACCGCCCATGCTCGAGGCGGGAGGCTATATACCCGCCATCGACCACTTCGTCCCGCCCGAGGTCTCCCTGGACAACTGGCTCTATTTCCTTGAGCTGGTGAGGGATCTGGGGGAGCGCGCCGGCAACAGGGCCTGACCGTGGGCGCGAGGAACGGGGGGGCCACAAGGCCTGCGGATCAACGAGGATGGACATGGAAGCGATAGCAGTCAGGGCATGGAGTTCCACCAGAGCCGCCCTGCAGGTCATGCTCGACCCCGGCGGGGTCCTTCGGGATATGCTCGATAACGTTCCCTCCGTATTCTCCCTCTGCATACCCGGCCTGGCCTTCACCCTCTTGTTCCTGCAGGCCGGCCTCGATCTCTATCGTGCCGGGGCGAAGAGCTCCGAGGGCGTGTTCGGATTGACCTTGCTGGGTGCTCTGTACGGCGTGGCCGGCATCGCCTTAGTGGCGGCGGCCGCCTGGAGCTTTGCCAGGGCGATGGGAGGCGTTCGTTCCTTCGACTGGACCCTGAGGGCCTTCGGGATAAGCTACACCCCCAGCCTCATCTATGCCGTATGCGGCCTTTTCTTCAATGCCGCCTTCGGGTGGAACACCTCGGCCGCCTTCGGGGTGACCGGGCTGTTATGGTCCATCGCCCCCCTCACATCCACGGGCAGGGAGATGCTGGGAGAACGGCTGGGGCTCAGTATCGCGCTGGCGACGGTCTGCGGAGGGCTGCTGCTCTTCGGTTGGGCCCTTATCGTTGCCTGAGGTGATGGGGATGGAATCCACCGTGACGACGACCGGGGAGACGGGATATGCCAGGTTCCTGTACCCGGTTATATTCTTGCTCTCCTTTGGCGTTATGTCCCTGCTGAGCGGACGCGCGATCGATCCCGGGGCGGGTTTCGTCGTCGTCTTCACACTGGTAGGCCTGATGCTTGCCGGATTGTTCTTATGCGGGCTGGCGGGCCTGGCTTACGCCACAAATCTCCGCCTGCGCCGGACCTGCGACTACCGCGCCGTCCTGGAGCTCTATGCCCGGGGGTTCGTGCTGCTGCTTCCCTTTACCATCCTTGCCCTGACCGGCGAGATCTTCCTGGATTGGAGTATAGCCCTGGTATTCATCCAGGCGGGGATCATGACCTCCGGGACCTTCACCGCTTTGGAGATCGTGAAGCTCAGCGACAGCAAGGCGTCCTACATCATCGTCCCCATCCTGGGCGCCTTCTCTTTCTCCATCGCATGGATGCTATTCTGCGCCGCGGCCCAGGCGGTGGCGACATGACCGCGAGGAGCAGGCCTGGTGCAGTAAGGGCGGCCTGGTTTTTTCTGCTGTTCGTCCTCTTCGCTATTTCTCTCTCGATCTTCCTTTCGTCCAGCGGATCCAGCCTTGCCGAGCCGGCTTGCGGTGATCCCGACGCCATCCCCGCCAGCGAGTACGGCTACATGCCTCCCTGCGAACCCGTGCAACCACCGGGTCCGGTAAAAGACATGGGGTCTATACCGGGGCCCTGTACCTGGGGGCAGGCGACCGTGGGCATCCTGCTTCCCGGCCTCATCGGGCTGGCCATAGCCCTGCTGTTGAACCTGTCCGGCAGCAGGGCCGGGGCGGTTCCGCCCCTCCAGGCGGCGCCGGCGGGAACGCCGTGGGCTGCCGGGCCGGGACCGGGAAGCCCGCCTCCTCCGGTGCATCCCCTTCGCGACGCCGCCGCGCCGCCTAAAGAGGACGTCCCTCCAGGACACGTGGAGGAAGGAGCGAAAGCCAAGCGGGAATGGGACCGGGCCAAGGCGAAAAAGGCTTTCGAGTTCATGCAGGAGGCGGTGCAGGCCTTCTCCGAAAGCGTGGAAACTAGCGAGCCGGCAGGCGGGGTTCCCGCTGGGGGACTTGGCGGCGCGGGCGGACACACCGGCCCCATGGCGAAGAGTGCCATGGAGATAGCGGGAATCGGGAGCGGGGTCCGTGCCCTGCTGGACAGGATCGCATCCAATATAAAATCAGGTGAGGACCTGCAGCAAACGCGGGGCAGGGAGGAGATCCCGGGCTACATGGAAAACCTCCAGTCACTGGAGGCCCCCGAGGGTCATATCGACCGCACGCTCTCCGAGACAAAGCAGGCGCTCTCGCAGACGGAGCGCAGTATCATGAGGTTGGATGCGAGATTCGGGCCGGGACAACCGGAAGGGATGGCGGCAACCGGCCCCGAGGATATCACTCCGGGCCGGGAGGTCGTGGGATTCAGCGGCGAGATCTCCGGCGAGGCGGATGCGGCCGCCAAGGAATACCTGGAGTACCTTGCCATGAGGAGGGATTTAAAGATAAAGGAAGCGGCTTTCGAGTACAGGAAGAACCGGGGCAAACCCGCCGTGAAGGAGGGTAAGGACGGATGAGCGAGGACACCAACGCGAAATCGCCAGGGGAAGGACCGCAAGGCGGGGGTCCTGCCTGGGATTCCCTGGCCATCAAGGAATCGATAGTCGGGATACGCCAGAGGTTTAATTACCTCACCGAGCTGTGGTTGGCCGGGGAGTTGGAGGGAAGCCGGTACCTGGAAGAGCTTTCCAGTATGGTCTATTTCGACCCCGCGGGGGATTGCTGGTTTATCTCCCCCTTGAACGGAAACTGGTACAGGGTGACGGATGAGGGCCAGACCCCCGGCGAGCCTCCCATGTTCCTCTACCGGCCGGTGGAGGATATCGTGGACTCCGCGGGGGGCGGTAAGGTCAGCTCTTCGGAGGCACGCTTCTGCACCCACTGCGGTACCCCCCTGTTGGAGGGCGCCATGTTTTGCTCTAAGTGCGGCCATGTGTTAAAGGGCTGAATATCGCCGCATGCAGCGATCCCTGCTCAAACCGGCTTTACCGCCTTTACCTTCGCGCTCAAGACCGCGTTCATGAGCCTGTCCGTCTCCTCCGCCGCTCAGTCGCCTTTCTCCACCTTTATCTTTTTCGGCGCGCTGTACCAGAGGGGGCTTCCCGTTGCCCACTCCTCCACCCCGACCTTCTTGATCTTGCGCATGTTCTTCACGTGGGCATCACCGTGCACGGGCACCAGGAAATCCATTTTAGAGCAGGTGGCGAAATCCGCACACTCCCAGCAGCCCTCGTAATCCTTCTTAATAGCGCACTGGGCGATACCGCAGAACTGCGAACGGCTGCTGACCTTGCATCCCTTGCACCTCAGCTTCACCAGGGAGCCGAGGAATTCGTAGGTCTGCTTGTATGCCTCCGCATCGAGGAATGGTATCACCTCGGCCACCTTGTCGAACCTCGCAGTGCGCAATTCCTTGCGCAGGTCGCGTGCCAGGTCGGGTATGCCCCCGGTGTGAAACGCGCAGTCCTCGCAGTAGAGACCGCAGTACGCCGTCATCCTGGTGGGATCGACGCTCATATCCGACTCCTTTCATCTTGAACGGTCATCTCTTAAAGCGGCAGATCAGGTCCATTCCCGCAGCAGGCGCTCGAAATAGTAGTGCCTGGCTTTATCCGCCTTGCTCCAGAGCGGCCTCACTTTGTCGACCCAGGCCCCGAAAGCGACGGGATGCTCCGGGTAACCCTCGTAGAGCTTTTTAATGGAACCGGCTACCATCCCCATTCTTACGATGTTGACCACCGAATCCAGGCGTAGCTTGCCCGAGGCGATACCCTTGAGCAAAGCGGGGAGAGATCTCAAAGATGAGGCGGGATCCGACTTTAACTCGTACTCGAGGTTGAGCGCCTGGGTCCCCTCCTCGGTGATGATCCCCGGCACGGTGAAGAGGTAATCGATCTCCTCCTGCGAGAGCGACACCACGGCGGGCATGACTGCCGTGAGGAATGCGAACTTGGCTCCCTGGTCCTGGAAGTAGCGCGTGTTATAGGGCCAGAGGGCCTCCCGGCTGAGATCGTCGCGCGCCAGTGCATCCGCGGCAACCTCGGCAGCGATGCGGCAAGCGGTGAAGGCGGAAGTCACGCCCTCTCCGTTGAAGGGTTTGTTCATGAACGCCGCGTCCCCCACCACCAGCAGGCCGTTGTCCACCAGGGAGAACGGAGGCCTTCGGTAGGGTACCCTGCCGCCGGTGGAGCTTCTTACTTCGCCGGTGAATGGCAAGGTCGCGGCAAAGGCCCGCTGCCTTGCCTTGGCTCCCTCCGGGCTGGCCGGCATCCCCACTCCCACTATCATCTCGCCCCCGTAACTCGGGGCGTACCATCCCTGGAAGTGGAGGTAGGAGTTGATGCCCGGCCTCACGTCCCCCTGGAGGTCGCCCCAGGATTCCATGTACACGATCATGGAATCCAGGTCGGAGATGGGGTCGTTCTCGAACCAGGGGCTCGCAGGCACGCTGGTCCTCACCGTTCCGCCTATGCCGGACGCGTCCACCACGAGGCGGCAGCGGACCTCGAACTCCCCGCCGGCCCCGCTTGCCCTTACCCCGGCGGGGAAGCCCCTTTCCATCACCAGCGCCGTAAACTCCGTCTGCTCCAGGATCTCCGCCCCCGCCTCCTCGGCATAAGCATGCAGCCTGCGCATGAAGAGCGGTTTGTCCATGTCCAGGGTGATCAGGCGGGCCATTATCCCTTCCCTCATGTTCGGCGGCCACATGGTGATGGATTCCAGGCGATGCAGGAGCTCATCCCCCGCCGGCAGGGGTATGCCAAACCTGTCGAATGCCTCCTCCTCCATGTGGAAGGGGCCGATGCTGGTCCCCAGCTCGTCCAGGGTTTCCCGCTCCAGGACCAGGCAGCGGCATCCCGCCTCCGCGAGCTTCCAGGCCAGGTAGGTACCTGAAGTACCCGCTCCCACGATGACCACGTCAGCATTTTGTTCCAACCGGTTCGACCTCCTCCATCCCTCGATACCCTATCGTATATGATACCTCCAAGAGAGATCGCCCGTCCCTCCCGTTAGGCCTTATGCCCCTGTTGGGCAGGCTCGTGGACTGGGTCACTGGCCTGGTCGATATAGGTTGACCCCACACTTCGGCTTCCAGCATCACCTGTCCGACCCTGCGGCATGCGGCGGATTATCGATCCCTGCGTGCTGCAGGGAAGCAGGCACCGTCCCGCCGTTATATAATTATCCTGCGGCTGCGTTCTCTTAATGAAGGGGGTTTGCCAATGCTTTCGGATGACGCTTATAAAGAGCTGGAGGAAGCCCTCGGCCCCGAGAACATCTGCCGCGAACCTGCCGTGCTGGACGGCTACGCCTGGCAGGCCTTCGCGGAAGTCGTGGGGCAGACCAGCGGCTGGTGCCCCGAACGACCTGTGGCGGTCGCACTCCCGGGGAGCACCGCCGATGTCCAGGCCGTCGTCCGTATATGCGGCAAACACGGCCTGCAGTTCAAGGCCATGTGCACCGGCTGGGGTATCTGGAACATGGTGAGTGGCGAGGATGTCGTCCAGTTGGACCTGCGCCGCATGGACCGCATCCTGGACATAGACGAGAAGAACATGTACGCCGTGGTCGAACCCTATGCCATCGGCGCCCAACTGCAGGCGGAGGCGATGAAAGTCGGCTTGAACTGCCACATCATCGGGGCCGGCTCCGGCTCCTCGCCGCTGGCCAGCGCCACGTCACTGTGCGGCTACGGCTGGTCCGGTCTGACCACCAGCTACAGCGCCCGCAACCTCATGGCCACGGAATGGGTCCTCCCCGACGGCGAGCTGATGAGAATAGGCACCATCGGGTCCGATGCCGGCTGGTTCTGCGGCGACGGTCCGGGGCCCAGCCTGCGGGGTATCGCCAGGGGGTACATCGGCAACTGCGGCGGCCTCGGCGTGTTCACCGCATGCGCCATCAAGCTCTTCCCCTGGCCTGGTCCGTCCGCACCCGAGGTAGACGGCCTGCTCTTGGAAGCTCAGATGAAAGTCCCGGAGACCTCCAGGATGTATATCTGTGTCTTCCCCACCTTCGAGACCTTCGCCGACGCTACCTACAAGATCGGTAACGCCGAGATCGGCTACCTGCACTGCAAGAACTCCATGGGGGCCCTCCTGTCCGGTGTCGTCCCCAGACTCATGAAAAAGCTCATGGAGAGCCCGGCCTTGAAGGCGGCCTTGCGCTCGCAGCAGCACATGTTCCAGTTCATCATCGCCGCCGAGTCCCGGGAGGAGTTCGACTACCAGGAAAAGGTGATGAGGATGATCCTCTCCGAGCACGAGGGCGTCTGCCTGGACCTGGGCGCTATACCTTCCATGCATTCCGCCTTCTGGTGGGGGTTCATGCGCGCATCCCTGCCGCCGCTCATCTTCCGGCGCGGAGGAAGCTTCGGGACTTCCTTCGGAGCCCTGGAGGCCTGGGACCACCCGGTGCTTCAGGCCAGAATAGCGGCGGAGCTGAAGCAGAGCTTCATCGATCAGGGCAAGCTCATCGACGACCTGGCGGACAACGCCTGGGGGGGCATCTACGAGGGAAGCACCTGCTTCGGGCACCAGGAGGAGCTCTACCTCTACGACCCGCGCGACCCGGCCATGATGGCGAGTGCCACCGAGTACCTGGCCGGGACGTTCATGGCGACGGTGGGTTACAACCTGGGCCCGGGCCTCGGTTTCGCCCTGGGCTCCATCGGGGCCGAGCTCTTCGGCCCTATCATCGGCGGCTACCATCACCGGCTGCGGGAGATCAAGGAGTCCTTCGATCCCGACGACGTGAGCGACGCCGGGTTCTACATCTCGCTGGACCCTGAGAAGACGATAAGGGAGGCCATCGAGAAACAACCCGAGATGGCCGCCTTCCTGACCGCGCGGCTGGAGGAGCTGGGCATCACGGATCAAACCCCGGAAACCACGGATTAGACCCGTATGCATGATCCGACCGGGAGATTTCCGGTCCGCCCGTAAAGGAGGGACAAGATATGGAGGTCGAGAAGGAGTTGCTCGCGCCCTGCGGGCTGTACTGCGGCGTCTGCGCCGTGCGCATCGCCTACCGCGACGACAATCAGAAGTTCAAAGAAAAGCTGGTGGCGGTGTACGGCGTGAGCTCGCCGGAGGATATCCGTTGTGGGGGGTGTCTCTCCGAGGACCGTTTCTTCTACTGCCAGGTGTGCCCCATCCGGGACTGCTGTGCGGGTAAGGAGATCGAGGGTTGCCACCAGTGCGACGACTGGCCCTGCGGATTGATCGACGCCTTCCCCATTCCCGTGGGCAGAAAGGTGATGTTGCGCGCCATCCCCGCCTGGAGGGAACTGGGAACGGAGGCCTGGGTGGAGCAGGAGGAAGAGCGTTACCGCTGCCCGCAATGCGGCAGCGACCTCTTCCGCGGCGCCAAGCGTTGCCGCGACTGCGGCGCCGACGTGGACACCGACTAGGGGGTCAGCCCCGGACATCGCTAAGATGGGGTCAGCCGTTAGAAGGGGCGGGCGGGGTCCTTGCGCCAGGTATCGAAGACCTTGTGCCCGCCGACCATGCGGTAGACAGCATCCAGGAGCTTGGGAGAACCAAGACCGCGCAGGAAGGCGGATAGCCTTACCGGGAATGACGGGCGATAGACCTCCTCGTGGCCTTTTCTCACCGCGTTCACTATGGCTGCGGAGACCTTTGCGGGTTCCACCCACGGGGAGATGAAGGGCGGATCAGTCCCGTCCACCATGCCCGTATCCACGAATCCCGGTAAGATGCTGGTGAACCTCACGCCGCTGCCGCGCTGCTCCAGCCGTACGGAATCGGTGACGCCGATGACCGCGTGCTTGCTCGCGGAGTAGGAGCTCATCTTCGCGCCCCCGATCACTCCCGCCTGGGAGGCCATGTTCACGATATGGCCGCAGCGGCGCGCCAGCATGCCCGGCAGCACCGCCTGCATCATCCATACCTGTCCCAGGAGGTTCACCTCCAGGGTCCTGCGCCAGTTGTACTCGGAAAGACCCAGGAACCCGTCACACTCCAGGATCCCGGCGTTGTTCACCAGCACGTCGATGGGGCCGATCTCGCCCTCTACCCTCTCCACCAACTTGAAGCAGGCCTCGCGGTCGGAGACGTCCAGCACGAAAGGGTGGGCTTCGCAGCCGTTCTCCGTTATCTCCCGCGCGGCGTCCTCGAGCTGCCTTTCGTCTACGTCCGTCATCACCACCCGGCAGCCTTCGCGCGCGAAGGCCAGGGCGTCCAACCTGCCCATGCCGCGGGCGGCCCCGGTTATCAGCACCACCCTACCCGCAAGATCCTTCATGCGTGTTCTCCCTTAAGATCAACGGACTCCTCCCGGTCACGTGCAGATGCACGATGCCGGATGCCAATGCCTCTCATACATAATACACTGGTCTTACAACGTCCCCTTTGAATATCAACGCGATCACCTGCGGCAAGCCTGTTTTCGATGTATCGCCTCGCTTGCAGCCGGCATAAGACCTGCGACCGTCGGGCTGCCTATAATGGCAGTGTAAATAGGGCTATAATCAATGTGTATCCTTGCTCAGCTGAGGATGCTAACCAGGCTGTTTGGGCGCACTTTTTTCATACTTATCGGTTCGGGGGGAAGCTCTGTCGTCCAAGGATGGTAGAACGCTTACCCTGCAGATTTATGGGAGGGGGTAGCCATGGCTTTGATGAACGGCGGAGAACTATTGATGCACTGCCTGGTACAAGAGGGGGTGAAACAGGTCTTCGGGATCCCGGGCTCCCAGACCAGCACCTTCATCGACGCCATGTGCCGCCTGGGTCCATCGCTGGGGATCGAGTTCGTCATGACCCGCCACGAGGCGGCGGCGGGTCACATGGCGGACGCGGTATCGCGTACCAGTGACGGAGTGGGAGTGTGTACAGGAACGGTGGGGCCCGGCGCCATCAACCTGGCGACCGGCGTGTATGTAGCCTACAGCGACTCTATCCCCATGGTGGTGATCACACCGCAGATACATTCCAACCGCTCCTATCCTTTCCGGGGTTCCATGCAACAGCTCGACCAGAAAAACCTCTTCGAGCCCATCACTAAGTGGAACGCGGTGGTCAACCGCTGGGACCGCATCCCCGAGCTGGTGCAGCGCGCCTTCCGCACCGCCACCACCGGACGGCCGGGACCGGTTCACCTCGATCTCTTCGTCGACGTGCTCTTCGAGGCCCACGACTCCGATGAGGTGAAAATCCGGCCGCCCGAGAGCTACCGCACCGACGTACGCCCCGCCGGAGATCCCGAGGCCATAGATAAGGCGGTGGAGATGATCCTGGCCGCCGGGAAGCCCATCATCCATGTGGGCGGCGGGGTGCTCCGGGCCAAAGCCTGGGACGAGTTGCGGGAGCTGGCCGAGTACCTGCAGGTCCCGGTGACCACCAGCGTGTCCGGGAGGAGCGCCATGCCCGAGGACCACCCCCTGCTCTTCGTCACCAAGATGGGCGGGGCTATCATGGCCGAGTCAAACGCGGACCTGGTGCTCTGCGTGGGCACCACCATGTCGGAGATGGACTTCTGGGGCGAGCCCCCCTTCTGGGGTGACCCCGCCGTGCAGGATTTCATCTACGTGGACATCGATCCCGAGATCATCGGCCTCAACCGCCCCATATCCCTGGGCATCGTTGGCGACGCCAAATTAGTCCTAAAACAGATCCTGGGCAAGGTGAAGCAGGAGGCCGGTCCCGTAGAGTCAAGGGAGCACATCCAGGAATACCGGGCGGCGGATGACGCCATGAACGCGGTCTTCGAGGAGATGTCCCATTCCGACGCCAGGCCTATCCATCCCCTGCGCCTGGTGCACGAGGCGGTGGAGTTCTTCAGTCGCGATGGCATCATGGTCCTGGACGGCGGCAATATTGCTTTGTGGACCAACATCGGTGGCAGGTTTTACCAGCCGCGCTCCTTCCTGGTGCCGGAAGGGACAGGGCAGCTGGGTGTGGGCCTGCCCATGGCCTTGGGTGCCAAGATGGCCAACCCGGACAAGCCCGTATACATCATCCACGGTGATGGGGCTTTCATGATCAACTGCCAGGAGATCGAGACGGCCGTGCGTCTCAAGCTCCCGGTCGTGGACATCATCGGGAACGACTACGCCTGGGGTATGATCAAGGGAGTGCAGGATGCTGCCTTCGACTCGCGCTATTACGGCGTGGACTTCACGCAATCGCGCTACGACAAGCTGGCCGAATCCCTGGGGGCGAAGGGCATCCGCGTCGAGGACCCCGCGGATATCAGGCCCGCTTTGGAGGAAGCTTCGCAGTCGGATGTGATGACGGTTATCGATGTCGTCATCGACCCGGTGGTCCACATGCGCCCACCGGTGCTCTTTGACCTGGTGGCCGAGCTGTGGCTGCGCGGCTGCGAGGAACCCTACTGCGGCTAAAGGCTAGGGGTCAGGTCTTGTTTTTTGCATACTGGAGTATTGCTATTGCTCTAGAATAGAAGATAGCAAGAGAGCATATGGGCCTTTCTTTCATTCGGATACCGTAGTATGCAAAAAACAAGACCTGACCCCTTAGACGGTGATGTCGCGGCGCTCGAAGAGGAACACGGCAAGGCCGATGAAGAAGAGGGTCGCGGCGATAAGCACCCCGGCATGCGCCCAGTTCAACCCGTTCTTCAAGGGCTCGGCCTCGATGTAGTAGTAGAAGGGTGAGAGCTTGCTCCAGCCCTCCAGGCTCTTCGCCAGGGGCACCAGCGAGTTGAGGAAGAACGCCCCCACCGCCAGGGCTGCGGCAATACCCACGGCGGGCGCCCGCCTGCCCATAGCGCAGCCCAGGGCCAGGGCGATGGCGCCGAATATGAGGCCCAGCAGCACGCAGCTGAAAGTGCCCTCCGCCAGGCGCAGGTAGCTTATATCCATGCCCACGATGAGGGCGCCGAGGGACAGCCCGATCCAGAAAGCCGCGCCCAGGGCCAGGGTGGCCGCGACCATCGATCCCGCCTTCTCCAGCAGCACGCGCCAGCGGGGAAGTGGATTGGAGAGCAACAGGTCCAGGGTCCCCGACTGCTCCTCGCCGGCTATCGCCCCGCTTCCTCGCGAGATAGCGAAGATGAGGAAGAGGACGGGCGCCATCATGAAGAAGAGGCGCCCGTCGAGGTAACCCGCGGGGGTGGTGAGCTCGGCCATGTCCCCCACCAATGCCTTCATCCACTCGGGGGCCTGCTCGAAGAACTCCGTCAGCCCCTGTGAATTTTTGAACGACGGGTAGAAGGATATGGTCAGCACGCAGAGTGCGATGATGCCCACGGTCCACCATAACAAGGCGACGCGTTGCTCCCGCAGGCTCTTCAGAAAGATGTTATTCAGCATCCGCACCACCCTGGTAGTAGTCGATGAATATCTCCTCCAGGCTCACCTCGGAGCTGACCACGTTGAGCACC
>Ga0315277_10007397_pt1 | contig 14254 bp, 11 predicted proteins | sample YL17G05_15_MG_FD_203695 | JGI IMG/M metagenome (GOLD analysis project Ga0315277, IMG submission 203695) | Sediment microbial communities from Yellowstone Lake, YNP, Wyoming, USA - YL17G05_15 | ecosystem: Environmental > Aquatic > Freshwater > Lake > Sediment | place: USA: Wyoming | collected... | reverse complement strand
TGTTGATAGCGTTCAGGATGCCGGACTCGGAGGCGATGACCGGCTGGATGCTCAGCCCCGTGCGGAAGCGGACGTCCTCGATCACCTCCAGGTCCGTGGGGTCGACCATGGCCAAGGTCAGGAAGGACCGGATGCGGTGGATGGGCATGATCATATACTTCTTGACGATCTCCAGGGGGATGAGGTTGACCACATCCGGATAGACCTCGAACTGGTCGAGGTCGATATACGGGTAGCCGAGCTGCCGGCTCAGAGCTTGGGCCATCTCTTCTTCCGTAACCAGCCCGAGGGAGATAATGGCCGTCTGCAGGGGGACGTTTTTTTCCTTCTGGACTTCGAGTGCGGACTTGAGCTGATCAGGAGTCAAGACCTTCTCGCGGAGCAGGAGTTCGCCGAGGTTAGAGCCCATTGGAAAAAAGTCCCTTCAAAATAGTCGATCGGGCAAATTTTGTCAACGAACCCTGGACAATTTGTGTCAACATTGACATTTTCAGTAACTCAGACGATTTTCCCGGTCGAATCTTCTCTCTGCCGAGGCCAGAATTCTCACAGCAAGGCTCCTTATTTCGAACGGCCCATATGATGGCAGGTCCCCCCCTGGAGGGTCAATCACCCCCCGAGAGGATTTGGAAGGTGAATTTCATCCCCGGATTCTCACCGTCGGGGGTGAGAGAGATAGCCGGGAGCGGCTCCCCTTCTCCGGGATCAAATTGACAAGCCCACATCATTTTGTTAAGATAAGCAAGCCCAAAGCCCGGGATTCACCCCATTCTGACACGCGGAGAAGGATAAAATAGCGCGAAATAGGCGAGCGGGGAGTGGCGCAGCCTGGTTAGCGCGCCTGCCTTGGGAGCAGGAGGTCGTCGGTTCAAATCCGATCTCCCCGATTCTCCTCCACGGCAGGCAGTATAAAGACGCGCCTGTAGCTCAGGTGGACAGAGCAGCTGCCTTCTAAGCAGCGGGTCGGGAGTTCGAGTCTCTCCAGGCGCGCCAGATCATATAGACGAGAGAGCCGGACCGGCCAAGAAACTGTCGCTTCTCATTTTTGTCCTGACCTTTTGCCTCTACGGTTTTCTCATCTTCTCCTTCTTCAGCCCGTATTAATTTCACAAGTACGTGTTGGCGGCCCGCCAGGCGATCCAAGGGGCCATGCCGGCGGCGGCTTCGCCGTCCTGGGCCGGGCGAAAGGTCTCGCCGACGGTGAATGGGCTGACCGGTTCAGGGATTTCGTTTGAGGCCTTTTTCGATCTCGGCCGTCTCGATTTTGACGATGATCGGCCGGCCGTGGGGACACAGAGCCGGGTTCGCTGTGCGGAAGAGCTCTTCCACCAGGTAGTCCATCTTGTCCGGCGCCAAGGACTCGTGAGCTTTGACCGCAGTCTTGCAGGCCAGGGTGGCGAGCATCTTCTCCCGCCTCCGGCCCGACTCCTCTTCCCCGGTCTCATCGAGAATCTGGAGGAGGCCGTCCCTGGCTTCCTCGGCCTCAAAGATATCGGGAAAGCTGCTCAGAGCATAGGTCTTCCCACCCATGGCCTCGGCCCGAAAACCGGCCTCCTCCAGGAGCGGCTGGTTCTTTTCAAGGCTCACGATCTGGGCGGGCGAGAGGTCAAAGAGGACCGGAACGAGCGGCGTCTTCCGGGGCCATTTCTTCTGGACATCGATCTCCCGGTATTTCTCAAACAGGACCCGCTCATGGGCATTGTGCTGGTCGATGACCAGCAGGCCCTCCACGCCCGCGGCCACGATATACATGTCGAGATATTGCCCCAGGACTCGGGGCCGGCCCTTCTCCTCCTCGGCCGGGGCGGACTTGGGAAGAGTCATCTGTTCAGACCCCTCCAGCCGGGAAGCGCGGGTCAATGGCCTCGCCGATATCTCCCCCACGCCCGCCGCCGGTCCGGCTTCTCCCGCCTTCGGGTATATCTCTTTGACGCCCCGTTCTTTGAGCAAGGCCGTCTCGATGCTTCTAAGGAGGAGGTAAAAGACGAGCTGCGATTCGCGGAACCGGACCTCGGCTTTGGTCGGGTGGACATTGACGTCCACTTCAGCGTAGGGCAGGGTCAGGAAGAGGAAGGCCTCCGGGAATCGGTCTTTCTCCAGAAAGCCCCGGTAGGCTTGGTTCAGAGCGGCCTGGAGGACGCGGTCCTTGACCAGACGCTTATTGACGAAAAACAGCTGATGGGCCCTATCCGGACGGCCGCCGGGCGGCCGGGAAGAATAGCCGAAAACCCGCCCCCCGCCCTCCTGGAAATCGACCTCCAGGAGACGGCTCAGCACGTCTTTTCCATAGAGCTGGAAAAGCCGTTCTCGATGGCTCCCTACCCGCGGGCAGTTTATGATCTCCCGCCGGGCCTGAAGTAGGGAAAAGCGGACCTCCGGATAGGCCAAGGCCAGTCCGCTTAGGTAGCGGACAACATGGCCCAGCTCCGACTGCTCGGACCGGAGGAACTTCCGCCGGGCCGGCAGGTTAAAGAAGATGTCTTTGACCTCGACGCTCGTCCCGCGGGGAAAGGCGATGTCGGTCACGCCAAGGACTTGGCCGGCCTTGCGCTCGACCTGGGTCCCCTCTTCTCCCTGGCCGTCCGCTGTCTTGAGGACCATCTCCGAGACCGCGGAGATTGAGGCCAGGGCCTCTCCGCGGAAGCCCAGCGTCGAGATCGTCTCGAGGTCTTCCTCGCTGGAGAGCTTGCTCGTAGCGTGCCGCTCAAAACACAGTTCCGCATCCTCGCGGCCCATGCCGGCGCCGTCGTCCTGGACCCGGATAAGCCTCTTGCCGCCGGCCAGAAGCTCCACCCGGATATCTGAGGCGCCGGCGTCGAGAGAGTTCTCGACCAGTTCCTTGACCACGGAAAAAGGCCTCTCGATGACCTCGCCCGCGGCGATCTTCTGGGAAACCTCGAACGACAGGCGCCTGATCCTGGCCATCGGTTTGTTCCTCTCTTCAGACGGCCTCTTCCCCGCCAGTCAGCTTCTGCTCCACTTGCGTGATCCTCACTTTGACTTCGTCTCCGGGCCGGCCGGAACACGATGGAACGAGGACATCGATATAGTTGGAGGTCAAGACCTCCGTGCCCAGGGCGTCCTTCCTGACGACGATTCCTCTGAGCTCCCGCCCCCTGAACCGCTCCCGGAAGGCGCGGCGCTTGTCTTCGGCAACGGACCTCAGTATGGCCGACCGCCGGCGCTTCTCCGCATCCCCCACCTGCGGCCAGGCCGCCGCCGGCGTGCCCGGCCGCGGAGAATAAGTGAAGACATGAAGATAGTCGAGGGGCGATTGGGCCACAAAAACACGCAGCTGCTCGAAATCCCTCTCCTCCTCCCCGGGAAACCCGACGATGATGTCGGCGCCCAGCGCCGCCTCGGGCGATCTCTCCCTCAGCCGCTCCAAGATCCGGGCGTAGCCGGCTGCGTCCGATCTCCTCCCCATCAGCTTGAGGATGCGGTCAGAAGCGTGCTGGAGTGAAAGATGAAAATGGGGACAAATCCTGGGGCTTTCCGTAATCAGGCCGCTGAGTCGGTCATCCAGGTAACGGGGGTCGAGCGAACTCAGCCTGATCATCCCCAATCCCTCGAGCTCCACCAGGTCTCCGAGCAGCCCGGCCAACGTGTCCTTCGGGTTCCGGTCGAGGCCATAGGAGGAGAGATGGATGCCGCAGAGGACGATCTCCCGAAAGCCTCGGACCATGAGCCGGCGGGCCCGGGCCAGGATCTCTTCTCGGCCGAAGCTCCGGCTCGGCCCGCGCACCGAGGGGATGATGCAGAATGTGCACCGCAAGTCACAGCCGTCCTGGACCTTGAGCAGGGCGCGGGAGCGCAGGGGCTTCGTCTCCGGAACTTCTCGGGCTTTCAGCCGGGAGAGAACCCGGCCAAGAAGCCGCGTTTTGTCGGCGTTCGGCAGCAGCAGCGTTTCCGGCGTCAGGTCTTCGCTCCGGAGAGTGCCGCCGTCGACCGAGCAGCCGGCGACGATCAACCTCGCCCCCGAGTTGAGCCGGGAGATCCTGCGGATGAACTTGCGAACGTCCCGGTCCGCCCGGGCCGTTAGTGTGCACGTATTGACGACCACCAGGTCGGCCCGGGTCGGGTCCTCTTCCAGGCACATCCCGCAGAGCTCCAACTCCTCGGCCCAGGAAAAGGCCTCGGCCTGGTTCACCCGGCAGCCGAAATTCTGGATGGAGAAGGAGAGCATCAGGGTTTCTGGATCTTCTTCGAAGCGCTCTCCACCTGGGCGGCCATCGCCTTCTTGTGCTCCTCCAGCTTCTTCTTCAAGCGCGGGCTTTTCAGGCTCAGGATCTGGACGGCCAGGATGGCCGCGTTGGACGCTCCGGCCTTGCCCAGTCCCATCGTGGCCACGGGCACTCCCTTGGGCATCTGGACGGTCGAAAGCAGCGCGTCCAGCCCCCCCAGGCCGGGGCTCTCCACCGGCACGCCGATGACCGGCGCCGATGTCTTCCCGGCCACGAACCCGGCAAGATGGGCGGCCTTGCCGGCGACGGCGATGAAGACTTTCGCTCCCTGCTTCTCGCTCTCGGCGATGAGCGCCCTCGTCCGCTCCGGCGAGCGGTGGGCCGAAGTCACCTCGAGGCGGTGAGAGACACCGAAGTCCTCGAGGATATGAATGGCGTCTTTGACCACTTCATGGTCCGATTCGCTGCCGATAAAAATAACAACGTCCATGTCCTCCTCCTAGCGCAAAGCTCCGATGTCCTGCCGGTAATGCATGCCCTCGAAAGAGAGGGCGGAGATAGCACTGTAGATATTCTCCATGGTCTCGGCCAGGGTCTTCTCGGACGAGCAGACGTTGAGGACGCGGCCGCCGTTGGTGAGATATTCGCCGCCCTCGTATTTCGTCCCGGCATGGAAGACCTGGACCCCGGGGATGGCCGATACCTCCTTGAGCCCGCTGATCGGTTTTCCCTTCTCGTAGGAGAGCGGGTAACCGCCCGAGGCCAGGACGACACAGCCCGATGCCTTGGCGTTCCACCGGATCTCTGATTTCAGGACGTTTTCGGAGATGGCGTTGAGCAATACTTCGGCCAGGTCGGACTCCATCCGGACCATCTGGACTTGGGTTTCCGGGTCGCCGAACCGGCAGTTGTACTCCAGCACCTTGGGCCCCTCCTCGGTGAGCATCAACCCGACGTAAAGAACGCCCTTGAACTTCCGGCCTTCCTCGTGCAGCCGGTTGATGGTCGGGAAAACAATGCTGTTGATGACCTCTGAGAAGAGCTCAGGCGTGATGAATGGCGACGGCGAGATCGCGCCCATGCCGCCCGTATTCGGCCCGCGGTCCCCGTCATAGGCGGCCTTGTGGTCCATGGTCGTCACCAGCGGCTGCACCTTAGCGCCGTCTGAAATGACGATGAACGAGACCTCCTTGCCTTTGAGGAACTCCTCGATCAGGACCCTCTTCCCGGCGTCGCCGAACTGCCGCTCGACCATGATCATCTCGACAGCGTCCTCCGCCTTGCGCAGGCTGGGACAAACGATGGCCCCTTTACCGGCCGCCAATCCGTCGGCCTTGACCACGAGGGGAAAGAAGAACTCGCCGGACTTCAGGATGCGCAGGGCTTGGGTCGGCGTCTCGGCCACCTTGAAGCGGGCCGTGGGAATCCGGTGCCTGGCCATGAATTGCTTGGCGAAGATCTTGCTGCCCTCGAGCTCGGCGGCCTTACGGCTGGGCCCGAAAATACGCAGCCCCCGCAGCTCGAATTCGTCCACGATGCCCAGGGTGAGCGGGACTTCCGGCCCGACCACGGTGAGGTCGATCCTCTGTTCGACGGCAAAGTCCGCCAGCTTCTGGATGTCCGTGTCCGGGATGGGGACGTTCTTGGCGATGTTCATCGTCCCCGGGTTTCCGGGGGCACAATAGAGCTTTTCTAGAAGCGGACTCTGGGAGAGCTTCCAGGCCAGAGCATGTTCTCTCCCGCCTGATCCGACAACCAGAATCTTCATGGTCAGGTTCCTTTGATCAGTTCCTCGGCCAGGCTTTTAATGAGCCCCGGCCGCGGAAAAACGCTCCTCAGGATCCGGGCCGCCAGCGGAACCGCCTCCTTGGCCGGGAGGCAGAACTTCATCTCGAGATAGCCCTGTCTCAGCTTCCGGACCTCGTCTCGGACCGTCTTGTTGCGGATAATCACTTCGGCCATGTACCCGGCCAGAGCATCGAAATCCTTTTCCACCATGCCGAACCGGGTCATCTCCTGGACGCCCAGCCGGATGCCGCTCGAGTCGAGGAATGTCTCATCGTCCGGCAGCGCCTGATAGTTGGTGACGATGTTGTTTCTCTCCAGGCGCCGGGCGATCTCCTGGGCCGGGCCATAGCTGCGCACCCGGACAAGGACCTGGTGGGTCTCTGTAAAACCGTCCTTTTCCTCGCCCTCGACGGGCAGGCCGTACGTCTTCAGCGCCTTGGCAAAGGCCTTGGCGTTCGCCCGAACCTGTTTCTGGTAGTCCTCCTTGAAGGCGTTCATCTCGTAGGCCGCCAGCAGGAGACCGAGGAGAGTTCCCAGGTGATGGTTGCTCGTCGACCCCGGGAAGGCGCGGCTTTTGACATCGGCCCAGAAGTTGCGGAGAGGGCTGCCCTTGGGGAAGTTCCCGGCGATGACTCCCCGCTGCGGACCGAAGAAGGTCTTGTGGGTACTGCCGGTGACGACGTCCGCTCCCTCCCGGAGCGGGTCCTGGAAGGCGCCATAGAGCCCCAGGACATGAGCCATGTCATACATGATCACCGGTCGTTCCGGCCATTCTTTAACTATCCGGGCGACGAAGTCTACCGGCTCAGGATAGAGGAACATGCTCTTGCCGAAGATGATGAGCTCCGGCCGGCGCTCGGCGAGCAGCTCGGCCAGCCTCTCAAGGTCCGGCTTATACGGGTTGTCCCTAGAAACCGGGAAGTTCAAGACGTTCTCTTTCCCGGTCTTAGGGTTTTCGGAGACGAAGTTAAACAGGGCACCCATGGGCTGCGAGCTGAGATGTCCGCCTTTGGTGAGGTCGTTGTTCATCACCAGGCGCATCTTCCGCATCGGCTGCCCTTCCGGCCGCGCCCGGTTGAGGAAACGGACCATGCCCTTGAAGACGACCTCGTTGGCCATCTGGCCGCTGATCGGCCGGAGCTCGACGTCGGAACAGCCGAAGAACTGTCCCAGCTCTTTTTGGGTCTCGAGCTCCACGTCCCGGATGAAGTCGGTTCCCTGGTAGAAATAGACCTCCTCGCCCTTCATGCTCCGGTGCTCGGCGTACCGGCCCGCCGGGTCGGAGATCTCGCACAGCTTGACGAGGAGGGATGGGGTCGTCTCCGAGGGAATCAGGTTGAACGATTCCGCCTGACGCCAGCGGCTGTTCTGTTCGATCCGCCCGGCCAGGGCTATAACTTTATCGTTCAATGAAGACATCTCGCTATCTCCTCTCAGGGTTTGAAGTTCTTTCTCTCGACCTCGAGGATCTTGGCCACTCGGCGCTGGTGCCGGCCCCCTTCAAAAGGCGTCTCCAGCCAGGTCCGGACAATCTCGACGGCCTCCTCATTAGAAAGGGTTCGCCCCCCCAGGGTGAGGCAGTTGGAATCGTTGTGGCTGCGGCTCACCTGGGCGGTGAATGAGTTCCAGCAGGGCGTCGCCCGGATACCTTTATACTTATTAGCAACGACGGCCATCCCGATCCCGGTGCCGCAGAAGAGGATGGCCCGGTCGCACTCTCCCGAGACGACGCTATCCATGGCCATGACCGCGTAATCCACGTAGTCCACAGTCTGGCCGGGACCAGAACCGAAATCCCGGTGGGCAATCCCATTCTCCTCGAGGAAGGCCACAATCGTGCTCTTAAGGTCGAAACCGGCATGGTCGGAAGCGACGGCGATTTTCATTCCTCTACCCTCCGCTCCAGGCTCATGGGAAAAACGAAGAAGAAGTTGCTCTTCTCAACGAGAGTTGTTGTCGGCGATGAATTTCGCAGCCTCGGGCATGATCTCCAAGGCCTTGAGCACCACGGCGTCTGTCTTCAGGTAGGCCCTCACGCCCTCTTCGATGCCCCAGAGGGAGGAGACGATCTCCCGCTCCAGCTCCCTCTTGATCTCCGCCTCGGCCTCCGCAAACCTCGGCTCATCGAAGGCTATCTTAGAGGCCCGAAGATAGGCCTTGAAGTCTTCCAGGACAGGAGTCCCGACGGCAAAATCGTGGCCCGCCGAGGACTTTCCGGAGATGCCGGAAGTCCCTTGATTGCTGGGAAAAACAGAATCCTTGGAGAGTGCGGTCTCGCGGGCGGCGAACTTTCGGGCGTAGCCGAAAAACGCTCCCCTGTTCATCAGCTCGAGGGTGAAGGTTTTGAGAGTCGAAGTCACTTCATAGTCGGGCGCGATTCCCCCTTGGCCGAGGACCTTCCGGCCTTTGGCGGTGTAGCGGACCTCACGCTGGTCCTCGGGCGCCCGCTTGTAGAGCATGTAATCCTCGATGTGTTCATAATCCCTCTGGATGGAACGGCCGCTGGGAGTGAAATATTTGGCGGTGGTCAGGGCGACGGCCAAGTTCTCGCCGAGCGGGAAGACGGTCTGGACCAACCCCTTTCCCCAGGAGTCTTCGCCGACGATGTAGCCCCGGTCGTTGTCCATGACCGCGCCGCTGACGATCTCCGAGGCGCTGGCGCTCCCCCTGTTGATCAGGATGACAAGAGGGACATTTTCAAGCTGGCCGTCTCTTTGGGCCCGGAACTCTCGGTTGTAAACCCGGTTGCGGCCTTTGATAGAGACGATGACATCGCCCTTGGGCAGGAACTCATCAGAAAGGGCGATCGACTGGAAGAAGGGGCCGCCCGTGTTTCGCCGCAGATCGAGGATCAGCTGCTTCATCCCCTGAGCAGTCAACTGGGTTATTTTTTGCTCGAACTCCTCGGTCGTGGTCTCGGCAAAATTGCGGATGAAAATGTATCCCGTCGTGTCGGTTACCATGAAGGCGTAGGCGACACTGTGCAGGGGGATCTCCTCCCGCTCGATGGTCAGCTCGAGCGGCTTGTCCAGCCCGTCCCGGACGATGGTGATGGTGACCTTGGTCCCCTTGGGTCCGCGGAGCTTTTGCATGGCCTCGAAGCTCGACAGGGGCTTGGTGCTCTCGCCGTCGATCGTCGAGATGATGTCGCCCGGCTGGATACCCAGGCGGCTGGCCGGCGTCCCCTCGATCGGGGCGATGACGACCAGGCTGTCCTCGTGTTTCTGGATCTGGATGCCCAGGCCGTAGTATTTTCCCGTGTATTCCTCGCGCATCCGGGAGAGGTTGTCGGGGTCGAGGAAATACGAATGCGGGTCGAGGGTTTCCAGCATTCCCCGGATAGAAGAATAAACGAGCTTGTCGGGCTCCACGTCCCGGTAGTAGTTCTGCTCGATCAGGGAGAGGATGGCCGATGACTTCTCGATGGCGCGGTCCCAGATGTCCTCATCCCGGGCCGACAGGCTGACCAGAATGAGGAGAGAGAGAAAACCCAGCAGGGCCTTTTTTTTCATGCGCTTCCAGATTTCTTATCTTAGCAAACCGCCTCCCTATTGTAAAGCCGGCCCGACCTTGACTTCAGGCAAGCCAGGGGATATATTTGAGGGCGTTCGAGGCAGAACCAGATGTTCGGTAGTGTCGGCTTCCCGGAATTGCTCATCATCCTGGCCATCGCCCTGCTCATCTTCGGCCCTAAGAAATTGCCCGAGGTGAGCAAGTCGATCGGGAGGGCCGTGCGGGAATTCCGCCGGGCCTCGGATGAGATCAAGGGCAAGATCGAACAGGAGATCCAGGCGAGCGAATTCAAGGAAATCAAAGACGATCTGAAAAAGGACCTCAGCCAGGACATCTATAAAGAGGTCACCGAGGACAAAGAGGAAAAAAAGGATGAGGAAGGCCCAAAAATCTCCTGACGAGATGACCTTCCTCGAACATCTCGAAGACCTGCGGAAGAGAATCTGGTACTCTTTCGTCGCCATCTTCGCGGTCGTCATCCCCGCCTGGATATTCAGCCAGGACATCTTCAAGGCCCTTTCCCGGCCGGTAACCCAGTACCTGCCCGAAGGCATGAAGATGGCCTTCACCAGCCTAACCGCTCCCTTCATGCTCTACATGAAGGTCGCCTTCCTCACCGCCGTGTTCGTCACCTCGCCCTTCCTCTTTCTCCAGCTCTGGTATTTCGTCGCCCCGGGGCTCTACCAGAAAGAAAAGAAATACGTCGTTCCCTTCGTGATTTTCACCTCCGTCTTCTTCCTGGCCGGCGCGGCCTTCGGCTATTTCGTGATGTTTCCCTGGGCCTGCCGGTTCTTCCTGAAGCTGGGCTCGGACTTCACTCCGGTCCTGACCGTTGACACCTATTTCAGCTTCTCCCTCAAGCTCCTCCTCGGCATCGCCCTGGTGTTCGAGCTGCCGACGCTCGTCTACTTTCTCTCCAAGATCGGCCTCATCACGTCCCGCTGGATGATCCACAACTTCAAGTACGCCGTGCTGGCCATCTTCATCATCGCCGCCGTCATCACGCCGACGCCGGACATGGTCACCCAGAGCATCCTCGCCGTCCCGATGCTGGCCCTCTACGGCTTCGGCATCCTGATCGCCTTCTTTTTCGGCAAGGAACGGAAGACGCGGCGGGAGAAGAAGGCGGAAGAAGAAATCGCCGGGTAAGCTAAATGCCAACGGTCCGCAAAAAAACGGGGATACGTGCCGAATCCCGCCCCCGTCTCGTCGGGCTCACCGGGACCAACGGCGCCGGAAAAGGAGAGGTGGCGGCCTACCTCATGAAAAAAGGATACGCCTATGTATCGCTCTCCGACGAGATCCGGGACGAGCTGCGCCGGAAGGGAGAGGAAATCACTCGGAACAACCTGATCGCTACCGGGAACGCTCTCCGCCGCAGGTACGGAGCCGACATCCTGGCCCGCCGGGTGATGAAGAAGGTCAAGGGCCGGACGGTCATCGACAGCATCCGCAACAGCCGCGAGGTCGCCTTCCTGCGGCAACACAAGGGGTTCGTCCTGGTCGCCGTGGATGCACCCGTGGAATTGAGGTATGAGAGGACCCGCCAGAGAGGCCGGGCGGAGTCGGCCGGAACCCTCGACGAATTCGTAGCCAAGGAAAAGCAGGAGATGGCGGGCGGGACAACCGGGCAGCAAATCCGCCGCTGCCAGGACCTGGCCGACGTGGCCATCGTCAACGACGGGTCGCTCCAAGCCCTCCATCGTCAGATCAAGGAGCGCCTATGACAGCCAAACGCATCTCCAAGGACGACTATTATCTCGGGATCGCCAAGGAAGTGGCCCGCCGGTCCACCTGCTTCCGCCGGTCGATCGGCGCCCTCATCGTCCGGGATGACCAGATCATCTCGACCGGCTACGTGGGCGCGCCGCGCAAGACAAAGAGCAGCCACGAGCACGGCTTCTGCCTTCGCGACCGGCTCGGCATCCCCCACGGCGAGCGCTACGAGCTCTGCCGCAGCGTCCACGCCGAGCAGAACGCCATCATCAACGCCGCCCGGGCGGGGGTGAGCCTCCTCGGCGGAAACATGTACATCTACGGGACCGTCTTCAGCGAGGACAAGCCGATCAATGCCTTCCCCTGTTTCATCTGCAAGAAGATGCTCATCAACGCCGGCCTCGACCGGATCGTTTGCTCGACGGCCGGGGGCGGCAAAAAAGGCTTCCGGGTCAGCCGGTGGGCCCAGGACTGGACCAAGGCCGACATCATCGATGACACTCACCAGTACGGATAATCAAAGGCCGTCTTTCATCCCTATTCCTATTATTCTTATTATTATTATATTTCTTATCGGAATCGGATTTCCTCTATCCGCCAGGCCACAGGAGCTCCCCTTTCAGACGGCGCGGGCCGGTCTCCTCAAGTTGCTGGGGCTCGAGGCCTCTCCGGAATCCATAGATTTCGTCCAGAGAAAGACCCAGTTCCAGCTCCACACCCTGCTCACCGAGCAGCGCCATCCCAAGACCTGGAACCTCAGCGAGCGCCTGCAGAAGGATGTCGCTGACGGCCTGAAGGCGCTTCTCTCGGTGGACGAAGACATCCTCGCCCGGCTGGACATCCTGGCCTCGGACAAGCAGACTCTGGAGCCGCTCGTCGCGGCGCTCGAGCAGGCCGTCCTCGAACAGAGGCGGATCTACATCTACGGCTGCGGAGCGACCGGCCGCCTGGCCAAGCAGATGGAAAGTTCTTTCTGGCGGCCCTTTTGGAGGACGGTCAAGGCCGACCCGCGAGTCTGGCCGAAGCTCAAACCCAAGCTGTCCCCGTCGGTTGAGGACGACCTCGTCGGTGAGATGACCGGTGCCGACCGCGCCCTGATCAGCTCGCTCGAGGGGTTCGAGGACCTGCCGCTCATCGGACGCCTGCAGCTCGCCGACCGGGGAGTCCGGCGCGGCGACGTGGTCATCTGCGTGACCGAGGGCGGCGAAACGTCTTCGGTCATCGGGACCGCCCTGGCGGCCCTCGACGGGTGGAAGGAGAACGGCGTCTACGACCCGGCCGAAACCCGGAAGAAGCTCTTCTTTGTTTATAACAATCCCGACGACCGGCTGCTGCCTTTCGCCCGGAGCCGGCGGGTGATCGAGGAGCCCGGCATCACCAGGATCAACCTCACCACCGGTCCCCAGGCCATCACGGGCTCGACGCGCCTGCAAGCAACGACGATCGAGACCTTCGTCATCGGCTGCGCGCTCGAGGAAGCCCTGGCGCGGGTCCTGGGGCGCTCCCTCTCCTCCAAAGAGATGGCGCGGCTGGGTTTCGCCGCCGGCCTCACGATCGGGCAGAGGCTCGGGGATTTTCGCTCCGTCCTCGATGAAGTGAAGCGCAACATCCCGGCCATCGCCGCCCTGACCACCCTCGAATCCGACACCTACGGCGCAGGCCGGTACTCCACCTACCTGGCCGGCCGGGCCCTGCTCACCGTCTTTATCGACTGCACCGAGCGCAGCCCGACCTTCCGTCTCTTCCCCCTCGATACGACGGCCGAGCCCAAACGGAAATGCTGGATCCAGGTCTGGACTCCCGCCGCCGGGCTCGAGGAGGCTTGGCGGTCCTTCCTCGGCCGGCCCTTCCGCGGGCTCGCGCCTGAGTTTTACCGCAAGCCCTTCGAGGAGGAAATCGAAGACCCGTACCTGAGAGCGGCCGCGCTGGAAAGCCTGAACAGGGCGGGTGACGACCAGCAATTCCTGTACGATTTCTCTTTTTCGGAGGAGAACGCCGGGAAGCGGGGTCCCCAGAAGGGCGATTTGGGCGTCATGATCATGGTCGGCCCTGAGGCCGAGAGCCTCAAGAAATCCGACTCGCCCTTCCGGAAGTTTGCCGACCTCTGCCTGAAGAGCGGCTCCCGTCTGGGCCTGATCGTCCTCGGGGATAAGCCGGGCGAGAGATTAGCCGATCTCCTTCCCGGCGCTCCGGTTCCTTTCATCTCCCTTGAGATCTCCGCCGCCGGCGATCCCTTCGGCCTTCGCCGTCAAGTCGGCCTGAAGATGCTGCTCAACGCCCATTCCACGGCCGTGATGACGCGCCTGGGCCGGGTCATCGGCAACACCATGACTAACGTCAGCCCCAGCAACCTCAAGCTCATCGGCCGGGCCACTTACCTCATCCAATCCCACGTCAACGATATCCTGTCCCGGCCGGACTGGGTAAGGCTCAACGGACGGCGCGAGCCCATCACCTACGGCGAAGCCAATGTCGTCCTCTTCGACGCCATCGCCTTCCTGAAGGAAAGGAAAGAAGCCGTAGGACAGACGGCGGAGGTCGCGCTGTCGATCATTCGCATCCTGGAATCGCTGCGGCAGACGAGAGGGCTGACGAACGATGAGGCCCTGGAGATCGTCCGGAAGGTCGGACTGAATCAGTATCTGGCCACCGTCGATTAGGAAATCCCAGGCTTCATCCCGCCTCGAGCGCTGCCCGAAGGCCGCCGCGGCAATGATGGGACCAAGAACTTAGGCTCATCCGGATTTCTTGTGGGTAATCTTATGCCGTTCCCCTCCTTTTGAAAGGAGGGGTCAGGGGAGAATAGAATCCTAGAAATCGATTCCCCCTTCATCCCCCCTTTCGCAAAGGGGGGAACTTAACTCTATCTTCATGGATACCCACAAGAATGTCGGATGAGCCAGAACCTATTGTCGCGTTCGCCAGAAAAGAAGGTTCCGGGCTCAGGATTGCGGCGGTGCAGCGGCGCAGGGAACCATCCGCGGCCGCCTTTCTTTCTTCGGCCGGACCTGCGGGTAGACGAAGAGCTCGCCGGCGTAGTTCCTCAGCACGAC
>Ga0315277_10007396_pt1 | contig 14255 bp, 9 predicted proteins | sample YL17G05_15_MG_FD_203695 | JGI IMG/M metagenome (GOLD analysis project Ga0315277, IMG submission 203695) | Sediment microbial communities from Yellowstone Lake, YNP, Wyoming, USA - YL17G05_15 | ecosystem: Environmental > Aquatic > Freshwater > Lake > Sediment | place: USA: Wyoming | collected... | reverse complement strand
CCTATCCTATATTCTCCTCAGTGATGATGGAAACAGGTTTCGTAAAATGTTTGGTGTTCCTTCAAATCTCTTTGGGTTAATCTCAGGCAGAGTTACATATGCTATAAACAAGGAAGGAATTGTGATTCATACGTTCAATTCTCAACTGCAGGCAGAGCGGCATATTGCAGAATCGATGAACGCTCTAAAAAAGCTTGGAGATACGAAATAGGATGATCGGTCGTCCATCATTCAACCGTTCGACCTGGATTGTGAATTTATTTGAAGCATTCATAAAATATTCAAGCCTCGATATTCATTTTCATCAGAGATGTCTTAAGCGTATCTTCCTTTTAAGTTTACTCGTCGAGAGAGCTGATATAAAATGTACTTTTTTCTCAGCTCCCGCGTCGAGATCAAAATAATTATCGTCGAAAACTAGATCCGCACGGCCTATCTCAATACAGACATTCTTTACAAACCCCGATGACCTTAAAATAAGAAAATTTTCTCTTTTTATACTCGTAGAGATCTTCACCTGCGGCAACCGAAGGTACTTAGGTTCGACAAAGAACAAACGGTTCTCTGAAACGATCAGCCCATGAGCGATAAATTGTGCAAGGAAATAATGGGATGAGGGATCAGATTTGGAATAGACCATCGGATCCAAAACGAAGATTTTCTTAGAACTGTTCGGCGGGACAATATGTTGGAACGATTTCTTCCAGATGACTTTCCCTTCAAAGGATCGGAGGGTGAGATCAGAAATCCCGCTCACCTTCTCCAAGAGATCATTCGATATCCACACCTCAACTCCGCGGATCGTTCGTTTGAAACTCACAAGAATTGGTGCGAAAAATTTCTTCGCATAATAGTATGCAGCTTTCGGTCGCAACGAACTATCAATTGCCGACCAACTGCTCGCTGGCCAGCAGTCGTTGAGCTGCCAGAAAAGCGAACCGGCCGTCCTGAACTTCCGCCTCCGCCAGTGCTCAACTCCGGTCTTGAGTGCTTCGGCCTGAACGAGCTGAGCCTTGTAACTGAATTCATTGAATCCAGAGTCGACACGGTAATGTGCTGCCTGAAACCGAAATAGTCGCTCGGTTCCCTCCTCCTGCTTGTTATGGTGTTCCATTACCGCGCTTTGCGGATGGCGGTCTTTCGGCAGTGTAATTTCTTCAAAAGTTATCGGGTTTGCAGGTGCCTGGAATCCGAACTCCGTGACAAAGCGAGCATGGTTCTTTGTATATTCCTCAAAGTCTTTCCAGGCACTCCATACCATCCACTGGTGGTGATTACCATTGGACTCTGAATTCGGAAAACCACGGCCGAATGGTGTACTCCGCCAGTATGGGCGTGTGCCGTCAAGTCGCCGGCACACCTTGGGCAGAACATCTCTGAATATTTCCGCCCCCCGCATATCGTTGGGGGTCTTTTCAGGATTTCCGGTGCAGAAGATCCATTCACATTCGTTGTTTCCACACCAGAGAACAATAGACGGATGATTTCTCAGCCGCTTGACAACTTTTTCCGCCTCGTCTTTCACCTGTCTGACAAACCACTGTCGCTGAGGATACTCGCCGCAAGCGAACATGAAATCCTGCCATATCATCAGACCAAGTCTGTCGCAAAGGTTATAGAATATGTCCTGTTCATAAATACCGCCACCCCAGACTCGGATCATGTTCATGTGTGCGTCTTTAGCCATCGACAGAAGCTTCTCATAGGTTGAGTCGGGAATTCGCGGGATGAAGCTATCCGATGGAATCCAATTGGCTCCCTTGCAGAAAACTTTCTGACCGTTGATCTCAAAGATAAAGGATTCTCCATGGCTATCTTTTTTCTGTAGAAGCCTCACTGTACGGATGGCAAACGGAACTTCAATACTGTGAAGTTCAATTCCTTCATGAAGAAGCGTCAGAATTGCAGTGTACATCGGCTGGTCACCATAACCATTTGGCCACCAGAGATGGGGCCGCGGAATCTGAACCTGAAATTTCACTCTTTTACCTGAGACCCTTACCGTTTGTTCGATGGTTGCATCCCAGCCGACTACAGATAATTGCAGCGTTAAAAGCTCGTCGCCAAGCTTCTCGGCATCAACGGAAACCTCAACTACAGCATTTTGCCGATTCACTGCAATGGTTTTGACAAAGGGATCCACCAGCCGGGCAACTGAATAAGCTTCAAGAAAAATGTTACGCCAGATACCCGAGGTTGTGAGTTTTGGCCCCCAGTCCCAGCCGAAGGAGTACTGTGATTTCCGGACGTATACCCGGTACGATTCCCGTGCAACATCGAGCGTTCCATAATTTCGCTCAAGTGATTTTGACCGCACCGTTGGTGAGTCGAACAGGATTTCAATTGTGTTTTTTCCTGTCCGAAGGAATTTCTTCACACTGAACCGATGCTCTACAAACATGTTAGATGTATTACCCGCCATTTTCCCATTCACTCGAATATCAGCATAAGTATCCAGTCCCTTGGCAACTAGGTCGACTGTATCTTCTTCTAGAATCTTTTCAAGCAGGTTGAATTCCCGCCGGTAGAGCCACTGCTGCGTATCAATCCACTGAACATCCAGTTCGTTTATCCCAAAGAATGGATCTGGAATTTTTTCCCTTGCAAGAAGATCGGTATGCACAGTTCCGGGAACAGTTCCATCCATCCAGCAAGTTACATCACTCACATTGGGGGGAAGTGTTCTATACTTATTGATAGCCCTAAACTGCCATCGCCCGTTCAAGTCAAATATTTTCATTGCATATCATTATCGAAGAAGTACAAGCTTTCGTGTAAGTTGAACAGATGGTGTTATGAGTTTGTAGAAGTATACACCACTCGGCATATTACTCGCATCCCACTGTATTGAATACAGGCCAGGATGTTTCATCTCATGAAGTAAAGTAGCAACCTCGCGTCCAAGCATATCATACACCTTTAACGATACGATCTCATATTTAGGAATTCCAATTTCAAATGTTGTTGTGGGATTAAAAGGATTTGGGTAGTTCTGGTTCAGTTCGTAATCTGTCGGAATTTGATGCGGGTTCTGATCTTCCGCTACCGATGTAATACCGGAGAGGTCCTGAATATCCTGCATCGAGAGTCCGTAATTGTAAATCCTGATGTCATCCAGCACACCATTAAAATTGTACCCCTGATCGGCGGGAAGTACCTGCCCGATGGTTAAATCAATTGAAGTCGTCAGAATTGAACCAGACCATGTTGTGAACGCATCAAGTGCGCCGTTCAACCATACTTCAATGTCGGAGCCATTGTAGAGTACCGTGACGTTATAGTAGGTGTTCGTCAGTAGTTGGGTTTCTGAATCTAAGTCCTTAGTACCGACATTCGTCTTTATCGTCCATCTCAGGTGCTTGTCGGAAATTGAGACCTTCCAACGGTTTTGCCATGAGCCGTGAGAGATGGGGTGTTGTTCACGATCGTAGAAAGCGCCGATTTTCATCCAGAAATTGATCGTCGTCGACTGCTGAAAATTAAGACTGGATGAGTTCGGCACTTGAATGTAACTGCTCGATCCATTGAAGGAGTATGCACCGTTTAGATTTCCATTTCGGTCGCTGACAAGAGTCGCCCCATAAACGGTCCCGTTGTTATTGAAGCCGCTGCTATCGTTCGCGTTTCCGTCGAAGGGATAGTACCCAACTAGCTGTCCAGTCTGCTGCTGTGAGAAATCCCGAACCTCTATGCCAATGCTGTCGATTCCCTGCCCGCCCCGCCCATCGCTGACTGCACAGCGGATATAGTAATTGCCTGCCACATCGGGTGCCGTCCACGCGACTGATGAATCGCTACCAGTAAAAGCACCCTGTGATGAACTCCATATGAAGGTGAGTGTATCACCATCTGGGTCGGTGGCGATAATTGTCAATTGGCTAGACGCACCCAGGTCCAATTTCCTTGGATTTGCCATGAGCCGCATGATTACCGGCGGATGGTTGATGGCGGCGACCGCGTTCACAATGATGCTCGCCGTATCTTGCCCATTACGTCCGTCGCTCACAATACAGATGATCGTGCAGGCAGCTTCCGTGTCTGGCGCTACCCACCTTATTGTCTGTCCACTCCCCAGCACCGTTCCACTGGACACTTGCCAGCTGTATGAGAGTATGTCACCGTCTTTATCCATCGCAGTGCAGTAGACAGTGATTGAATCTTTCCGAAGCACTGTATCGCGACTGGCGGCAAGGCTCTTGATTCTAGGGGGATAATTTCCAACCGGCTGCCCGGAGTGATAGTCAACTACAACACCGTTGATCAGCATCTGATCGAGGTTATAGGTGATAGTTCCGCTGGATGGTGTGACTACGGCCAGCACAGCAGCGTCTGCTTGTATGCTGACAGATGAGATGCCACTGACTCCCGTCAGCAGGAAACTGTTAGTGACAGCATCATAAAGGTCGTGTAAACCGCTCCCGACATCGAGTGTGACGGTTTTCGCTGTATCGTAGGGATTGAAGAATAGATAGGACGGATATGCGGGTGCGTGGTTGTAATCTGTCTTTAAAACATCCAGCTTGAGCATCATCGGCACGTCTGTCGTGTCAATGATTCCACCCAGTATCCCAACATGTGAGGATCCATACAGCGTAAGGGTAGTGTTTCCCCATCCGCCGCTGATAGCATCGCCTGTGGCGAAAGGACTCACACCGCTCTGAGATTCGCGCATTGCTTCATGTGCAATATATGAATTGGTATCGTACTGATGGGCCCACTGGTAGCTATCCTGATGATTATCCGGAAGGAAGTCGGGGTAGAAGAGGCGGGCAGCGTTTGCGGCGTTCAACACCCACTTCCCAATGGCACGGGCGAAGCGATCATCATAACGGACCATAGGTACAAGCGCGCCGATTTGCTCGAATGTGTTCATCGCGAACGCATAATCGTTGTTGTTATTTACCTCACCGATCAATCCGCTACAGTCATACCCGCCCCAGTTCCCGACGACCGATCCCCAAGACCGGAGCGGTCCAACATTAAAACACCAGTTCACCATTTTCTCAACGTCATAGCTTGTTCCGATTTCTGCATTCATCCTTGCCGCTAAGTACGTTCCATAGGAAAGTTGGAGTTCGTACGCAGGATTAGAACTGAGGCCGTTGAGGAATTCCATCGCCCACTCAGCACCCAACCGGTATCTCATGCTTCCGTTCCTCACCCATGCATTGTACAATAGCCAACCGATCGCACCAGCAGCTTCTGGTTCGTGAACATCGCCGTCGTACGGCATCATCGTCTGGAGATACCAGCCACGGTGGTCCATGTTTGGCAAGCGCCAGGGTGTAGCGCTTCCGCCCATAGTTTGAACTGCCTGAAGCCAGCGGTCGGCAACAGTTGTAAACTGGTAATTGAAATCTCCAGTGCCTGGGTAGAGGCAATTTAACTGGTAGAAGAACACGTTCGGCATTGTCTCATACCACCAGTCATCCCCCATATCGTCAACAGGGTGGTTCTTGTATACATTCTGCGAGGGCCGCTTGTTAAACCATTCTTGGCACATCAATGCCCAGTTGTAGCCGTTCTGGTTGCTCTTGTCTACGCCGGAAAGTGTCGCACCGATAACGGCTGGCAGACAATTAATCGCCTCGGCTGAACCGGGGACAGTTGTTCCCACAACGGTGTGGAGTCCAAAACTGTTTGTGTCTGGATAATTGTCTGTATTTGTATTCAGCCAGACCAGGGGAAGGTATGTGCCGGTGAGGTCGAAGTTGAAGACAAGCGAATCGTAACCCAGTGCAACCTGCTTCCAATTTCTCATTAGATATGGGGAGGGCCTGTTCGGCATTTGGTCAATCCTAGAAATTGCTACCTGCTGCGGAAATATATCAGATATAACTACAATGAGCAGCAATGTTATGACCACCGAAAAATGACAAATAATTCTAGAGATTTTCATTAATAATCAATCCTCCATTCAATGACAAGTGCCGATATTCAGTTGAAATTTGGAGCTTTCCCTTCCTTCAAATAAAAGCACTTTTTGTTCCGTCAAGTCGATGGCAAGTGTGAGTTCTCCATCCTCACCCCCCTGGAATACTGCGTATGTATACCTTGGCGTTTTTCCCGATTTTACTCTCCCGTATCTGAGATACTTCACCACTTCCGGATACTGCTCGAGTTCTATGATTGTATATAATGCCTCAATAGTTGATTCTGCTCCAGAGTTTTTGTTGATGGTGACTGAATCCTTAATACCATCGAAACAACGACCGGTGGTTGGATCGTAAATCTGCTGATGAAGAACGTTATTTCCGAAAAGCCAGGAAGCGGCAAGTCCAGCCATCTTCAGGTACTTAACATCCTTCTTTGATTCGTAGAGTCTTATCAATCCAACTGCCATCGGACGAATGCCGTAAGCAATCTGCTCATATTTGATTTTTTGCTGCGGAGCGGAAACATCCATCTCTTTTATGAATCCCTCAATTAAGAGTCTGCTATACCACCCCTTTGCCTCTTTCTCGGCAGACTGGTTCATCCCGTTTTCTTTGAAGAGCTTGCTTGCGGATGCCAGCACCTGCGTTTGACCATTCCCCCACATGTGCCACATCGTTTGCCAGGAGCGATGGAGTCCGTACGGAAATGTCCTTATGTCGCCGTCCTGCATGAGCTTGAATCCATCTGAAAGATCATGGATAAAAAGTTTCACTTTCTTGTCGTTCGTGGCACGATAATAATCAATCAATCCGAGCAACAACTCCGATGTTGCATCGGCTGCCGATTCGAAGATAAGCCATTTGGGGACACAGAATTCCCCAATCATATCCGACTTGCCGTGGCTTTGGGCTAGTGAATCAATGTGGGGAAATGTACGCTCGATGCAACTCTTAAGCTTCGAAGCAAACTCCGGATAGGGACCTTTCATCAGCCGGTAACCAAGGGCCATCGACCAAACACCCCTTGATGCCCACCAGCCGAAAGACTTGTAACTCGTCTTTCCTTCCTTGTTTATTGAGTGATTAGCAAATATAAAGTTATAGAACATCCCATCGTCGGTCTCCATCTTCATGATGAACTTGAGTAGAGATTTCGCTTCAGCGATACTATTCACGTTATGTGTCAGCTCGTAATGACGAAGGTAGACGACCGCGGCACGAGCTGCATCATCGACACATGCGATCCCTTCCGGCCCGGACTCTTCTGCATCCACCCATCTATATTCTGGATAGTTCGAGTAGATATGAACAATGCTGACGGTCTCGCCAAAGAACACAATCTTCTCGGTGAGGTGTTGGAGGTGATTGAAGTTGACAAGCGTAGTATTCTCCCCTGATCTCAGTTGCAAACTGATCATCAAGAGAAATAAGTGTATAGAAAGCCTCATCTCTTCTTTATCGGTTGTTCTTTAGGAAATTCTTCACTTGGGTCAACTTTGGGAGTGCATCAAACACTCCGTACCTCATTGCCGTCAGTGCTCCGACAGCGTTCGCGAACCGGCATATTGAAGTGAAATCTGATTCGGAAAGGTTATCAAGATCCTCCTTAGCATTTAGGATGCCGCAGAGCAAGCCAGCGAGGAACCCATCACCGCAGCCGGTTGTATCAACACATTTTACCTTGAAACCTTTCACAATTCGTGAGTGCCTGGCGGTGTGCACATAGCATCCCTTTCCCCCAAGTGTTGCCACAACGAGTGAAGGACCAAGGAGTTGGAGCTTCCGTGCAGCTTTCTTCAGATCTTTGGTGCCAGAGAGGAACCGCGCTTCGTCTTCGTTCAGCCGGAGGATGTTCGAAAATATAATCATCTCAAGGAGAACCTCTCTGGCCTTGGTCTCAGATTTCCAGAGCGATAAACGGATGTTAGGATCGAAAGCTACACAACCTCCATGCCCACTTACATGCCGGGTAATCGCCATCGCGGTGGAACGGGCTGGTTCTTTCAGGAACAAGAATGAGCTGACGTTTACGATCCTCGAGCGTGCGATGTCTTCGAGGAGAACATCTGTAATCCCAAGCTGTTCATCGGCAGGATGATTTTCCCAGAACTCAAAGTCACGTTCTCCAGATTTTGTGAGAGACACAAACGCTAGACGGGTTTTATGCTGTTTATCGGACCGTACTCCAGATGTATCAACTCCGTTCTTCTCGAGCTCACCGCATAAAAATTTTCCGAAGGAGTCATTTCCAACTCTTCCGACAAATCCTGAGCGAATCCCCAGCTTCGCAAGTCCCACCGCAACATTGGCCGAAGCGCCGCCAGCTAGCTTCATAAAGCCCGGAGCTTCAGAGAGATTGACCCCCGATTTGTTGGAAACGAAATCCACAAGCACCTCACCGATGCAGGTAACCTCTGAAGCGGTTTTCATTCGTTTGGTGTGATGATACTCTTTATTGTCAACCCTTCCCGCTGGTAGCGGAGCGCTTCGTGAACTCCCTCCAGTGGAAATTTGTGAATCAGGAAGTTATCGATTCTTACTCTGCCCGATCGCAACAAAACGATAGAGCGATCAAACGTATGCGGGTTTACATACGAGCCAACTATTGTTAATTCCTTAAAGTATATTTTGTTCGGTTCAAGAGGGATCGTCTCTCCGATCGGGCAGACACCGAAGAATTCGACAGTCCCACCCCGGCGCGCAAGCTCAAGGGCTAACTGCACGGTTTCTGGTTTACCAACACACTCAATGACGACATCTGCACCAACTGACGTCAGATCACCCACGGCAGATTGCAGGTTGACTTCCGATGGATTAAGTATAATGTCAGTGCCGAGTTGTTGGGCAATCCTGCGCTTGTGTTCGAGCGGCTCGATGACTATTGTCCTTGCGGCGCCGGCGTTCTTCGCAAGCTGGATCATAATGAGCCCGACCGTACCGCCGCCGATGATTATAACTGTGTCGCCAGCTTTAATCTTTGCGAGGTCAATGCCGTGAACTGCACACGAGACAGGCTCGATGAATGCGCTCACCTCATGCTGCATTTCCTCAGGGATGACGTAAAGTTGCTTCTCATGCACGATGCAGTATTCTGCCATCCCTCCGTCAATGTCTACGCCGTATGCCCGGAGCTTCAAACATAGGTGTACCAGCCCCCGGCGGCAGTAGTAGCACATACCGCAGGAAATGTTCGGATCAACCGCTACATGCTTTCCGATCAAATCTTTTACCCCGCCATCTTCCACAACACCAGCGTACTCGTGTCCAAGCACAACAGGAGGCGTTGAGCGAGACGCTCCCTCCACGATGTGGACATCGGTCCCGCAGATTCCGCATGCCATGACTTTCACAAGGTATTCATCGGGCTGAAGTCTTCGGATCGGCTTCTCCGTCACTTTCAAGTGATGTGCTTTTTCAAAGAGGGCAACTTTCATAGATTTTTAAAATGAATTTCAATATGTTGAATGGAATCCGAACCGATGAACTTTATCTGTACCTTCACCATCCCATCCGGTTCAGCAGTTTGCATCATGGTCGGAATTGGTACGCCATCTACAATAGCTTCTTTGATCTTGAGCGGTGTGACGATGCCAGCATTGACCTCATGTCCCTTGAACGAAGATACCTTCATCTTCAAAGTCATCGAGTTCGGTTCATAAGCCACATTATGCAATATAGCATTAACGTTTTCAATGTACGGAATTTTTGGAATACCATATTCCACAGTTAAATTTTCAGTGTGAATAATTTCCAGTGGAAGAACCAAGGACGGAATTTCTTTCCCATCACACAAGAAACTTCGTAATCGGTCCGCCTTTCCTCTAATTGTAAACCTGCACCGGTCACCAAAAGAATACGTGCAATAGACTGAGTCCAGCGTAGGTGGCAGACGGCCGGAAAGAGAGAGATTCCACTCATTGTTCTGGAAACCGCAAAGCTGGTAGAGGACGTTCATGTAGAATCCCGCAGCCCACATGAAAGAGGGTTTATCAATTTTTCCAAATTCTTTCGACGACGAGTCGGCATACCGGTACTCGTACATTGCCGGCAGTCCATTCGGACTTTTCGCAATTCCGTCAATCGTCATTACATTCTTGACAAACTTCATCGCATCGTCCGTCCGGCCGATGGCATTCAGCGCAAGCGCGTAGATTGCGTTAGCATGTGGCCAGATACCACCGTTTATATAATAGAACGGATCACCCGCCTCGTTGTTCACAAATTTGAAAAATGCACGCATCGAATCTGTATGGAAGTCGGGCGGAGACACCACCATCACTCCAACTGGATACCGGAGGAGCTTCTTCGATGCAGTTTCAACCAGCTTTTTAGATTTCTGGGGATCAAGTACACCATACACCGGGGCAACGAGCGACCCTATGTAGTAGTGCTTATCTTTCAATGTCTTCATCGTATCGTTGTAGTTAATTAAGTAGTTCAGGCTGTCGTCCCACAGCCAGTCACCAAGGGCTCTCTGCATCTCGTCAGCAAGGCGTTCGTAATCGGGAAGTTTCGGAGAGCGCTGATTGAGAAACGAGCTGATATATAGATAATCGCGCAGTGCACGGATCGTGAGAGAGGTGATGTATGCGCGCGGTCCCTCCCTCCGCCCGATATCCCACCAATCGGGACGGTAAGCATACATCAGGTTATCCTTTTTCCTTTGCGTGAGTATCTCATTGAGACTTCGGGTCACAAGCGGAAACAAAACCTGTCCAGTCGAATCGTCGTTGGAGTGCCGGAGGTACCTTGCCGTTGTGAGAACGAACCAAAGGTGGTTCCAGTTCTCAGGCGTGCAAAATTCCGTCTTATATCCGTCGTCCCGCCAATAGTACGCATGCGGGATGATGTTATCCTTTGCGAGTGACACTATGTAGAGCAGGTCTCGTTTCACCCTCCCAAGATCGAAGTTCACCGCACCAAGGTTAGTCAGCAACAAATCATGCGTAAAGAAGAAGTTATACTCTGCCGGGCACGGCATCGGCACAATCTTCCCATCAAGATAATGTTGGTTGGAGGCAAGGAGTCCTAGTGCCCACGTTGCAGACCTATCCAGCCATTTTTCTCCTGTAACAAAGGGCCCTCCCTCGTTCACCTTCTGAAGAACAAACTGATCGTAGGCTAGAACTTCTTCATGCCAGCTTGATGCAAGCCGATAAATTTTTCTTAGCACCTCGTCCCGGTTGCAGCTACCGATGATTTGGATGATTGCGAGGGAGTCTGATGGATTGATGACCCGGCGATAAATGAACGCGGCAATTGGAAGGCCTTTCGATGTTGCTGGAAGCGATGTTTTCCTTAATCCTGACAGCGAGGATATCCAATTCGATGTTCCACTATCGGTCGCACCGAGTTCGCTTGCACTCGATGTCCAGCTAACAGGGTATTCACCAACATTCTGGACGAACAAGCTGGCGCGATACGCATCGGAGTCATCGAAATTAACAATGATTGAAGCATGTGAACTATCGAATTGTGTCCAGGCAGAATTTTTCCATGCATACGTTTGGCATGTTCGAAGGATTGTCTTCAGGTGTGTGTAAACTTCGACTGGTACCGACTTGAGTCCGGTGTTCTTAATCGTCAATGTCATCACCATTGCGGGTTCGTTCATACAGAATCGGTAAGTCAATTCATATTGCAAAATTCCATCCTGTCCCCTGAAGGTCACACGTTGAGGGCTCAATGTGTAAGCCCATCCTTCCTTTCCGAGCCAGTGCTTCTTTCCACTTCGAAATCTAACTCCAACTACCATCGGCTGAGACTCGCCGCGCTTCCAGTAGTCGGTACTCAGATCTGTGCTGTTGGCAACAGGATAGTAAAAGCTGATGCGCGATGGAAGAGGACGACTGCCGTGGAATTCCGCACCGACATACCTTCCGCCAACCTCCACCTGTCCGTATTTCCCCTTGAAGTCATAAGAAAGCGGCTGGCTCTCGGCGTACTTTACGTTGAGAATTGTGGCAAAAAGAATAATTATAAGCTGTCGTATCATTACCCTGAGTCTGATTTCAGCACCCCATGAAGGGGCAGCAGCACGTCTTCCCCTTTTTGAAGCTGGTAACTCCATAAACTCCGTAGGATCATTTCTGAAATGACCCGCGCAATAGCACAACGGTTGCCAAGACTCGAACCGGTATAAAGCGCCTCAACCGGATATATGTACATTGGATATTCCATCTTTACCCCTTGATTCCGGTTGCCGCCATGCTTTCGATGAAATATCTCTGGAAGAAGGCGTATGCAACTATAACCGGAAGTGCCAAGAGCGTTGCCGATGCAAGCAGGAGTCCTAGCTGCGACTCAGCCTCGCCGCCGGTGACAAAAATTGTCACAATCTGCGGCATTGTCATCATCGAACGATCACGGACTACGATTAGAGGCCAGAGGACATCGTTCCAGCTCGCCATGAAGGTAAGGATCGCCACCGTGATGATAACCGGCCGTGAGAGGGGCCAGATAAGCTGAAATAAGATACGGAGATCAGAGCATCCGTCGATCCTCGCCGCATCGATCAACGCCTGCGGAACGCTCATGAAAAATTGCCTGAAAAGAATGATGCTGAACCCGCTCATCATCGCAGGTACAATTAGCGAGAGATACGTATCTGTCCACCCAAGCTTCACCATAAGCACGTATTGCGGGATGAGCGTTATCTGGAATGGGATCATCATAGTGAAAAGTATGAGCAGGTACAGAACCGACTTCCCAAAAAATTTTAATTTCGCAAGAGCGTACCCGACCATTGAACCAAGCACCACAACTAAGGTTGTAACAGAGAGCGATACGAACATACTGTTGAGGAATGCTCTACCGATTGGAATCTTGGTGAAGACCTGCGCGTAACTGTGGAATGAGAGTTTTGAAGACCACAGCTCCAAATCACTGATTTCGATTTCCGGTTTCAGTGATCCTGCAATCATCCAGAGGAATGGGTACGCAAAGATAACCATACCGATTAGGAGAACGAAATATTTTAAAGCTTTCTTCATGAGACAGACTCTGTCCCGACAACTTTCCGCTGGATTATTACCACAGCAAGAATGAAAAGCGCGAAGATGAAACCCAGACTCGCTGCATAGCCCATGTGGTTGAAGTAAAAAGCTTGATTGTAGATGTAAAGCATGCCAGAAAGGGTGCTCTGCATCGGACCTCCGCCCGTCATGACGTAAGGCTCAATGAAGAGTGAAAATCCCCCGATTGTCGAAAGGACAATGATGACAACGATGGTCGAATTGAGCATTGGAAGCGTGATCCGAAAGAACTGCTTCACGGTATCGGCACCGTCAATGGCAGCAGCTTCATACAATTCATGAGGTATGGACTGGAGTCCGACGAGAAAAAGAACGATATAGATGCCGACATTCTTCCACGTGGCCATGATGGCGATTGAAGGCATGGCAAAGCCTGGATCGACCAGCCAGGGGATCCGCGGAAGATTGAAAGCAGTGAGAACCGTGTTGAGAACGCCGTAATCATACGAATAAAGCTGCTGCCAAAGGATCGTGACGACAACCCCCGAAACGACCACTGGCAGAAAGTATACTGCGCGGAAGAATCCCCGCATTTGAATCTTCGAATGCAAGAGAAGTGCAAGCCCGAGAGCTACGAGAAGCTGCAGGGGGATATGAATCGCAAGGAAGATCAGCGTATTCACTAGAGATTTAAAGAAGAGCGGGTCCTGGAACATTCTTCCGAAATTTTTTAACCCTACCCACTGCATCGGCGTTACGATGTTCCAACGATGAAATATTAGAATAAAAGAGAACACCAGCGGGTAGGCAATGAACGTGAGGAAAAAAATGACATAGGGGAGGACGAACCAGTAACCGTTGTGGTCGCTCTGTTTAATCAAGCGGAAGATTTTATTCCCGGGGCTCATTTGTTCCACTCAATGATCATCTCTGCCTGTTTTGCTGCATCCCTCACTGCATCCTCGGGTGATTTCCGAGCGTACACTGCGCATGCTTCGTATTGCTGCGATATTGCATCGAAAATTTCTTTCAGATCAGGGGCATCATCCATACTGCGCGTGCACACCGCCTGTTCTGCGAACCGTACCATCATTGGATTTCGCCTGAAATAAACAGTGAATAGCGGATTCGTTAATAAGTCTCCGCGGATAGGAATCTGGTCTGCGATCTCCATCAGAAGGAGATCATGCTGTGTGGTCAGGAGAAATTTCACGAATTCCCAGGATTCCTTAGGATGCTTCGTGTTGCTGAAGATGGCGATATTCTTAAAATCACCGGAAGTGTAGACCGGTCCCTGATGATCATCGGGAATGGGAAGGGGGACTACCTCATACTCAATTTTCGGTGCAAATTTTCGGATTGTAGCGATTTCCCAGGACCCGGAAAAGTGCGTTGCCTTTTTTTC